>Ga0307424_1000047_pt1 | contig 48317 bp, 36 predicted proteins | sample SalMarWE160320MG_FD_202157 | JGI IMG/M metagenome (GOLD analysis project Ga0307424, IMG submission 202157) | Salt marsh sediment microbial communities from the Plum Island Ecosystem LTER, Massachusetts, United States - WE1603-20 | ecosystem: Environmental > Aquatic > Marine > Intertidal zone >... | reverse complement strand
CATCCACGAGCTTCAGGTTCATCAGATCGAGTTGGAAATGCAGAACGATGAACTCCGCCGCATACAGGGTGAACTTGAAAAGACCCGGGACAGGTATTCTCATCTGTATGACTTTTCGCCGCTCGGGCATTTTACACTCAGCGAAAATGGGATCCTCGAAGAGGCCAATCTCACCCTCTCTTCCATGTTAGGGTTAGAACGGAGTGCCTTGATCGGAAAACCCTTCACCCGTTTTGTTCTGAGAGAGGATCAAGATATTTTCTTTAAGCACCGGCAGCGTCTTTTGGAAACGGAAACACCCCAGTCCTGCGAGCCGCGGCTCATCAAAATAAACGGACATGAGTTTTATGCCCGTTTAGACTGCATGCTCGTAAAAAACGAATGTGACGATTTAAGGCAAATCAGGGCGGCGGTCAGCGATATCACCGAGCGCAAGTTAGCGCAAGAACAACGGGATAAGTTAGTTGCGGAACTTCAAAAGGCACTATCAGAGGTTAAAACATTGCAGGGTTTTTTACCCATTTGCTCATATTGCAAAAATATCCGCGATGACAAGGGGTATTGGAATCAGATCGAATCCTACATTCGAGATCGCTCTGACGCTGAATTCAGTCATGGTATTTGCCCTGAATGCGCGAAAAAACTGTATCCTGATATGGATTTGTATGAAGATGCCAAGTAAAGACTTTAGATGCATAAACCGACCGGCGCATTGGGCGGCTGTATTTACAAGGTTGCTTTGTTTGCGATCCGCCTACCAGCGAACTATACGGCGCGAGTGATACCGCACTGCGACGGCGTTGCGATCCCACTGGAAAGCACCCGAATCCTGTGGCAGCGATGATCCGATTGACAAGAAAGGAGATAGGTAATGGCCAGGGAAAAGAGCCTGACACAATCCCGGGAATACGACGAGAACATCATCAACACCGTGCGTGAACCCTTAATCGTTCTGGATCAGGATCTAAGGGTGGTCTCCGTCAACCGCTCCTTCTACGGAATCTTCAAGGTAAAACCTGAAGAGACCGTGGGGCAGCTTATTTATGACCTGGGCAATAAACAGTGGGATATCCCCAAGCTGCGGGAACTGCTGGAAACCATCCTGTCCAAAAAGACCACCTTTGACAACTATGAGGTTGAACACGATTTTGCCGTCATCGGCAGGCGCGTCATGCTGTTGAATGCCCGCCAGATTGAACAAGCGTGGGGCAAAGAGCGGATCATCCTGCTGGCCATCGAGGACATCACCGAGCGCAGCCGACTAGAAAATCTGTTGGTAGAGTCTGAATATCGTTATCGGCATATTTTCGAGACCGCCAGCGACGGGATCGTGCTTTTCGAAAATAGCGATGGACATATAATCCAGGCGAATAAAGCTGCCGAAAATATGCTGGGGTATTCCGAAGCGGAATACGTCGGGAAAAAGTTGCCGGATATCGGCGTTCCGCTCGGCATGAATGATGATTTCCCGACAATCATGCGGGACTTGGACAAGATCGGCGTTCTTAATTATGAAAATGTTCCGGTTAAAACCAAGGTCGGACAGATTATCTACACGGATCTATATTTGGTTGACCGGGCTAATTTTATCCAATGTAACATTCGCGATATGAGTGAACGGAATAAGCTTGAAGCCAAACTCCGCTACGCCCAGAAGATGGAGGCAATCGGCACGTTGGCAGGGGGGATTGCCCACGATTTCAATAATATCCTCAATGTGATCATGGGCTATGGCGCCATGGTCGCGGACACGCTGGAAACCGGCAGTCCTGCAAAGGAAGATATGAATGAGGTGCTCATTGCCGCCGAGAGGGCCGCGGATCTTACTCGAAGGCTGCTTGTCTTCAGCAGAAAAGATGTTGTTACAATGATGCCCGTTGACATCAATGAAATTATCCTTGGCTTGAAGAAAATGCTTGGACGGATTATCAGAGAGAGTATTGAGTTTAATATTGAGCTTGCGGACATGCCTTTGACAGTGCTGGCTGATGCGGGGCAGATAGAGCAGGTCCTGATAAACCTTGCTGTAAATTCCAAAGACGCAATGCTGGAGGGCGGCCGGTTGACGATCAGCACGGGCCTTCAAGAATTGAATGATGACTATGTCGAAGCGTATGGATATGGCAAACCCGGACAGTATGCACTTATCACGGTTGCCGATACCGGGCAGGGAATGGATGCGGAGACACAGAAGAAGATATTCGAGCCTTTTTTTACCACAAAAGGGATTGGAGAAGGGACAGGGCTTGGCCTTGCAATTTCATACGAAATAATAAAAAAGCATAGCGGATACACAAATATTTACAGCGAACCGGGACAAGGTACGGTATTCAAGATATACCTGCCGTTTAGTGAAGAAGCGGCATCCCTGGAGAAGGAAAAGGAGACCGCCGCTCCTGTCAAAGGCGGAGATGAGACTGTCCTTGTGGCCGAAGACGACGCTTCCCTGAGGAAATTGGCGACGATAGTGCTGGAGTCTTTCGGCTATAGTGTTATTACCGCGGTAGACGGTGAAGATGCGATCGCAAAATTCATGGAAAACAGGAAACGGATCAGCATCGTCATGCTTGATATGATTATGCCGAAGAAAAGCGGGAAAGAAGTCGGGGAGGCGATCAGAAAAGCGAGCGCCGGGGTAAAAATACTCTTTGTGAGTGGATATACCATGGATATTATCAAAGGCAAAGAATTGGCAGAGGCCGGTTCTGACTTTATCCACAAACCTTTCACGCCGAAAGATCTTTTGATAAAGGTGAGGGAGATCCTGGACAGATGAGCGAAAAAATACTGATCGTCGATGATGAGGATGCCAATCTCCGGCTGCTCACTCAGTGGCTCATTCCGTTAGGCTATGATGTTGAATTTGCCTCAAACGGGGAAGAGACGGTGCGGAAGGTCAGAGATAGCAGGCCTGACCTGATCATACTTGATATCATGATGCCGGTCATGGATGGCTACAAGGCATGCAAAATATTAAAAGAAGACCCGGAGACAAAGAATATACCGATCATTATGGTGACGGCGCTTCACGAAAGGAAATCAAAATTAAAAGGGCTCTCTGTTTCCGCAAATGATTTTCTTTCCAAACCCATCGATCAGACCGAATTAACAATCCGTGTCAAAAACCTTCTTAAGATCAAGGCCTTCGACGACTTTATACTCAGGCATAATGAGATGCTTGAAAAGCAGGTGCGGGAAAAAACCCAGGACATTAAAAATATGAGCAACGAGATGGTTCAGAAACTGACGGCAGCCGCAGAATTTCGCGACACGGACACGGGCGCTCATATAGCGAGGATAGGATTTTATGCCAACAAGATCGCAGCCGCGCTGGATATGCCGATGGATTTTATTGAGACAATAACTTTTTCGAGCCAGCTGCATGACATCGGCAAGATCGGGGTTCCGGACAGCATCCTCTTAAAGCCGGGTCCTCTTACCCGGGATGAATTCGAGATCATGAAGACCCATGCCGCCATGGGCGAGAAGATTCTCTCGGAATCGACCCATTCTGCTATTCAAATGGCTGCCGCCATTGCCTTTACGCACCATGAACGGTGGGAAGGCGGCGGGTATCCAAGGGGGCTCAAAGGAGAAGAAACACCCATTGAGGGAAGGATTGTCATGCTCGTCGACCAATATGACGCTCTCAGGAGTCAAAGGCTCTACAAACCGGCCTTTGATCATCCAAAGACGTTCAAGATTATCACCGAGGGTGACGGAAGGACCGTGCCGGAACATTTTGATCCGGCGGTCCTCAAAACCTTCAAGGAAATAGCACCCCTATTTGAAGAGATATTCGACCAGCACCAATAATGATAAGTCCGTAAAAAGTCAGGCGATTTAAGTAAACGGGCTATCCAATTCGCTCAAGTTGATGTATTGTGCTCGCTATGGACGAGCAGAGACCACACCCAGTCGGCGGCATCGACTATCCGAGAACCTTGCGAGAGTTCGATGACTGGTTCGCGACGGAAGATGACTGTGCCCGCTACCTCATGCGTCTGCGATGGCCACAGGGTTTCCACTGTCCTGGTTGCGGCTCGCAAGCATCGTGGTTGACATCTCGGAACTTGCTGTACTGTAAGCAATGTCATCGTCAAGCCTCAGTTACATCGGGCACAGTGTTCGAAGGCACAAGAAAGCCACTACGCGTATGGTTCCAGGCCATGTGGTACCTCACTAATCAGAAGCTCGGCGTAAGCGCTTTGGGCTTGAAGCGAGTGCTCGGGTTGGGGAGCTATCAGACTGCATGGACTTGGCTGCACAAGCTGCGCCGTGCAATGGTACGTCCAGGCAGAGACATGCTCAGCGGACATATTGAGGTTGACGAAACATACGTTGGCGGAGAGGAAGAGGGTGTTCGTGGCCGAAAGACCAAGACCAAGTCCATAGTCGTCATAGCCATTGAAGTTCACTCTCCCAAGGGGTTTGGCCGAGTACGCCTCCGGCAAGTCCCCGATGTCACAGGACCGAGTTTGGTCGGCTTCGTCAAGGACGTCGTGAGGGTAGGCTCGATAGTTTCGACAGATGGCTGGACCGGTTACAATGGTTTGTCCGCCCACGGATATAATCATGAGCGGCGCGTTCAGTCTGGTAGCGGTGATCCTGCGCATGTTGTTCTTCCTGGTCCTCACCGTATTGCTTCACTGCTGAAACGATGGCTGCTCGGAACACATCAAGGGGCAGTAAGGTACGAACATCTCGACTACTATCTAGACGAATACACGTTTCGGTTCAACCGTCGCTCATCCAAAGCCCGAGGACTTCTTTTCCATCGACTTGTTGAGCAGGCTGTTCAAATCAAGCCAACCACATACCGACGCATCGTGAACAGAGCGGCCAAGCCCGAGGCACCGTCATCAAAAGCAACTTGAGCGAATTGGATAGCCCGTTAATGGAAAAGCAGCCCATGGAGGGGTTCTACCTACTCTACCTCATGCTATTTATGTTGTCAAAGAGCGTTTCTTGAAGGCCTGGGGCCAATTAAGAAAAACTTTCACCCTATTTGACCGCCGCTATGGGCATCCGCTCATAATGGCTGGGTAAGGAACGTCTGACTTTTTACAGGACCATCAATAATAGTAGTCCATATACAAAACAGGTAAAGAACGGATCTTATTTGTGGACGATGAAGCCCCCATAGCAAAGATGAGGGGCCAAGCGCTTGAAAGACTTGGATTCACAACATCAATAAGGACCAGCAGCATAGAAGCCTTAGAGTTGTTCCGAACAAAACCGAATGATTTTGAACTGGTCATCACGGATATGACAATGCCGAATATGTCCGGCGACAAGCTGGCCACTGAGCTAATGAAAATCAGACCTCATATTCCTGTAATCCTTTGTTCCGGATACAGCAGGAAAATATTTGATCAAATATGGGCAGAAATCGGTATCAAGGCTTTTGCATACAAACCTGTTGTCAAGGCTGACTTGGCTAAAACGGTGAGAAAAGTCTTGGATGAAGCCAAAAACTCGGCTCAACAATAATTATCCTATTCTTGACTTCAAATGCTTGGGATACAAGTCACACTTGCCGATATGAACCTTGAATCGACTTCCCACCAAAATTATTTTGCACACGAAGCAATCTCCGGTATCCAATGATCGCTGATTCCTGCTAAAGGTCACAAATCGCGGAAGGGCTGTGATATCATTATTTAAAGGGGTGGATCGAGAGTTGTGAGATGTCATGGAAAGCACATCAAATCCGGATGTTTGAAAACCTGACATACCTTGACAGTATCTCAAATAATCCGTGTCAACAAAAAGTTGTGATAAGCCTTACATATTCAAATATGCTGTTATCTGAATAACATAAAACAAAGAATTCTTCCGACCACTACATCTGGTAGTTGACCGATTCGGAGCCGATCCGGTTCCAGGAAAGGGGTACGTGCATAAATCCAGCATAGCACATCTGCCAAATCCATGCAAGACTGCATTGATGGTAGCATAGCACATCCACCAAATCCATGCAAGAGTGCCAGACGTAAGTTAGCCTTTTTGCCTGGAAAATCAAACAGATGGTTAATATATTCTGAAATCGGAAGACCCTCACAATTATTGGAAAATTCTGATTATCTTCCTTGGTTTTTCAGGTACTAAACCATCATACAGAACAGGGCTTTCGTGCGGCCTTCATTCCCCCCATGCCTTATCTTCATCTTACTTCAAGCTAACCGAAGAGCCGGATCCCATCATCAGTCTTCAACGGAGAACGGAACAAGCCCGTAAACGGCCGTACCGATATATTGATCTTTCTTTTCCTTCGTGCCTTCTGGATTGACATAGACACGCATGCAATCCTTATAGCCCCCATAAAGGTTTTTCCACTTGTTGCAAAGCTTATCGCCGTCGATCCAACTTTTGCCGGTATCTGCGATCATGTCTCTGCGAATTGTAGCCTTCCCGTCTTCGGTACGTTCAATTGACCATTCTTTTCCACCGCAGATATCAAATCCGCTAATGGTCTGCCCAAAAACCTGGTCTTTGATCTCCTTTCCAGTCAGGTTGGGCTCCAGGAATATTGCACTCTTATAATACCCGCCCGGTTCCCCTGACACCCCAGCCTTTAGGAGACCCTCAGCCCAAAGCTTCTCAGATTCTGGGTTTTTGAAAGGGGGCATCAAACATGCCAGGCTAAGCCCCATTTTGAGATAAGGCGCTATGAATTGCCCGGCTTCCTTCGTACGGCCGAGGAGCGCGTTGGTGACTGCTAAGGGGCGTAAGCTCATGATTTTATTTTCGGGCTGGAATTCATAGGCTCTCTCAAAACACTTCAGAGCTTCTTCCAGTTTTCCCATAGCGAACTTTCCAAACCCGCGTGCGTTATAAGCACATATACACATCCTCGATCCACCCCGAGACTCGTCTCAGCAACATCAGTAGCCTCCTCTGGTTTCCCCCCCCAAATCAAAGCCCAGCCTAAGCAATGCCAAGCTGATGATTCGTTTGGAGCAAGAGCAACACAGCGTTCGCCATCTTCAATGGCCTCTTCCCATCGGCGTTGCAAAGGAAGGAGAAGGAATGCATTGACGCCGTAAGAACCGGACGTCGGGTCCTTCATGGAGATTTCTCTATAATGCTCGCTCCGCAGGAAGCATTCTTGCGGCGATAGACCCACTAGCCTGCCCCCGTATATTCCTGCAAAGAGATATGCTTCGGACAGCGAGGCATATGCTCGACTATAGTTCGGATCTATCCTGAGGGCCTCCTCAAAATAGGCAATGGCCTTGGGTACTCTATCAGGATAGTACCGCTTCATGAGATCAGCACCTTTCAGAAAAGCATCGTAGGCCTTGACGTTGTTCGTCCCTTTTCGATGAATATTTTCTTGCTCCCGCTCTGTCAATGTCACTGCCAGCGAAGCAACGATCTTCCGGGCGATCTTGTCCTGAACTGCAAAAATATCGCTGAGAGGGGCATCAAACCGCTCCGCCCAAAGATGATGTTGGGTGGCAGCATCGATAAGTTGAGCGTTAATACGGACTTGATCCCCGACCTTACGTACACTTCCTTCAAGCACGTATCGTGCCCCAAGATTCTCGCCTATCTGTTTGATCTCTATGGATTTGCCTTTATACGCAAATGTGGAATGACGGGAGATGACGACCAGATTTGAGACTTTTGACAGATCAGTGATTAGATCATCAGCCATCCCATCGCCAAAATATTCTTGCTTGGGGTCATCACTCATATTCACAAAGGGAAGGACTGCAATAGATTGTTTTTCGGGGATTCCGGTGGATGCAGGTTTCTCAGAAACCACCTCCTCAATGATGGGAGGAGGACGAAACTGATAATTCCATACGGCCCAGGCCCCAACCGCAATCACCAGAACAGCTGTAATGGCCAAAACCGTCTTACGCCAGGTTCGTTCCATAGCTTTTCTTGCTTTGATCACCCTGTGGGCCGCGGCGCCCGGGAAAGACAGGATTCGATAGGCCCTCACCGGCCTGTCGATATTCTTGACCTCCTGTTCCCCTAAATACTCATGTTCCAGCCCTATCTTCTTCTCAATGGCGTCAAACACGGTCCCGGAAATGCAGATCCCTCCACCCTCGGCCAGCCCCTCCATCCTGGCCGCGATATTGATGCCGTCGCCGTAGATCCGCTCCCCCTCCTCCACCACGTCGCCCATGTTGACGCCAATCCGGAATTTCATTTTGCGGTTGTCAGGCAACTCGGCGTTTCGTTCGGCAAGTTCCCTCTGGACCTCAACTGCACAGTTCACGGCATCCACCACGCTGGTGAACTCTGCCAGGAGGTTGTCACCGGTGGCATCCACCAATCGACCCCTGTAACGCTGAATGAGATTTGTTATTGCCGTGCGGTAAGTGGTCAGGGTTCGGATCGTTGCCTCCTCATCGTCTCCCATCAGGCGGCTGTACCCTTCCACGTCCGCACTTAGGATTGCGGTGAGTCGTCGCCTGAAATTCTCTGTGCTCATGTGATCACCTCTTGATAAGACTTACTGCGGTTGTGGAATGAAAAAAGCCGAACTGCCTTCATGTGACCTTCACGATGTCACACTCGGTCCCGCCCCATAGCGGGACTATCTTTCAGAAGCAAGACCCGTGGCTTTCCGCCCTCATCTTTCGATGGGTTTGGCTTTATACAGAAGAAGCTTTAAGCTCCCAACAGGCAAAATATGCCTATTAGGAGCTGAGCATGTACATTTTGAGGTGTTTTTTCATCGGGTAACCTCCTGGCTGAGGTTGAATGGTTGGTGGGAATACCTACAATTAGTGCAATCACAAAAAACGCCTTGTGTCAAGGGAAATCGGCTCTCTAAATGACTTCCGAGCCGGGTGTTTTGACTTTGGTGAAGCTCAGGATTTCTTCGATATCTGCCAGCAACCTCAGGTGTGACTTACGTGCATAAGCCCAGCACGCAACATTAGCCAAAACCATGCAGGACTACCAGATCAATCATTCATCTTTTACGAGGAATTTCAAACAGATGTATCATATAGGTAAGTCAGCATCTGAGATTTCACAAAGAATGGATCGCTCAATCACAAGTGGTAGTGTTTCTCTGATTCTACCTCAATGGACTCAGAAGGTTGAGGCTATTACTAATTAGTGGTCACACTTGATTTATTTGAAATTTGTGTTACCCCTTTGACCAATCCGATTCTGAAAAGGATTGAACGGATAGGTTTTTCCGGTTCACTGCACGGAATTCGGCAAAAAGTCACGGTATCAACTGATTCTCTCTGCCGTCCATTTGGCTTGTTCCGAGCCGAAATCACCTCTACTGTGAGCGGTACCCGAAGCCCGCCTCTTTGAAAAGGTTCCTTTTATTGTGTAAGTGCCGCTTCCACCGGCATAAACGGTTTGTTCAACAGGAGTTGAAACCCAGGTGCCCTCACACAGCATCATACCATTTCTTACTTCTCCCTTCCATTCCGAAACAACGCGGTACTTTCCCCCTGCCTCAGACTCCGCAACCCTGTCAGAGCTTCCTACTACATGGAAGACGTCCTTTTCTGTTTCCGATGGCTTTAGCAGTAATGTCTGATCTTTCAACGCCATCCCATTGTCATAAATAATATTCATCTTCCAGATCTGTACACCTGGCCCGGCAAATGTAATGGGTTTTGGTTTTTCGGCACAACCGTAAATCAACATGATGGCAAAGGCAACAAAGAGCGTTATCGCAAAATTCCGGCTTAATGACTTCATGGTCCCACCTCCATTTGATTTGATTTTGATGAGAAATATCCACCAAACCTTCATATGTTGTTTGACTTATGTCCTCATCTTACGAAGAGTTTGGCTTTCTATAGAAGAGATTTTAAGCTCCCAACAGGCAGACCATGCCTATTAGGAGCAGGGCATATATAGTTTGAGGCATTCTCTCATGGGGTAACCTCCTAAATAGAGGTTAAATGATTGGTGGGAATATTTACATCTGATGTAATGCCAAAAAAACACTTATGTCAAGAAGAATCGGGTTAGCGCCAGGTTAAGGTTTCGTGCATTATCTGCAACATTCGCAAAATAGAATATTGGTTCGTATGCTAATCAATCTCATATGGGGTATTTATTAGGCCCAATCCAATTTTTACCAAAAGCTGATATTTCATGATCGTATGGAATATATAAATTATCAAACATAATTCCCTCCGCATAGTGCTCCATTGCATCCCGAAGATTCCACACGGTTGAATTCGTTAAGCAACTTTTTATTTGTAACGATACTCCCCCCGCAATCACCAAAAAACTCAATTGCATGCTCTTGGGACCGGAACGGAGCGTATTGAATACTATCTTGATTTGACGTTGCTAACGGAGCTGAGCTTTCTTTTTGCAGAATAAAAAACCATTCTTTCGGCCTCTCTTTTAGTCGATAACAGAATTCGCAGCGATACAATTGATGTGTTCTCTTTTCCCTGAAAAGATCCCCTGGCCGGAATCTCAACCTGGGGGGCTTTCCGACTTTCCCGCGTTTTGTGTTATGCATTTTTCATACTCCCACAAAAGCAAAAGGGGTCAGAAAAGGGTCTACTCTTAGCCCTTAGTCCATCTCCCTCTTCCATCTTTTTAATGATTAAGTAGTTTCCGAGTGTACGGTCTTTACGATTTAGAGTTCCGGACTTGTGGTGAAAAATTCTCTCCCAACAGGAAAAAAGCTCCTGTCAGGAGATGGTAGGGTACAATTTGAGGTGATACTCCATAGGAACCTCTGGAAAGTGGGTTCAGGGTTCAGAATTTATGAATTATGGGTGGTTTACCTTTAAGTTTGTTAGGTTCAGAGGCCAATTGTGAGGAATATTATTCAAAGCATAGCTTAAGTCAAGAAAAAACCGCCAAAGCCCCGGTAAATACGTGTGAAACCACCGAGAATCAGGATCTGCCCTTGAGATTGGACAGACTCCCCATGCCCTTTCTTAACCTTCCTCTCATAAAATATTTTCTATTTTCCCTAAAAAATTCAAAAGACTATCAGAACCCAAATCATTCTTAAAATGCCATGTGCCAAGGGGTTCTTTTTGGATAATTGATTGATGATAGGAAACGTTAAACTGCAGTTGCTGAGATCTTAGTATCTCTAAATTTTGGGACAGCATATTTATACAACACTGCCAGATGTAAGCCTCACTTTTTGTCTGGAAAATCCAACGCGCACTTAATTTCGGTAAGTGTGACCTCTATCCCAGGAATTTAAGGTCAAGAATAGGACAATTATCCTTGAGCTTCACAGTTCAGACAAATAGATATCACAAGCTATTTTGAGAGGTTGAGTTTGCTGGTATGTTAGATATCACGAATGGCTCCGGTTGCCTCTCAAATTGGGCAAATTTTTAGTTCATCCGCTTTTTGCGGACCTGAAATGGAAGCCGAATGTGGTTGATATGGTCATGAGGTCCTTTCCTCGATTCCGAGTCTTACGGGCTGGTATTTTCATTACCGACTTATCAGCGGAGGACACTTGCCTCCTCCGCATTCCCCCGACAAGTCGGGGGCTGCGGCTTCCCCCACTGATAGGTCTGGAAAACACGGTGCCCTTCCGCCAGTCACTCGGAAAAGACCTCATGACCCTGATCGGAAGTGGGGGGCTATTACGTTGTTGATGGAAATAATCCCTTATGGGGCTTAAATTCGGACACTAATCTACTTCAATGATCTCTATTTCACTTTCCCAATGGTCTGTGTCTTTCGTTCCGTTGACAAGAGGATCGATAGCCAGGATAAATATGTGTGATCCTTTAGTTAGTTCACCGTCATAAACGATTCCATTGTTAAATGTAAAAATTGGAAATGAGGCTGAAGGAGTGATTGTATCCACCAGCACCCAGGTGCCATCATCCACTTCGTACTGGTATATCTCGCCCAAAGGGGTGATGTGAATCAAATACCATTCGGCATTGGTCCCTATGGCACTCCTCCCATGGATAGAGACATAAACCCTGTAGGAGGAAGTACCCGCTCGAGCTCCCATTACTGCGTCTGCGGGCAATGACCGCTGAACGGTCAATTCTGGCTCAGCAGAGCCCTTCCAGAGATCCTGGAACGTATTGTAAACAGGTTTGGGCGTAAGAGTGTCCACAGGATATGGCTGATTGGATTTTGTGTGGGCAACGATAGAACTGTGCGTTTTGGTGTTCATTCCGTAGGCCGCTTCCGTACCGCCTTTCCAGTTTTGATTGGTAAAAGAAAAAATTAAGGCGCCAAGGGCCTTATTGTTGGAGGACCCTATGACAGCCTCCCAGGCCGCTTTGTCGAAAGCCGCCTGCTCGCTCAGGCCACCGGCTGTAATGTCGTCTCTTCCCAATTCCGTGATAATGACGTAGTCGTCGGTAAAGGCGGCAGGGAATGTGACATTGAGCCATGTGGTCACGTCCGTACCGGGGTTAGAGGTTTGCATGGCAGCCACGTACATTGTTGTCAAGAAGTTTTTTCCAGACAGATATGGGCTGGCGGCAAGAGCATCTCGAACAGTTTGAAGACGGACGATGCCCGGTTTTGTAGGCTCGCCGTAGGTCCCGAAGTCTTCAGGAACCGATATGGGCAACATGTCCGCGTCAGTCACTCCAAGTTGTTCTTGTGCTTTAACAACCGCCTCGACGGCTTTAACAACAGCGCTTGTTGATTTGCCGTGAAGTTCGGGCTCATTGCCTACCGTAATCATTACAACGGCGGGATGGAATTTTCCGCCGGTTACAAGTTCTCCGACAATATCTTTGATAAATCCATCTGCTTCACTGCTTTGACCCTGGTCGTATAGTCCGACAAAATAGTTTGAAATTGGAACAAGAACCTTGATCCCGTAGTTGTTGCACTCATTCAGGAAGGGTTTATGGTTCCTTGCTTGAGGCGTATTCCAGTCGTAGAGCCGAATATATTTGGCCCCTAATTTTTGAGCAATGTTTTTGATATCCTCCCTGCCGACCCCGGAGCTGTCCTTGCCCCAAAGGGCCTGGAAGTCATCATTGCAGAAATCGCTGTCATAGTATGTCCCTGCGCCCGAGCCTGTGTAGTCTGTCGGGGTGGGTGAATAAGTAACGCCTCGCATGCCTGCCAGGCTCGTTATGTTGTCAGCCATAGCCGCGCTGGAAAAGGCGCCTATAACAAGAAACGTGGAAAACAGCACAGCCCCTAACCAATTGAATCTTTTTCTTAAACAGCTTGTCATAATAAAGTCTCCTTTGGTTAATTTGTTAATCTAATGGCTCTCAACCCACATTGGGAATGAGGTCGAAGTAACTTTCTCCTTTAAATTCCACAAACCAATCTGAGGAAGAAGTTATCGGTGGCTAAGAGTCTGCAAGGGTGCTTGACCCATATACCATAATGTAGCATAACTTATAATACAATGTGGTATATTTGTCAAGGGGATGTCTCCATCTTTTTGGAGAGTGCGTTGTGCAGAGGATGTCGTGAAAAAGACTACGGATAGGATGTATTACCCCTCTGTGGGAGGGGACAAGATCGGGAAATAGAGAATCTTTGAACGTGACGGGGCAGTGACTCTGGAGTCATTGTCTTTCTTTAGACTCTAACCTTAAGCTCTAACGGAAAATTGTTGGAATTGATAGCGAATCGTGTTGAAAAAGGTGGGCACGGATGAAAGTGATTAGAATTGTCCTTTTGGGATTAGGAATAGCCGAGACCTTGTTTGCCTTTCTTTTTTAGACACTGGAAGAGTACTCCAGGTCTCAAGTGTCCATACTCTACGTTTTACCAGGGATCATTGTTCCATTTCTGGGGCTCATCTGCCTCACCAGAGAAGCGTAGGGGGGCTGCCTAACATAGAAAGGTACCGGGTCGTCTGAATATGTTTCAGCATAGATGTTTTATTCAATATCTCATGTTTCGGAAATGACGAGGTACTATATAGAGTATCTGAAATCCTCTTATATGTCAAAAACCTGATATATAACTCAATCGAAAAGTGTGGTCGAGGACACCGGACATCATTATGGTGGTTGGGCAGTTTTCGGCTCATCCGGTCGCGGGAGAGGGTTTCGTGCATTATGGTAGCATCGCAAATGGGTCAATTTTCACAGAATATCAAGAAGATTGCCAAACCTTGAAAAGTGCTCGATGCAAGGTTTGATAATGTATCCTTGAATACTTGGTTTTTGCCCTCATGATCCCAATTTTTTTCATTATACCAAAATCTGAGAAGGATTTTCAATAATAATAACCAATACTAAAATCATCACTGGCACAAGATATTGGCCATCCCTCCAATTCACGTATGTCAGATGTCTTGCCCAAATCCTAAGAGATTCTGGGTGCTATGAATTGACATTCACCCCCCCACCCGCATTTTACACGCCGATTCTCAGGGCAAGACGTCTGACACACGCGGATCAGAGAGAGGGCCAGTATTTTATGTCTTTCGCGGAAGTCGATATTCGTTCAGTAATCGTATTGGCGATTGAGCCGTTGCATGCCGCGAATCCAACGGTCGTAGTCGCCCGTTTTACGCCTCATATACTCAAGCACCTGTGGGTGAGGCAGCACGAGGAATTCTTCGGCCTCGATGCTGCGAACGCAGGCCTCGGCCACATCTTCCGGTTCCAGCATACCATCGACAGCGGCGACAGCGTCTTCCGCGCCTTCGGTCATGGCGGTGCGCACAGACTGCGGGCAAAGAACTGATACTTTCAGTCCCTGCTCGCCGTAGGTGATCGCCAGCCACTCGGCTAATGACACGACTGCGTGCTTGGTTACTGCGTAAGGCGCCGAGCCGATTTGAGATAACAATCCGGCCGCGGACGAGGTATTAAGCAGATATCCTCCGCCACGTTCGAGCATCCGGGGCACCAGGTGCCGCGCTGCAAAGATGTGCGCCATGACGTTGATCTCCCAGATGTCCTGCCAGCGGTTGTTGTCGACCTCCACGCCACCCTCGAGGGCGATGCCGGCGTTGGAACAGAACAGGTCAATCGGGCCACACTCATTCTCGACGTTTTCAATGAGGTTCTGTATGTCCGCTTCCCTGGCAACGTTGACTTCATAAGCGGGGTCGCCAATCTCATTGGCGACGGCACGCACGGCATCTCCGTTGAGATCAGCGCAGATAACGGCCTTCGCGCCTTCATTATGAAAGCGGCGGGCCATGGCCCTGCCGATCCCGCTGGCTGCTCCAGTCACGACGATAATACGATCTTTCAGTTGCATAGCGCTGACCTTTCACTTTTCGTATTTTTCAATTCTGACCCTACAGCTTATGCCGTGGGCTAACATATTCTCATAGTTGGCGGCCCTCTCGCAGACCCTGGCGATTTCTAATGATGCCGCTTTGGTGGCGTACTGATAGGTGACGGTCTTTACGAACTTACCCACATAGAGTCCCCCGGTGTATCTGGCTGCGCGCATGGTGGGCAGGACATGATTTGTCCCGATGGTCTTGTCTCCGTAGCTGACCGTTGTTTCCTCGCCGCAGAACATGGAACCATAGTTCGTGCAGTTGTCTAAATAATATCTCCAGTCAGCGGTCTGCACCTCCAGGTGCTCCGGGGCCCACTGGTCACTCAATTCAACGGCTTCTTCACGCGAATCCACTACAACCACCTCGCCGTTATCTCCCCAGGAAACGGCCGCCACGTCCCTCGTGGGCAGTGTTTCGAGCTGTCTGTCGATTTCAACCATGGTTTTTTCGGCAATTTCCTTTGAAAGAGAAATCAGACACTGGCGGGAATTGGGGTCGTGCTCGGCCTGGCCCAGGATGTCCGCCGCCACAATGTACGGGTCGGCAGTCTCGTCGCAGATGACCAGGATCTCGGTAGGTCCGGCCAACAGGTCGATCCCCACGTCGCCGAAGAGCTGTCTTTTGGCCTCTGCCACATATTTGTTTCCCGCGCCCACGACCACGTCAACCGGATCCAGGCCCTCCATGCCGTAGGCCATGGCGGCCAGGCCCTGAACACCCCCCATGCAGTAGATCTCGTCTGCTCCACCGGCCACCATCGAGTAAAGGGTTGCCGGATAGATTCCCTCGCCTTTGACCGGCGGGGTGCAGGCCACCACCCTGGAGACTCCGGCGACCTTGGGCGTAATCACGGTCATGTGGGCCGAAGCCAGCATCGGATATCTCCCGCCCGGGATATATGATCCGGAAGAGGCAACGGGAACAATTTTTTGACCTAAAAACACACCCGGCAGGGTTTCCACCTCAAAACCAACTATTCGCTTCATCTGCTCTTCTGCAAAGTTCCTGATCTGGGCCTGGCAGTAATCGATGTCTTCGACCATCGTGGTCGGGAGTTTGGTCTTGGCCTCTGCCATTTCGTCACGGGTGATTCTAAAGCTGTCAGGTGCCCAACTGTCGAAATTTTTTGAATATCTCAGGACGGCCGCCACGCCTTCGTTTTTGACGTTTTCCAGGATTTTATTGACCGTTTCCCTCACTTCGGAAAGATCCTCTTTGGGTCTCGGTTTTGCCTCTTTGAGATAATTAGACATGGTCTCCTCCTTGATTTTCGTTTCTGAAGATGTTCAGCCTCGCAGATAATCGGCTGTCCCGTTTTCGTTTCAGGGCCTCGGCCGCGCCGTCTTCATGCGTGAAAAATCCTTTTTCATTTTTCAGACCGAGCCGGCCCTGCTCGATTAAATCGCTCAGGATGTGAGGGGGCCTGAACTGCTCCCGACCTAATTTATCATAGAGGTACTCGAATATGGCACGGTAAGTGTCCAGTCCGGCCTGATCAATGATCTCGAATGGGCCAAAGGCGCTCAAACGAAATCCAAAGCTCGATTTTACGATCCGATCAACCTCCTCAGGGGAGGCCAGACCCTCTTCGACAATGGCGAGGGCCTCGGCAGCCATGGCGAACTGTATCCGGTTTGCCACAAAACCGGGCGCGGACTTACACATGGTGGGGAACTTGCCGATACGTTCCATAAAGGCGATGGCTGTATCAATGGTTTGCCGATTAGTGACGTCGGCCGGGATGATCTCCACAGCAGGCGTGATCGACGGTGGATGGAACCAGTGGGTTCCCACGACCCTCTCCGGGTGACGGGTGACAGCAGCGAGTTCGTTGATGTCATAGGATGAGGTGTTGGTGGCCAGGATGATATCGGGTCCGGCAGCGGTCCCTAATTGCTTGAAGATCCCTTTCTTCAGATCTAGGTTTTCGCTGATCGCCTCCAAGACATAGTCGGCTTTCCCGGCAGACCCCTCAAGATCTGTGGTGGTGCTGATCCTGCCTATGGCATTCTCCACACCCTGAGGCTGAAGCAGGTTCAATTCGACCATAAACTCGAGGTTTTTCCGGATCCAGACCTCGGCCCGGTCAAGTAATTCCCTGTTCTTGTCTACCAGAAAGACGTCCAAGTCGTTCAAGGCAAAGGTCTGAGCTAACCCATGCCCCATAACGCCTGCACCAACCACAAGCACGTTTTGTATATCCTTCATTCTTTTCTCCCTCCAAATGAGTTGCTTTAACTGAGCCCGCCGAAGACGGGATTTTCGACCAGCATCCAGAATCCAGAATCCAGTATTCTGTCAGTGCGCGGTCCAGCCTGCGTCCACCATCAGTACATGCCCGGTGACCAGGTTTGCGGCAGGTGAGGCTAAATAGATGACTGCCCCGGCCACATCGTCAGTGGTCCCAAACCGTTTGAGGACGTTCTTGGCTAATGCGTACTCCCTGAACTGGGGATCAGCCAACATGGCCTTGGTCATTTCAGTTTCAACAAAGGTCGGGGCCACGGCATTCACCAGGATTTCGTGAGGGCCCCACTCCATGGCCAGAACCTTGGTAACGAGGTTGAGGCCGGCCTTGGAAGCGCAATAGGCCGCTCTCTTTATAAGGGCGACCGAACCGGTCTGTGAAGTCATGTTGATGATACGGCCCCCGCGGCCCCGATCGATCATTAGTTTTCCCACCGCCTGGGCCATAAAAAACGCGGCCTTCAGGTTTATGGCCATAACGCTGTCCCACGCCGCCTCTGTTACGTCTACAGAGTCCTGGGGGATGTTTACCCCCGCATTGTTAACCAGGATATCGATGCCGCCCAAATCCCTGGCCAAGCTGCTGACTAATGGCGCGATATCCGAGGTTACGGTCAGGTCTGAAGCCGCAACCACTGCCTGTTGGCCGCACGCTTTTATCAGCTCTGCCACCGCATTCAGTTCGGATTCGGATCGGGACACCAGACCGATGTCTGCCCCTGCATTGGTCAGACCTAAGGCAACGGCCTTGCCGATACCTCGGCCGGCACCGGTAACCACGGCCTTCTTCCCGGTCAAATCAAACATTTTTTTTTGGAACGTTTTCGGTTCTCCCATAATAATCTCTCCTTAGGGTTCGCGCAAAAATAAGTTCCCAGAATTGGCGCCCAGATTTAGGTTAGATTTGGCTGCGCCGATTGAGCAAAACCACAGAGATAGTCGTACTATTTCGAGGATTTTGCGATTGAGGCGCGCCAAAAGATGACCTGAAGATGGGATGCGAAAATGTGAAGTTATTTTTGCGCGAGCCCTTAGTTCGAGTTCTCTCTCCTCCACACCTTAACCCGGATAAACCCGCCATAGGCGGACAAGCCGAAAAGAAAAGGTCTCACGCAAAGGCGCAAAGACGCAAAGAAAACCTACAGCCTTATTGGCAACAAACCTGGTTCCAACCTTCTGTGAATGTGATACGCCGTATCAACAACAATCTTCGCAATTCCGTTCTCAGTAATAGTTTTTTCTTTGCGTCTTTGCGTGAGTAAAAATCGTACACAAAAAGGCGGATGGAGTAGCTTAAAAGAAACCTTCATAATTTGATAAAAATGTGATAAGGATACAATTTAATAAAAACCATAAGGAAATTCGCGTTAAGAGTCAAGGCAAAAGGAACTGGATGTAAGTCACCCTTTCCTGCGAAAAAGGGCCGCATTCAATGCCTCTATAGAGGAGGTTTTTTTATGCCGAGAAATGTGATCATATCTGCAGCAATTACAGGCTCAATTCATACCCCGACCATGTCGCCATATCTCCCGATCACACCGGAACAGATCGCAGGTGAGGCCATTGAGGCTGCCCGGGCAGGGGCGGCGGCAGTGCATATCCACGCGCGGAATCCTGAGAATGGGATGCCCAGCCCGGATCTGAACCTATTCAGCCAGATCGTTGAGAAAATACGCTCCGAAGTTGATGTGATTATCTGTATCACAACCGGAGGCGGGGTAGGTATGACGGTGGATCAGAGAGCAGCCCCGGTTACGGAGTTCAAACCGGAATTGGCTTCCTTTAATATGGGTTCCATAAATTTTGCACTGTTTCCTGTTATCAGCAAATACAAGGAATGGAAGTACGACTGGGAAAAGCCTTTTTTAGAGGCCAGCAAGGCCAATATCTTCCAGAATACATTTGCCGATTTAGAGAAGATCTGCGGTATCATGCGGGATAACGGTACCAAGCCGGAGTTGGAGATCTACGACGTTGCACATCTTTACAACGCCAAGTTTCTCCTCTCTGAAGGGTTTTTAGACCCGCCTCTATTCCTGCAGTTTGTTATGGGGATCTTAGGGGGGATTCAACCCACCTTTTCCGACCTGCTCCACTTAAAGGAAACGGCGGACCGGCTCTTCGGGGAAAACCAGTATCAGTGGTCGGCCTTTGGCGCCGGACGGATGGAATTCCCCATCTGTACAATGGCCGTGTTGATGGGAGGAAACTGCCGTGTGGGTTTAGAGGATAACCTGTATTTAGACAAAGGCGAATTGGCCAGGTCCAACGCGGAGTTGGTGGAAAAGATGGTCCGGATTATCCGAGAGTTTTCATTGGCGCCGGCAACCCCTGATGAAGCCAGGAAGATTCTGAATATTGGGAGGTAGGTGATGGATCACAATGATGTCAAGCGGGCGGTGGTGGTTGGTGCCGGTGTCATGGGGCATTCCATGGCCCATGTGTTTGCCCAGGCCGGGATCGAGGTGAATCTCGTGGACTTGGATAAGGCGGTCCTCGAACACGCCATGGATCTGATGAAGGCCAATCTTGAGACATTGGCCGAATTTAAAAAAATCTCCGGTGACGACATACCGGTAATTCTTGCCCGCATCCACCCATCCACTGATCTGGCCGGCGGTTCGGAAGGGGTCGATTTTGCCGTAGAGGCGGTAGCGGAGGTGCCTGATGTAAAAAGGGAAGTCTTTTCGCAATTGGATCAATTCTGCCCTAAAAATACGGTGATTGCAAGCAACACGTCCTCGCTCGACATTTTCAGCATTGCGCAGATTACAAGACCTGAGCGCCTGGTGGTGGCTCACTGGTTTGCACCACCCCATATCATACCTCTGGTGGAGGTTGTTCCCGGCCCGAAGACATTGCCGGAGGTCGTCACGTTCACTGCGAACTTGATGGAGCGGCTCGGAAAAAAGACGGTGATCATGAAAGAATTTGTTCCCGCCTTTATTGTCAATCGGATTCAACACAGCATTGCACAGGCGGCATGGGAGATGTTGGAAAAGGGGTGGGCAACACCCGAGGAGATAGATCTGGCCATAAAATTGAGCCTTGGGATACGGCTTCCTGTAGTGGGGGTAGTTCAAACGAGCGATTTTACAGGGCTTGATCTTATTTACGACATCATGAAGGGCAGGGAATCCATCAGCCCCCTTGTTAAAGAAATGGTGGATATGGGGCATCTCGGAGTCAAGACATCGAAAGGCCTGTATGATTACGGGGGCCGAAGCGAGGTGGAAATCCTCAAAAAGAGAGATCGGCGGTATCTGAAACTGCTCGATTATCTTGAGAAAATCAAGGCCTTCGAGTCTGTTTGATACTTATATATCCTGTTAGAGATGATGATTCTAACAGAACCGGAGGGAGGAAAGGAGGGGTGATTTTATGGAAATTAAAAAGGTTGCCGTTATCGGAAGCGGGATCTTAGGTACGCAGATCGCGGTCCAGTCTGCCCATTTCGGGTACGAGGTATCTGTATATGACTCTGATCAGGAATCTTTTGGCAGGGCCCATCAGGATCTTAAATCGGTTTTGAGCAAGGCGGTGGGAAAACCGCTCTTTACACCCGTCCAATGGGAGGAGGAGGCGCAGAAGATAAGGCTTTGCTCGGACCTAACTGATGCACTCAGCGAGGCAGACCTTGTCATCGAGGCCGTCCCCGAAGACATCGAGATAAAACGCAAGGTCTTCGCGAAAATAGACGGCCTTTCACCTCCGGGGACCATACTGGCTACCAACAGCTCTTCCATCCCGATTTCCAAGATAGAGAGTGCCACCACCCGGCCCGAGCAGTGTCTGAACATGCATTTCTACTTCCCTGCGATGGGGACCACGATGGTGGATGTTATGGGGGGCACAAAGACGACGGCAGAGACTTTTGCTGCGGGTAAGGCATGGGTCCGTTCCATCGGGTGCATCCCTCTGACGGTCAAGAAAGAGATCTTGGGATTCTGTTTCAACCGGGTCTGGCGGGCTATCAAACGGGAGACCTTGTATATGTGGGCGGAAGGGTTTGTGGATTTCAGGGATGTTGACCGGGCGTGGATGATATTTACGGGGATGCCCCAGGGTCCTTTCGGCCTCATGGATAACGTGGGCCTCGATGTCGTGTACAACATCGAGATGGTTTACTATAATGAATCCAAAGACCCGAAGGATCACCCGCCTGAAGCCCTCAAGACCATGGTTGACCGGAAAGAGCTTGGCAGAAAGACCGGAAAAGGATTCTACACCTATCCTGATCCGGACTACGAGAGACCCGGTTTTCTGAAATAGATAAGGCCTGAAGATAAGGAGACAAAGATGCAAAGGCCCAACCTGAGGTCAGGGTCATGTATCTGGAGGTGTGAACAAGAAGGAGGAGAAAATAATGGAAGAGTTTAGGATTGCCACTCTGACGGATATCGAAGAATTCGAGAAAGTCCCTATTGAACAGCGGCTCGCTTATTTCAACACCTATGACATGATCAAACATGGTGCCGCTATTGACCCGGAGGCCACGGCCATCAGCTTTTTCCCCTCCGGAGAAGATTATGCCAATCCCTCGCAGATAACCTACAGGGATTTCTTGGCCCAGATAACCAGAACTGCAAACCTCTTTCATGACTTGGGCGTGGGCCCGGGAGATGTCATCACCTACCTCCTCCCCAACCTTCCCCAAACCCATTATGTGCTCTGGGGAGGCGAAGCAACCGGGATTGTCAACCCCATAAATCCTATGCTGAAACCTTCCACCATCCGCGAGATCTGCCTGGCCGCGGGGACCCAGGTCTTGGTAGCCTTAGGCGAGTTCGAAGGATCAGATATCTGGGATAAGGCCTGCGCAATCCGAAAAGATCTGCCCGATCTCAAGGCCATCATCCGAGTCATGGGGCCGGGAGATGAAAAGGAGGGAATTTACGGGTATGAAGAGATCATAAACAGTTACCAGGGAAATAAACTGGATTCAGGCCGGGTGATCGATCCTAACGACGTCGCTTCCATGTATCATACGGGGGGGACCACAGGTACCCCCAAACTCGCACCACATACACACTTCAACGAAGCAGCCATGGTCCTCATGGTCGCATCGGCGACCGAACTCAAGACCGGAGAGACCACCCTGTGCGGTCTTCCGCTCTTTCACGTAAATGGAACCACCGTAACCGGCTCTTTGCCATTTTCAATCGGCGCTCATGTGGTTTTGCTCGGCGTTATGGGCTACAGGGATCCAACCGTCATAAAGAATTTCTACAAGATCGTTGAACATTACCGGGCCGTGACCTTTTCTTCCGTGCCCACGGTCCTTTCCGTCCTGTTAGACATCCCAAAGGGCGATGCAGACATCTCCTCTCTCCGCTACGCAGTATGCGGTGCCGCTCCCCTTTCCGTGGAATTATTCAAGCGGTTTGAGGCCCACAGCGGCATGAAGATTATTGAGGGATACGGCCTCACCGAGGGGACCTGCGTTTCTTCTGTAAATCCGTACCATGGCGAGCAAAAGGTCGGTTCCATCGGCATTAGAATCCCCTATCATGAGATGAAGATCTTTATCTTAGATGATGAGAACCGATTCGCAAAGGAGGCCGAAACCGACGAGATCGGTTCCGTCTGCATCAAAGGGCCTAACGTGTTCAAAGGCTATCTTGACGAGGCTCATAACCGCGGCATCTGGCCCAAAGAGGGGTGGTTTAATACTGGAGATTTAGGGAGGCAGGACAGGGACGGGTATTTATGGCTCACCGGCCGCAAAAAGGAACTTATTATCCGTGGCGGACACAACATCGACCCTGCAGCCATCGAAGAACCGCTCTATCGATTGGAGGGGGTGCAGGTGGCAGCCGCGGTCGGACGGCCTGATCCCCATGCAGGGGAAATTCCGGTGGCCTATGTCCAACTCCAGGAAGGGGCCGATCTTACAGGGGAACAGATCCTCGACTACCTGAAAAGGGAGGTAGGGGAACGGGCCGCTGTCCCCAAGGATGTCTTTATTGTCGATGAGATTCCACTTACCCCCGTGGGCAAGATATTTAAGCCGGCCCTGCGCTGGGAGGCTATCAGGCAGGTTTACCAGAGGGAGTTAGAGGCCCTGGGGGATATGGTTGATTCAGTGGATGTGGCGGTAAAGGAGGACAAAGTCCATGGTTCATTGGCCTTCATCACCATCAAACCGGCTTCACATGCCTCTGCCGAAGAAGTTAAAGAGAGAGTGGACAACCTCCTCACCCGTTATACGATCAGGTATCGCCTTGAGATAATCTGAAAAAGAACACTGTTTAGTTCATTATTTTTTCGAAGGCCTGTTTCACTTCTTCCTGTACTCGGCCTTTGCGTTGTCCGAGAAAATCTTCAAGCGCCGCTTTAGCCTCTTCACCGCCGAGTCGGGCCAGTGCCCAGGCGCACATGCCTTTTACTCGATCGTCTCCATTTTGCTGAAAGGCACGTATCAGGTCAGGAACATACCTTGGGTCAAGGCTGTTACCCATTGAACGAGCTGCGTTCATGTGCCATCGCCACAGGTCATCTGCAGGTGTGTAGAACATGTGGGGCCAGACATTGGATTTATAGTACTGCCTGTCCATGTGGAGTAACTTTGGAAGGCGAAAATGCTTTTCCTTGGCAGCCACTCGTTCGTTGATCGGCAACTGTTGTGCTAACCATGGCTGATTGCGCGGGCAGACATCCTGACAACGATCACAGCCGTATACCCACATGCCCATTTGTTCACGAATTTCCAGGGGAGGGATATCTTCACTGTAATAGGTGAGATAAGAGATACACCTGCGAGGGTCGATCTTGTTGGGAGAACTCAGCGCTCCGGTGGGACAGGCGGCAATACACGCGTTTTTACACCATTGTGGACAGCCAATCTCAATCGTGGGTTCATCAGGAGGAAATTCGCAATCGGTTATGATGGGAACGGGAAAGACCCATGAGCTTTTTCCGGCCAGTTTGTTTGAATAAAAGAAATTATTCTTTCCAAAGGTACCAAGCCCGGCCCTTGCAGCCGATAATCTATGAGGCATATGATAAGGCACTTTGGTTTTTATTCCGCTTCCACTCAGGTATTTTAGTAGATTGATTAGACGAGATGTAAAGCCGTCTTTAGTTATTCGATCGTCGTCCTGATAAACACGACCAAATTTCCCGGTCATGGAAGAGGGGAAGGCCCTGCTAAAATAGGGCTCCACAACAACAATTATCGATTTTGCATTTTCGAGGAATTTCTCGGGATCAGTACCCTCTGAAAGCGGTATTCCTACTTTGTGAGTCCATCCATATGACTCCTTGCGTGACTCCAATATTTCATCTTGGGATGTGAATTTCTCGGCAGTGGTAAATCCGATATCCATTATGCCGAATTTATGAGCCTGTTCGATTACTTGTTTCTTACTCAATCTCATGGTTTACATCCTCACTTTTTTTGACGATTTGTTGATCGGGAATGTGCACTTCCGCAAAAGCATATAACACCTGGGTCGAGCGGTTTTCCGCTAGGCGGGGAACCGCTGAATACGTGATAGAACTTCCTTTTCACCGATTGATGATACAAAAACCCGGTCTTGAGTGTCAAACTTAATCTGTAAGTGCTCACACGGAAAAACCTGAAACCCACTTGCAGCGAGAAACCTGAGGACGTTTACTTTTTTCTTTACAATCGTATGGGATCTCGATAATACTATGTATACGAAAGGTTTTGATTATGGCCCATACGAAGACCGCATTATACTTAGGGAGGAGATAGGAAAATGAGCAAGGAAGTCTACAAAGAGTTGTTAGGAGTTATGAAAAAGCGTGGGGGTGGTTATTCGGGAATGGATATACCCGAGTTCTATGAGTTGGTGGAAGAATTGTTCACACCCGAAGAGGCTGAAGTCAACAATGCCATGCCCAGGGGGCCTTTTACCGCCAAGAATATGGCAAAGGAAATGGGCAGAGATGAGGCAGAAATTGAAGTGCTCCTTGAGGCGATGGCAAACAAAGGTATTTGCATAGCCGCAAATATGGATGGGAGCCAGTTTTACCAGAGTGCGAGGTTTATGCCCGGAATATTGGAATTTCAGTTCATGCCCGGAAACACTACCAAGAGGGATAGGAAGATTGCGAGACTCATACACGCCTACGAAAAGGCCTTTGACGAAAAGATAGATGTCACAGCAGCGACTTTTCCGACAACCAGGGTTATCACTGTGGATAGTACTATTGAGCCGGGTAATCAAGTCCATACCTATGATCAGGTGCAGACCTATATTGATAAATCCGATCCGATCGCCGTTACCACCTGCTACTGTCGTCACGCGGCTGCCCTGCGTGATGAAGATATCCACGGGATGCCAAATGATGTTTGTATGCAGTTCGGCCAGGGGGCCCAATTCGCCATTGAAAGGTTGGGAGGCCGAAAGCTTACCAAGAACGAAGCCAGGGAGGTATTGGATCGGGCAGAAGAGGCCGGTCTGATTCATATGAGTCAAAACATGCAAGACATGACCGGAGGCATGGATTTCATCTGCAACTGCGATCGCTGGCATTGTGTTGCCGTAAATCACGCGCTTGACCAATACAAACCCGGTCTATTTTTTAACTCCGGTTTTGAGCCGCGCTTTAATCCGGACCTCTGCGTTGCGTGCGAAACGTGTATTGAGCGATGTCCGCCTGAAGCTCTTACCTTAGGAGAAGATGATGTACCCCGAGTTGATCTTGACAGGTGTTTTGGGTGTGCAGTATGCGCAACCGGCTGTCCATCAGAAGCGATTGTAATGGTAAATAAATCCGGTTTCCCTGAACCCCCAAAAGATGGCAAAGCTCTGGTGGCAGCTATAAGGGCAAGCCGGGCCTGATAGGGACTATACATGCATGAACTTCAGGTGACACAGAGAATTCTGGATATTGTTCTCAGACATGCTAAAGGAAATGGTGTAAATAAGGTAATATCCATTCAACTGAAAATAGGTGAACTCAGTGATCTTGAAGACGAATGGGTCCAAAAATATTTTGATTATTTAAGCAAGCACACCATCGCGAAAAATGCGAAACTCAAGATTGAAAGAACCCCTGTTGTCATGAAATGCGATGAGTGTGGGCATTCTTTTGAGGTCAATATAAAGGAGGTCAAGGATATCCAATGCCCGGAATGCACTCATAAGAAGAGCACGCTCATTTCAGGCAGGGAATATTATATAAAGGATATGGAGGTTATCTAATGGAAGAGGTGCGGCTCATTGAAGTCAAGGAAGACATCATGTCCGACAATGATGCTGTAGCCAAAAGTTTAAGAGAGAGGCTGTCCAAAGAAAAGACATTTCTCATAAACCTTATGTCATCACCCGGAGCCGGGAAAACGAGCCTTATTCTCAAGACCCTTGAGAGTCTGAAAAACGAACTCAGAATAGGCATTATCGAGGCTGACATTGACTCGATGGTAGATGCCGAAAAGGTGGCGGCCCAAGGCGTTGCCACCGTTCAATTGAGAACTGGTGGGTTCTGCCACCTCGATGCCTCTATGGTTGAAAAGGGCCTTAGCAGCATGGACATAGGTGAGCTCGACCTGATTATCATAGAGAATGTCGGCAATTTGGTGTGTCCTGCAGAATTTGATACCGGGGCCATCAAAAACGTGATGATTTTGAGTGTACCGGAAGGGGATGACAAACCCCTCAAATATCCTTTAATGTTTTCGGTGTGCGATGTGCTTCTCGTGAATAAGATGGATTATCTTCATTTGTCGGATTTTGATGTGGAGGCCATGCGAGAAAGGGTATTGAATCTCAACCGTCAGATCGAAATCTTTGAGGTTTCGGCTAAAACAGGTGAAGGGATTGAGGCCTGGACAAATTGGTTGAAGGGAGAAGCCACTTCTTTCATAGGGTAAAGCACCTCGCGGACCATTTTGACTCAGGAGTTGTCGAGTTGGATACAGAAGGGCGTGAAATGGTAACCAGACTTTGAGAAAGGGAAATGTATCCAGGGCTGGAATAGGCATAGAATGATTGAGCACGCGAAGAATATTGCATATTGAGTAAATTCCAGTATAATGCAGTATCTCGGTATCCGATGACTCTGAAAAGATATATAAAAGCGGTTTTACATCTATCCTGATCCGGAGTACGAGAGACCCGATTTCCTGAGATAGATCAGACCTAAAGTTAAGGAGACAAAGATGGCTGTTGCTTCTGATATTAGGCCGGGCGATGACCCGGTGGAGGTATCTGAGAAACTCGTTGGCCGCACCCGGACGAAGTTGTTAAATGAACTGTTCGGCTACTTTGACATCCCGGCCTCGTTCATCAATCATGTGTTCGGAAATTTATATGCGAGGGATACGCTGACGCAGCGGGAGCGGGAACTGTGCGCGGTGGCTGCGTTGTGCGTCCTGAATCGCGCCAATGAGCTCAAGAGTCACATCATCGCAGCCATTCGTGCGGGGGCCACCAAGGCGGAGGTGGCGGAAGTCATCGTGCAGATGTCCACTTATGGTGGGATGCCGGTCTGCATTGAAGGCCTATCAATCGCTAAAGAAATCTTTGAAAAGAAGCCCACAAGTAACAAAAATAATTAAGGAATAACGTCAGATAGAGACCATTACAAAACTGGAGTTGAAAAAGCACTCATGAACACGACGAAAGAGATCTCTGAGATAAGACCTGCGCATCGCTTTGATGAAAGCGCCCTTGCTGATTATTTGGGGGCGAATATCAAAGGCTTTTCCGGGAAACTGAAGGTTAGACAGTTCCAATACGGGCAGTCCAACCCTACATTTCTGCTGTCGGCTGGTGGAAAGTCGGTTGTCCTGCGCAAAAAACCTCCAGGGAAACTCCTCCCCTCTGCACACGCGGTTGACCGTGAATACAGAATTATCAAGACGCTCAAGAAGACGGACGTTCCGGTCGCTGAGGCATTGCTGCTCTGTGAGGACGATTCGATTATAGGAACCCCTTTCTATGTGATGGAACATGTGGAAGGACGTATTTTCCGGGACGTAACCGCATCCATGGCTACAAGTTCTAAAGAGCGTGCGGCCATCTTTGATGCTATGAACGACACGCTTGCGAAGATCCATCTGGTGGACTGGAAAGCCTTGGGACTTGCCGACTATGGAAAACCCGGGAATTACATGTCCCGTCAGGTCAGTCGGTGGAAGCGGCAGTATGAGGCATCAAAGACCGATGATATTGAAGATATGGACTACCTGATTCAATGGTTAGAGGAAAATATTCCGGCCGATGACAGCGCTACCGTTGTCCATGGTGATTTACGTCTTGAAAACCTGATTATCCATCCCGACGAACCGCGCGTGGTGGCGGTGCTTGACTGGGAACTCTCCACATTAGGGCATCCGCTTTCAGACCTTGCCTATAACTGTATGCAATACTATATCCCTGTCAGCGAGAGCAGGCTTTCCGGATATAAGGGCCTTAATCTGGGTGAATTAGGCATCCCGGACGAAACCGATTATGTTGACACTTACTGCCACCGCACCGGCCGGGGCGAGATCGCCGACTGGGAATTCTTCATGGCCTTCAGTGTGTTTCGCCTGGCCGGTATCGTTCAAGGGGTGTACAAGCGGGGGCTCGACGGTATTGCCAGTTCGGACAAAGCGAAATCATATGGTAAATACGTCCCATTTTTAGCGGAGGTAGCCCGGCAGATTATCTCAAAGAAGGTGAGGAGGTCCTGAATGGAGGATGAGATGAAAAAAGAAGGACGATTGAACGGGAAGGTGGCTATTATTACAGGGGCGGCGAGCGGTATCGGTCGTGCAACTGCCGTCATATTTGTTAGGGAAGGGGCAAAGCTCGTTCTGGCAGATGTCAATGAAGAGGGATTGAACGAGACCCTTAGAAGGGTAAAAGGGGAGGGCGGAGAGGCTGTCACAAGGATTACGGATGTTGCCGTAGAGGAGGACGTCAGGAAACTGATCGAATTTGCCATACAGACATACATCAAGATAGATATCCTTTGTAACAATGCCGGAATTTCCGGAGGATTGTCCAAGCTGGAAGAACAGGATGCGGGTGAATGGCTTACGGTTTTCGGTGTCAATGTCATGGGGGCCGTATTCGGAATAAAGCATGTGGCTAAACACATGCAGGTGCAAAGATATGGTGCCATTGTGAATACGGCGTCGGTCGCAGGTATCCGATCTGGTGCCGGCGGTAATGCCTACAGTGCCAGCAAGGCGGCGATCATCAACCTCACCCGGACCTCTGCCTGCGATTTCGGGGGATATAATGTGAGGGTAAACGCCGTCTGCCCCGGGCTTATTGAGACGGGTATGACCCAGCCGGTCTTTGATTATGCGCGGGAGAAGGGGAAAGAGGAGAAGTTGGGATATCGCTGTGAATTGAGGAGGTATGGGGAGCCCGAGGAGGTGGCAAGGGCCATCCTTTTCTTGGCAAGCGACGAGGCCAGCTATATTACAGGGCAGGCCCTCCCTGTTGATGGCGGCAACACGGCTTCGCTGAACCTGCCCGGAATGAAGCTTTAAGAACGGATGTCTTAAACGGGTTTTGAAAATGGAATGGACAATGAAATGCTGCTGACCCAGAGAAAAGGACTTGTCTGTACCCTTGTTTTGAGCAGTCCCGAGAAGAAGAATGTACTTAACTCGGAATTGCTGGTGGATCTCAGCCGGAAAATCCAGGATTTTTCAAAGGATGATACCATTCGAACGATCATTATCAGAGGGGCCGGAGATGAGGCCTTCTGCTCGGGATACGATATCAGCGCTCTCGCTGACGGGAGTGTTCCACCGGTCAGTGGCGTAATGAATGACGGAAATCCTTTTCGTCCTTTTGAGATGGTCGTGGAGAGCATTATGAACTACCCTTATCCGGTTATCGCGATGCTGAACGGATACGCCTTTGGCGGAGGGTGTGACCTTGCCGTGTCCTGTGATATGCGCATCGGCGCTGACCATATTCATATGGGGATGACCCCTGCCAAGATCGGAATGATATACACCCCGGAAGGCTTGAACCGGTTCATCCGGACCATCGGATTATCCAAGACAAAAGAGATCTTCTTTACTGGGCGCACTTATGATGCTCTGCGCGCCAAAGAGATGGGTCTGATCGATTATCTGGTCCCCGGGACAGAACTTGAACCGTTTACCTACCATCTCGCCGAAGAGATTGCCGGAAACGCCCCCCTCTCTCTGAAGGGGATCAAGAGAATCTTGAACTTGCTGTTGGGTTCCGGGAAAATGGCTGAGGTGGATCGGGATGAGGCTGAAAAAATTGTCGCACAGGCCCTTGAGAGCCATGACTTGAGAGAGGGCAGGGGGGCCTTCCTGGAAAAACGCAAACCCGTGTTTAGAGGGAGGTAGTCTCTGTAGTGAGGAAAGGAGAAATTTGTCATGAGTAAATCGGTCGTTGCTATTGTACGGTACGAGAAGCCGCTCGAATCTGTCCGGAAAGCAATCGAGCTTTGCGGGGGGTTGGATCATCTGCCTCCCAAGGCTAAGGTCTTTATCAAACCCAATATCGTATTCTGGACCCGCAAGGTCGCTTTTCCCAAGTGGGGGGTAATTACCACCTCCCGCATGGTAGAGGATGTTGTGGTCCTCCTCAAGGAGCAGGGTATTGATAATATCACGATTGGTGAGGGTATGGTCACGCAGGCCAAGGATAAGGAGACTCCGGCCCATGCCTTTGAAAGTCTGGGGTACAATCTTCTAAACAAGAGATACGGCGTAAAGATCATAAATACCTTTGAAAGAGAATTCAGGGAAGTCGACTTAGGCAATGGGGATACGTTGAGATTTAACGCGGACATCCTTGACAGCGACTTTGTGGTGGACATCCCGGTAATGAAGACCCACGCCCAGACAGTGGTGACTTTAGGGATCAAGAACCTCAAGGGGATGATCGATATCAAATCCAGGAAAAAATGCCACAACGCCGACCCGGAAAAGAACCTCAATTACTGGGTTGCCAAATTAGCCGATCGCATGCCCCCTGTACTGACGCTTCTTGACGGGATATACACGACTGAGCGCGGGCCGAGTTTTGATGGCCGGGTCAGGAGGAGCAATATTGTGGTGGCATCAGCAGACGTCCTCTCGGCGGACATGGTGGGCGCAAAGATATTGGGATACGCGCCTTCGGAGGTCCCCCATCTGGTCCATGCGGCCAAGAATAGAAAAAGGCCCTTGGATTTGTCGGATGTGAAAGTAATCGGAGAAAAGATCGAGGATGTGTCGTCTCGACACAAATACGCCTTTCCTTATAGCAAGGATGACACCCTCCCCCTCCCCATGGAGAAGATGGGTATCAAGGGTCTTTCCTACCGCAAGTATGACCTGAGCTTGTGCACCTACTGTTCTTCAGTAAACGGCGTGGTCCTTGCGGCCATCGCCAGGGCGTGGAAAGGAGAACCCTGGGACGATGTGGAGGTCCTTACCGGAAAGTCGATGCAGCCCACACCGGGAAAGAAAAAGACCATTCTATTCGGGAAGTGTATGTACCAACTTCACAAAGACAACCCTGATATAAAGGAGATGATCGCAATAAGGGGATGCCCGCCCCAGCCCAAGTCCATCGTCAAGGCCTTTCACCAGGCCGGAATAGACATTAACCCGGCCATCATTGAAAACGCGGAGATGGCGCCGGGATATTTTATGAAACGGTACGAGGGAAAGCCCGAGTTTGAAGAGAAGCATTTTACTGTTGTATAGCTAAAACGACCTAAAGTGCCTAAAATGAGCTAAAATGCCTAAAGTTAGTGTTCACACTGAGTACGTGCTGATCGAAAATGACGCGAATCTAAAGAAAATAATCCCGGAACTTCAAGGGGAAGCTGCCATAGGTGTGGACCTTGAAGCGGACTCCATGTTCCACTATCAGGAAAAGGTCTGCCTTGTTCAGATCTCCACACAGAGGCTGAACCTGTTGATCGATCCACTCTCGGTTGAGGACCTTTCTCCTCTCGCGCCTGTTTTTGCCGACCCCCGGATCAAAAAGATCTTGCACGGCTCAGACTATGATATCCGTTCCCTGTACAGGGACTTTGGTATCGAGGTCCACTCTCTGTTTGATACCCAGATTGCCGCAAGATTTTTAGGGCTCAGGGAAACCAGCCTTGCCAGCCTACTCTACGAGAAGTTTCATGTTTCGAGCGACAAAAAATATCAGAAAAAGGACTGGTCTCAAAGACCCCTCCCAGCACCCATGCTTCAATATGGCGTTCAGGATACCTTCCATCTTCTTTCATTAGCCGGTATTCTTGAGAGAGAGTTAATGGAAAAGGGCCGACTTTTTTGTGTGGAAGAAGAGTGTGAACTGCTAAGCAGTGTTCGCCCTAATTCATCAAAAAAAAGCCCGTTCTTCCCCGGTTTTAAAGGCGCAGCAAGGCTTGATCCTCGAAGTCTTGCCGTCCTGGAAAATGTCTTAGTTCTTCGAGATCAGTTGGCTAAGCGTCGGGATTGTCCTCATTTTAAAGTTTTGGGTAATAAACCGATTATAGAGATTGTCCGAATCAAACCGGTGACCAAGACCGATCTTGCCGGGATTAGCGGTCTTAGCCTTAAACAAATCGATCGTATGGGACGGGCCCTTATTGAAGAAGTCAGGGAGGGATTAAATCTCTCCGAAGAAATGCTTCCTGTATACCCAAAAAAGGCTTGGCAGAGATTGAGATCCAAAGAGGCGGCCCGCGTAAAGGAATTGAAAAGCTGGCGTGATCGATTGGGCGGAAAGTGGGAAGTCGATCCTGCTGTGGTTTGTACAAATGCTCAAATACAGGCGATTGCCATTGCAAACCCAGGGAAACCTGAGGACATGGAAGGTATCAGAGAGATTCGGAAATGGCAGATCAAGCTTTTTGGTCCCGACATCTGCAACCTTCTTCAGGAAACCGGTTGATAAAAAAAAACGGAGAGAGGTTATGGCATTACATGAAAAGGATAGTGTAAGAGCGAATCTTTTGGCCGATCTTTTTGCGTCATCAGACCTTTCTGCCAGGATGCCCAAATATAAGTTTCCCGAAGAAGAGCACGACCCGCGCCATGTCTACCAGGCAGTTCATGATGAGTTGATGTTAGACGGCAACTCGCGCCAGAATCTGGCTACCTTCTGCTCGACCTGGGTGGAGCCCGAGGTCCACCAACTCATGGACGAGGCCATTGATAAGAACATGATCGACAAGGATGAATATCCCCAGACGGCCGAGGTTGAATCGCGCTGTGTTCATATGTTGGCGGATTTGTGGAACTCGCCTGAGGCCGCCAATACAATGGGATGCTCTACCACCGGCTCCAGTGAGGCCGCCATGTTAGGGGGGATGGCCATGAAATGGCGGTGGCGGGAGAAGATGCGTGTCCAGGGTAAGCCAACGGACAAGCCCAACATGATATGCGGGCCGGTACAGATCTGCTGGCACAAGTTCGCCCGATATTGGGATGTGGAACTGCGGGAGATCCCTATGGAAGGTGACCGTCTGATCATGACGCCAGAGGAGGTAATCAAACGCTGCGATGAAAATACCATCGGCGTAGTGCCCACCTTAGGGGTCACCTTTACCTGCCAGTACGAACCGGTCAAGGCGGTTGCCGATGCCCTGGACCAGCTTCAAAGAGATACCGGTCTGGATATCCCTATTCATGTGGATGGCGCCAGCGGCGGGTTTTTGGCGCCCTTTGTGGATACCGATCTGGAGTGGGATTTTCGTGTGCCCCGTGTAAAATCGATCAACGCCTCCGGCCACAAGTTCGGCCTGGCGCCACTCGGTGTTGGCTGGATCGTTTGGTGCGATAAAAAAGATTTACCCGATGATTTGATCTTTTGGGTCAACTATCTTGGCGGCAATATGGCAACCTTTGCACTGAATTTCTCGCGACCCGGGGGACAGGTAGTTGCGCAGTACTACAATTTTCTGAGATTGGGCAAAGAGGGATACCGTAAAATTCAGCAAGCCTGCTACGATACCGCCGCCTATTTAGCCGATGAGATCGGCAAGATGGGACCGTTCAAAGTTATCTACGATGGCCGGGGCGGTATCCCGGCCCTTTGCTGGTCGCTCGAGGATGGTGTAAATCCGGGATTCACCCTTTACGATCTTGCAGACCGGCTGAGAAGCCGGGGATGGCAGGTCCCGGCCTACTCCATGCCCGCGAACAGACAGGATCTGGTGATTCAGCGTATCCTGGTACGTCACGGTGTCAGCCGGGATCTTGGCGACCTGCTTCTTGGTGATATCCAGCGCACTATGGATTACTTTGAAAAAAATCCGGTTACCACGCCGCTCACCGAGGAAACTGCCGGAGGTTACAAGCATAGCTGAATTTTGGGGACGCAGATTTCCGCAGATAAGCACAGATAATTAAAAATAAAAAATCAGAGATAATCTGCGTTCATCAGCGTCCAAATTCCTTTTCTTAAGTAGTATAGGCTACCTCATTTTTCCATCTTTTTGGCCAGTGTGGAGAGTTGTTTCAAAACTTCCTCCAACTTTGCCAGTTCCTCTCCGTAACCTGTCCAGTTCCCCTGGCGCAGATATTCTTTGGCTTTGTTGTAGTGATCCAGGGCCAGGACACCCAGATTAGAAGACTTGAGCGTCTCGATAGCCGCCGGTACGGCCTCCTCAGGCGAGATTTCTCCTCCTAAGACACTGCTCAAGGCCTTATCAAGGGTTTCTTCCATGGCGATGCGGTTCGAAAATGCCACAATAACCCTTTTCAGTTCAGGCAGGGCCACAGAGATATTGCCAGAGGGCGAAGATGATCCCTGTCTTCCCCCTGGTTTTCCAATACCCCTTGTTTGCTGCGCTCCCGTTGAGGATGCTGCGTTTTCTTCCTGTCTTGCCTGCAAGTAAATAGGCTCCACGTAAATAAAAGAGTCACGCAGGGGAATGGCCAAAAGATTTCCCCGGATGACCCTGGAACCTCTCTGATCCCATAGACTCAACTTCCGGGAAATCTCAGTCTGCTGGTCCACTCTTGCCTCAATCTGCATCGGTCCATAGACCAGTTTTTCCTTGGGCAGGTTATAAACAATAAGACGTCCATAGTTTGGCAGGTCGCTTCTCGCTGCTAACCACCCGATCATATTGCTTTTCTTGGAAGGGGTGTAAGGGAGCATAAGAAGAAACTCCTCCTTTTCGCCTTCGGGCAGTTTGATAATGATATAATAGGGGTCCATCTTCTGCCTGGCATCCCCGTACAGTTCGTCAGGGAGTTCCCAGAGGTCTTCCTGGTTGTAGAAGACCTGGGCGTCCTGCATGTGATACTTGGCGTAAGTGGCCGCCTGGATGTTGAAGAGGTCCCTGGGATAACGGATATGTTTTTGCAAGTCCTCGGGCATTTCCGTGAAGGGCTTGAACAGGCCAGGAAATATACTCGCGTAGGCCTTGGCAATGGGATCCTTTTCATCAATCAGGTAAAAGCAGACATCGCCGTTGTAGGCGTCGACCGTGACCTTGACTGAATTTCGGACGTAGTTGAGCAGCGAATTCTTGAAGGGGCCACGGGATCTAACAGAGTAAGGATACATATCCGTGGTGGTGTAGGCATCAAGCATCCAGTAGAACTTTCCCTCGGAGAGAACAAGGTAGGGATCCCGGTCATACTGTAAGAAAGGGGCTAAGGAATTTGCCCGCTTACGAATCGTACGGTTATACATGATCCTGCTCTCCGGGATCAGATATTCTGTAAAGAGTATCTGGGAATCCATAAATTCAAGGGCAAACAGGACCCTTCTGATAAATGAGTTAACCGGCACGCCCCCTTTACCCTCGTAATAGGTATAGACGTTACTGTCGCCCCTGGGATAATCAAACTCCTTGGTTTTGGTGTTTACCAGGACATATTGATTGGTTTTTTCTCCATAATAAATCTCTGGCCGGTCTATCTTCAGGCCGATTTCAGATACGGGGGGCACGTCTTTGATAACGAGATGGGGCAGCCCCTCGCTGGTAACCTCATTTACCGGGCTTGCGGCGAGGCCGTAGCCATGGGTATAGGTGAGATGCCTGTTTACCCAGGTATTGGCCTGGCGGGGAAGTTGTTTAACCACCATCTCCCTTGCCGCCAACATGAGCTGTCGGTACTGGCCATTAATCCAATAACGGTCCACATCCACATTATTAAAATCGTAGTATAGCCGTATGGCCTGAATCTGTCTGTAGGTCTGAAGCAAAGGCCGTTCGTCCCAGATTCTGATGTTTTGAATCGTTGCCCTTTCCTTTTTGGCCTGTTCTAAATTCAGTTTGTCGTTAACCTCAAAGCTGACTTCTTTTATCTTGTTTAGATTATAGGCCTTGCGGGTGAAGTCGATATTATAGCCAATGTATTCAGATTCTTTGGCTAATTCATTGGGTTTCACCACAATCTTCTCTATGGCCAAGGGGAGTATGGTGGCAAAAATTAGTATAGACCCCACCCAGACTGCCCCGCTTACCAACATGAGTTTTGTTTGTGGTTTGAAGGCGTTAATAAAAAGGAGAACAGCAAAGGCAAGGGAGAGCAAGATCAAGAGCCTGAAGACCCATATTTTGATGTGAACATCTGTATAGCCGGCGCCAAAGGCAGGACCTAATGTGGAATAAAGAAGGCCATAGATTTTCAGTTGATAACCCCAGGCCAAGAGTAAGACAATAATCCCCCCTAAGAAGATGAGGTGTTTTTTGACCGTAGGCGCAACCGTGATTTTTGGCAGAGAGGGTGGCTTTCCTTCCACTTGAACTATTTCACCGATTACCTGGAGAGCGCCGTTTTTAAGGTACCAGATGATGGTCAGCCCACCGGCTAAAACGAAAAGTATCAGCAAACCGCTCTGGATAAAGGCGTAAAAGGGAAGGTCGAAGACATAAAAACCGATGTCCCTATTGAAAATAGGATCTGTGCTCCCAAAGGGTTGCGAGTACAGATAGCGAAGGACCATGTTCCATTTATCAGATGCCTTAGATGCAATGACAAAACTGGCGATTAGGATAAACGCTAAGAAAAGAAGATTAAGGGTGTTTGCGGAAAGGCCGACCTGCGAAGCAAAACCGCCTTCATCTTTAAGTCCGGTTCCGGGACCGGTCTCCGGGCTCAGCCGTTTGGCAATGTAGAGGTTAATGGCTATGATAAGAATCAGGAACGACCATACCACAAAACCAAACCCGAATCTGGCCGACAGCATGGTCCAGAAGACAGGGGAAAAGCCTAAGTTCTTAAACCACAGCCAGTCCGGATAAATGGAAACAATTGAAAAGAGTACAAGAAGGATTAGAAGCACGAATCCGATCAACAATTTTATTTTCATAATTCAGTCTCCGTTATGATGTTGGTTAACGATTATTTTCCGGCTATAGTAAGGGGAGCTTAACCACAAAAGTGGTCCCTTGTCCGGGTACGCTGTCTGCCCATATCTCCCCCTTATGGGCCTCTACCACTTTGTAGGATATGGCCAGACCCAGTCCCGATCCACGGTCCCGGGTCGTGAAGAACGGCTCAAATATGTGAAGGAGATCTTCTTCGCTAATACCGATTCCCTCGTCCCTGATTCGGATCTCCAGGCTATCTGACAGTTTTTTTGTGCCGACGGTGATCGTTCCCCCGTCCTCCATGGCCTCAATCCCATTGGTAATAATATTAATGAATACCTGTTTCAGCTTATCAGGGTCACAATTTATTTCTTCTAAATCCGATGCAAGGTTTGCCTTGAAACAATGCTTTCCTGAAGAATATATCCCGCCCATAATCTTCAACATATCTTGGATTACCAAATTGATGTCCGCGGGCCTTTTAACGAGGCTGTAAACCTTGGTGAAATCCCCTAAGTTCGCAACTAATTTTTCTAAACGACTGACCTCGTCGATGATCATCCCTAATTTTTGTATCGCCTTATCGTCAAGCAGACTATCCCTTATCTGGTGGGAAAATCCGCCGATGATCATTAGCGGATTCTTGATCTCATGGGCCACATGGGCCACTGTCTGGCCTACCGCGGCAAGACGCTCGGACTGCAAAAGGTTTTTCTCTAACTGTTTCTGTGTTGAGATATCTCTGATGATGGCCGTAAAGGTGATATCTTTTTCCATTTCATAATAAGAGAGCCCCAATTCGATCGGAAATTCTTCTCCGTTTTTTCTAAAAGCTGTAAGAGGCAGGGTCTTGCCTATGACTTTCGGGTTTCTTGTCTCTAAGAAGCTTTTCACAAAACGGGAATGGTCCCCATATCGAGTGGGGATGAGCATGTTGAGATCTTTTCCCATTACCTCATCCCTTGAATATCCAAATATCTGTTGGGCTGCATTATTGAAAAGCACGATCTTATGTTCACTGTTAATACTTATGATCGCATCGGTGGCCGTATCGAGTATGGTCCTGAATTTCTTTTCAGACGACTTCAGCTTTCTGATAAGGCTTCGATATTCTGTTACATCCCTGGAAATTTCTACAAAAAGCCGGGATGTCCCTTCGATGGTGACAGGGTACATAATCCGGCTCAACTCTCCAAATTCAACCCCTTTCAGGCCGTGACGGCTGGTTATTTCAACCCTCTGTCCTGCCTTTTTTGCCTTTTCGAGTGGGCAATATTGTGAGGTCAAGTCGCAGTGGTGGCCAGATAACAGCCTTATATCATAACATTTTTGGCCTAAAACATCATCCTTTCTCATACCGCATTCTTCTAAAAAAACCTTGTTTACGTCCTGAATAATTCCGTTCTCATCCACCAGCATGATCTCTTCGCTGATTCCGTCAAAAAGGGCCCCCAATAAGAGGTTAACAGTCTTTATGTCTCTGCCTTGCTGGTTTTCTTGCATGTTTACCCTCCAATCCATGGACAATAAAAGACATATTCGAGGGAAAGGATATCAAACATCTCATCCGTTCCCCTTTTGATGGCCCGGTAAAGCTCCTTCATGGATCCGGCCCTTCTTATGGAAGAGCGATAGGCGAGGTCATCATAAAACTGGGAATCAATCGGAAGAAAGACATGGTCTAATGTCCCATGCCAGTGTATGTTGAGTGCCTCTTTCATGGCAAAGACTTTCTTATACATGGCCCTTAAAAGATCTGTTCTTAGAATCGGGTTGACCTGATTGATCATACAGTCCGTGAGTCCAATAAGATAATAGGTCTCTCTCATTTTTTCTTCTTCATGGCGATTTGCATACATGGCTTGGATGGTGCAGCCCAGTCCTCCTCTTAGCGAAAAGTGAGGGTGAGTGGTAGGGATTTCATTTTGTGGGCGCTCCAGTTTTTCAGCTAAAGATCGTAATATTTGAATAAAATAGGGTGTTTTCCAGGATGCCTTTCGGAATTCCCAGGGTTTTGAAGAAATCAGGGTGTCAGGTGGCCTTTGAAGCTTATCCCGGAGGTCTATGATCTTGCCCATCTTTATGCCCTACACGGCCCTCCCGTGTTTATGGCCTTGGGTGGCATTTTGTGTGGAGTTCCTTTAATCTCTTTCTTGTAACATGGGTATAAATCTGGGTAGTAGAGATATCTTCATGCCCGAGCATGACCTGGACAGACCTCAAATCAGCGCCTGCCTCCAACAGGTGGCTGGCGAACGAATGCCTTAAGCTGTGCGGCGTTATCTCTTTTTGGATACGCGCCTCTTTCCCATACTTTTTGATAATTTTCCAGAATCCTTGCCGGGTTAAAGGGCGGCCCCTGAAATTCAAGAAGAGGTATGGTAAATTGGCCCCTTTCAGTAATTGAAAGCGTCCATTCGAAAGATACTCTCTGACCGCCTGAATCGCCTTTCCCCCCATTGGAACAAGCCTTTCCTTGGAACCCTTCCCGAAAGCCCTTACATGACCGGATTCCAGGTTGATACTTAGAACCTTGAGTCCTACCAATTCAGAAACCCTCAATCCGGTGGCGTAAAGGAGTTCCAGCATGGCGCAGTCCCTTTTTCCCATAGGAGTGGAGGGATCAGGTCGGGCTAAGAGCCTTTCAACCTCAGCCATGCTCAAAACATCCGGCAATCTCCGGGAAAGCCGTGGCGTTTCCAGGAGTCTTGCCGGATTGTCCTTTATATAGCCTTCTGAAGCAAGAAAACGGAAAAACATCTTTGTGGCCGAGATATTTCTCGCTACCGACCTGGCAGATAGATCTTTTCTAAGGGCGACCGGATATTTGCTAATCTGGTCCCGGGAGATTTGCAGTGGATTCAGATTTGACTTTTCAAGGAACTGAGTAAACCTTAAGATGTCCCTGCTGTAGGCCTGGATTGTGTTATCTGCAAGGCCTCGTTCCAATCTCAGATGATTGATGAATTGATCTGTCAGATCATACATTGAAGCCTCAATTATCCTTCATCACAAATCATAGATATGATCATTCTTAGTCAGGATTCTTGGACCTTCATCCTCGACCAACACCATTTCTTCAAGACGTACGCCTCCCTTGCCTGGAATATATATCCCGGGTTCAACAGTGAACACTGTTCCCTTCTTGAGTTTCACCGGGGTTCTCGGCCCGACTTTCGGACGCTCGTGGACGGCAAGACCGACGCCGTGGCCAAGCCCATGCCCAAAATATTCTCCAAACCCGGCCTCACTTATGACTTTCCTGGCCATCCCGTCTAAGTCAGTGCTATCCACCGAGGGCCGGACCTCTTTCAGGGCCGCAACCTGTGCATGGCGGACAGTCCTGTAAATAACCCTGAAGTCCGCTCCCGGGTCTCCCAAAAACACCGTCCTGGTCATGTCCGAACAGTAGCCATTCAACCTGACGCCGGCATCTATTATAACCGGCTCTTTCATTTCAAGTTTGCGGTCTGTGGGTACGGCGTGGGGCAGGGCGCTGTTTGAGCCGGACGCAACAATCGGAGGGAAAGACAAGCCTTCTGCTCCGCCATGGCGAGCGAGGGCCTCAATCTCCCATGCTACCTCCTTCTCTGTCATGCCCGGTTTGAGCCTCGCAATAATTTTATTCAAGATTTCCGAAATCAAATCCGCAGCATCCTCTATAGCCTTGATCTCCTCTTCGTCTTTTACCTCGCGCATCTCTTCGACCAGACCGTTTAGGGGAACAAGATCAATTTCTAATGAGAGGCCCTTGAGCTTTTCGGTAAACCCCTTATGTAATCCCCAGGTCAGATAATTTTCTTCAAAACCGAGCTTTTTTGTTCCCATACCCTGTATCAGCCCGGGCAAATCCTCGACCAAACCCTGTTTTAGAATCTGAACCTCAAAATCAATCGCCTCCTTTTCTGCTTCTAAGACGTATCTTGAGTCAGTAACCAGCAGAGATCTGGCCTTGTTTATCAGAAGGGACCCTGATGACTCTGTGAGTTGGGGGTCTTCTGCCTTGAATCCAGATAAATATCGCCGGTTTTCAGGCTGAATCACCCATGCCGTATCACAATCCCCCATGGAGGTCTCTTTCAGGCGTTGCCTCAGAGTAGCCAAACGTTTAGAATAGATTGATTTTTCCATGCACCCCTTTTATGTGAGGGTCCACCGCCCAGCGGGGTTTTCGACAGGGTCCAAAGTTCAAGATTCCCGACACACATGATTTTGCTTTATGATAATCTTACACTAACAGAATCATGTGCCGATTGCAATTGTGGATCATTGGGTAGTGTCTTGTTGACAGAATCTATGCCACCTGTTACTACACCCTAACATTATGAAAGGAGATTGATACGGTTTTAACATGGCGCAGGGAAAAATAGTCGAATATATTGATCAAGGGAGGGTTGTCTGCACAATTTGTCTGCAGGATAAGGGTAGCAGACTGCATCTGTTGACACCTTCAAATCGTGAGGTCAATCTACCGAAAAAAAGGATAATGCTTATTTCAGAGGCCACCATAGATATTTCACAAACAAGGGAAGACTTGTTAGAAAGACTCAAACATAAAGAGGAAAAGAGGATCAGGCTGAAAGAGCAGATTGAGGTAAAGGATCTTTGGGAACTGGTCCAGGATGAAGATGAGAGCTTTGACCACAAATATCTTGCTCATCTGGTTTTTGGTGAAACAGTTACAGAAGATCACTCCTCCGCACTTATGCGTGCGCTCTTTGAAAACCGTTTATATTTCAAGATGAAGGATGGGCATTTCCTGCCCTACTCAAAGGAAAAAGTCGAACAAATAATCAGGCAGCGAGAGGAGGAGGCCGCAAATGCGGAAAAGCTCAGGCAGGGAAGCGATTGGTTGAAGGAGATTCAAGAGGGCAATAAGCCAAGCGATCCACCCTGCAAACCGGATATTGTTCATTTACTCATTCAATTGGTCCTTTACGGAAATGATGCGCCTGATTTTAAATATGGGAAGGAACTCCTTTTAAACGCCGGCATATCAGATATCCGGCAGGCAAGGGTCCTGCTCGTTAAGTTAGGCGAGTGGGAAGAAGATGAGAATCTGGATCTGCTGAGATCGGGCGTTGAGACCGCATTCACCCAGGCTCAATTAGAGGCATCTGCCCGATTGACCGGTCAACAGGCCGATTTGGCAGGTGGCGAAGACCTCAGGGATCTGCCCTGTCTAACGATTGATGGGCCTTTCACCCAAGACTTTGACGACGCCATAAGTTTCAAGATGGTTGGAGATGAGCTGCACGTGGGTGTGCATATCGCAGATGTGGCAGGGGCCATTCCAGCTGATAGCATCCTTGATCTGACCGCTGCCGAAAGGGCTTCATCTCAATATCTGCCGCGAAGGCAGATACCGATGCTCCCCGAAGATCTATCGAGAGACGTTCTCAGCTTGAGGCAGGGCCGCGACAGTAATGCAATTTCTCTTTTAACCCGTTTTGACAAGGCCGGGGTATTGCTTGATTACAGGTTTGCCCCCTCTGTCATTCAGGTGAGGCAGCGGCTTATATATGAAGATGTTAATGCGCAATTAGAAGGAAACCCCCTGTTTAAAGAAATGTATCGATTCAGCCAGGTGCTGCGCAACAAAAGGATGGACATAGGGGCCTTGAATCTTTCACTCGCTGATCTGGAAGTGAGGTTTAATGGAGCACTCTCCTTAGAATTGCTTGAACAGGACACGCCTTCCCGAATAATTGTAGCAGAATTCATGATCCTTTATAATTGGCTTGCAGCAAAATTTTGCATGGAAAACCAGATCCCAATTCTATTCAGGACCCAGGCCGATCCCAATGAAAGGTTACCTTTGGATGAAAAGGGATATCTATACTATGTGTTCCAGCAACGGCGAAAATTAAGTCCTCTTCATATCCGAACCAAGCCGGGCCTACACAGTGGGTTGGGCGTGGAAATGTATATACACGCCACATCTCCCATAAGAAGATACCATGATCTTGTCAACCAGCGCCAGATACATAATTATCTTTTACAAAAAGAACTCATTTACGATGATAAAAGGCTGAAAGAGATTAGGATATCTACTGAGCCTATTATAAAAAGCCTGGGGATAATAAAACGAAACCGTCTTCGCTATTGGATACTGAAGTACCTCTCTCAGCACCGTGGCAAGAAATTAAAGGCCCTGGTACTTGATGAATTCAAAAGCAAGTATCGTATTGTTCTGACAGACCTCCATATGTTGGCTGACATAAAGCGACAAGGGGGCATTATCCTCGGCCAGGGGCAGGAAATCTTAGTCGAAGTTAAGAAAGCTGATCCGTGGGATGATATTATAAACCTTGAGTATATAGATGACCCATGAAGGGCTTAGTTCTGTAGGGGAGCAGCACAGCGGGGGCGTAGTCTGAATACCTGGTGTGAAATTTGAAACTGGAAATTTGAAATTGGAAACCTTGCTCCGTAGCCCCTGACCAATTATGGGGCCTCTTCAATAGAGAATTCTTTCTTCAAAATCAATTTCCCGGATTCGTCATAAACCAATATTTTCAGAAACGAAGGTATAACGGACTTTGAATCAAGAAAATATCTTCCCCGAATGATCCTGTAATTCCTTACCTTGAAAACCTGACCTTGTTTATAGTTGATTGGCTCGCCATTTTTGAGGGCCACTTTCGGGTGGGTCCATAACTGCGGTGGGTCCGATTCTTTATTCGTTGCAATCATGAAGATATATCCTTTGATCTGGTTCCTATCGGGTCTTATTTTGATTAGCCTGAATTTCACCGATACCCTTCCCCAACCACGTTTAGTTGTTAGATTCTTGATATCGACCACGGACTCCGCTGTATCCGTCTCATCGGACGTTTCCGGGGTTTGTTCTTGGATAACAGGTTTTGTGGGAGCTGCACTTATTATCTCGGGCCCGGGAGATTCGGCTTGGTTTTCCTGTTTTCCTTGTGAATTGTCGATGTAGTCTTCCAAGAATTTCAGGCGTTGCCTGGCTTGATTAAGCGTTTTCTTGGTGTCTTCAATCTCATTCTGCAATTGTTGCAAGAGATCTAACTGAACTGTGTTATACTTGAGTTCCCCAAAATAGCGGCTAATTGCAACTGCAGAAAATATGAGGTAGAGCACGAAAACGAGGGTAGCCCAGAATAGGAGACGGGAAGAGATATTGAAGCTCCGGACTTTGCCTAAGCCTCTTACGATCATCACGCTAAAAGAGGAATCGGATGATCTTTTTTTTTCTCTCTGCGGTTTGGCCTGAGGGGAAAACATTAAGCAAAAACCCTCTCGAATATTTCATCTACATGCTTTAGGTGGTAATCCAGGTCAAACATCTCTTCGATTTCCTTTTTAGTCAAGTTTCTGCAGATATCCTCGTCTTCCATTATAAGCGTTTTAAAATCCTGCCCGCTCTCCCACACCTTCATGGCATTCCTCTGGACCATGACATATGCCTTCTGTCTTTCAAGGCCTTTTTCCGCCAATTTGATGAGTACCTGCTGGGAAAAAATCAGACCTTTTGTCCTGTTGAGGTTGTTGATCATGTTGTCCGGATGAACGATCAGGCCGTTTACAATCCGGTCTAAGCGATGAAGCATAAAATCAATGAGGATAGTGCTGTCAGGGGCAATCACCCTTTCCACCGAGGAATGGCTTATATCCCTCTCATGCCATAAGGCAATATTTTCCATGGCTGCTAAAGAATTGGATCGCACCAACCGTGCGAGGCCCGAAATGTTTTCCGATCCTATGGGATTTTTCTTGTGGGGCATGGCAGACGACCCTTTTTGACCTTTTTTAAAGGGTTCTTCCGCCTCGAGGACCTCTGTCCTCTGGAGATGTCTTATCTCAACCGCTATTTTTTCCAGAGTTCCGGCTAATATCGCAAGGGCGGTGAAGTATTGGGCATGGCGATCCCGTTGAATAATCTGAGTGGATATTTGTGCGGGTGTCAGCCCCAGTTTTTTACAGGTGAGCTCTTCGACCCGCGGGGAGATATTTGCAAAGGTCCCCACTGCCCCTGAAAGTTTTCCATAGCTGATCACATTTAAGGCATCCTCTAATCGCCTGAGATTTCGTCCCATCTCTGAATACCAGACCGCTAATTTGAGACCAAAGGTTATTGGCTCGGCATGAATGCCGTGAGATCGGCCTATCATAACCGTATTCTTATGTTCCATTGCCCTTTTCTTTAAGGTTTTCATGAATTCTTCAACGTCTTGGATAATAAGGTTCATGGTCTCTTTTAAGAGGAGGGCGAAACTTGTATCCAATATATCCGAAGAGGTCAGACCGAGATGGATGAACCGCGATTCAGGTCCCACATATTCAGCCACATTAGTAAGAAATGCGATGACATCATGCCTGGTCTCTTCTTCGATCTCCATGATGCGATCAACTGAAAATCCAGCCTTTTCCTTTATCACCTTAAGAGATTTTACCGGTATTATCCCTTCTTCTGACATGGCCTCGCAGGCGGCAATTTCCACATCAAGCCATTTGGCGTATCGATTTTCATCTTCCCAAATGCTGGCCATTTCCGGACGTGTATATCTGTTGATCATGTTCGTGTCTCCTGTATGTTTAAGTCATTTTACGGGTTGCGGGTTACGGGTTGCAAGTTACGTGTTACGGGTGAGCCCTAAACGAATCGACTCAAGGCGATTCCGATGGAAAGAAGGAGGCCGTGGGCAATCAGGGTCTGGATGGTCAGCGCCTGTGCGGGAACCGTCCCTTCATGGGAGAGGTATTCCCGCCATAGGATCCTCATGGCCCTCAATGCAAGGGGAAAAGCCATGAAGGAGAGCATGATCAAATAGGAAAACCCCGCAACTCCAATCAAGAAAAAGACGATTACAAACGCCATTGACATTATGACACAGTATAGATGCCTGGAATACCCGGGCCCCAATCTCACGACCAAATTCCTCTTATTTGCCTTGCGATCAGCCTCATAGTCCGGAAACTGATTAATCCAGATTACTCCTGCGATGAAAAAGCCTTGAGGGACCCCGATGGCAAAGGCCGGCCAACTCAAAGAACCGGACATCACATAATAGGTTCCTAAAGTGACAAGTGGCCCGAAGGCAATAAAAATCACCGCTTCACCCCAGCCCCGCGACATGAGATGTAAAGGGGGCGCTGAATAAGCCCACCCGGCTCCGAGACCTAAGAGCCCGATTGGGATGACAAGCGGTCTACTGAGACAGATGAGCCAGATACCAACACTGAAACCGATGGCAAAGAAGAATAATGCCATGAACAGGACTGTGCGGGAGGCCAATCCCCCATCTTGAATAGCACGGCTTCCGCCACTGAAAGGTGTTACGCGCATGTTGATCGGATCACTTCCCCTTGCGTCGAAATAGTCATTGAGCAGGTTGGCCCCAAGATGAAGGCCCGCTATTCCCGCAGCGCATAATAACAACAGCCAAAGAGAAAAGGTTTTTGAACTCAGGGCAAAGGCTGCGCCAATAATGACCGGTATCAATGATCCTGCAAGAAAAGGTGCCCTAAGTGCCTTTAGATAAATATTCATGGTTGTAAAAAACTCGCGTTTGTAGTTTAAAGGCGTTAGTCAATGCCTCATTTTTTGTGGCCGTGTTCAAGAAATGTTTATTTATCAAAAAAATTGAGTTATTTCAACCCAGAGCTGAAGACCATGACAGGGAAACGCTAAAAACGTGGCCCGCCCCGGCATAGCGGGGGTCTTCGATAGGTCACGATTTTTGTCTGACATTATTGATGGAGAAAGGAGAGAATAGAATGGAAAAGGTAAAATTAGGCCCTCAGACACTGCTTTATCCAATGCCAGCTGTATTGGTTGGTGCAAAGGTTGACGAAAAACCGAATTTCATGACCGCTGCCTGGTGCGGTATAGCTGCATCCAAACCCCCCGCTATTTCAGTTGGTCTGCAAAAGGTGAGACACACCTTGAAAGGTGTTGAAGAACAAAGAACTTTCTCCATCAATGTTCCTTCTTCAGATCTTGCACAAAAGGTGGACTACTGCGGGATCTATTCTGGTAAGAAAAGAGATAAATCCCAGCTTTTTCAGGTTTTCTACGGGGTTTTAGAGACCGCTCCTCTCATTCGGGAATGCCCGGTCAATCTTGAATGCAAAGTCATCCATTCCCTGGATCTGGGGAGCCATATACTGGTCGTTGGAGAGATATTTGAAACATATGTAAACGAGGATTGTTTGACGGGTGAAAAACCGGATCCCCGGAAGATAGATCCTCTTATTTACACGACGGGAGTTACGCAATACCAGCGTCTTGGGGAGGTCATTGGCAGGGCCTTTCATTTGGGAAAAGACTGATAACAACGAACTAAGTTAAAGGAGCGAAATATGTCTAAAGTAATGATACATCCGGCGGGGTATGACAATGTCCGGCAATCCATAGACCGTGCATTTGAACTCTTTCCCGTTCAAGTGACAGGGAGGAAGGTGTTGATTAAACCGAACGTACTCCGCTTATCTGAGGCTAAAGAAGGGATAGTCACCCATCCTGCTGTACTGCGATCAGTGGTGGAAAAAGTAGAGGGAATGGATCCTGCCTCTCTCGTAGTTGGGGACAATCCCGGTATTTACAGCTACGGGGCCAATGAGGAGACCTTTAAAAAGACGGGACTGATGGAAGCTGCCAAGGGCTATTATGAGAACATCGGCAACGATTCACAACAGGTTGATTTTAATC
>Ga0307424_1000046_pt1 | contig 48673 bp, 41 predicted proteins | sample SalMarWE160320MG_FD_202157 | JGI IMG/M metagenome (GOLD analysis project Ga0307424, IMG submission 202157) | Salt marsh sediment microbial communities from the Plum Island Ecosystem LTER, Massachusetts, United States - WE1603-20 | ecosystem: Environmental > Aquatic > Marine > Intertidal zone >... | reverse complement strand
CATCGGGATCCAGCGCGAGGGGGGACGGCTCAAGGTGGCCGGGGTCAGCGAACGGTCCCGGTCCGCCCTGGACATCGTGGGGGTGTTGCCCCTGCTCGACCTCCACCCCACCACCGAGGACGCCCTGGCCGCCTTCGGCCGGGGCTGAGCGCCCCCCGGGGTCATGGCCGGCGCTCCGGATGCCGATACCGACAGGAGGAGAACGGACGGCCGGAGGCCCCACCGGGGGCGCCGTGGCCGTGCCCTATCTCCTTCTCCCCGACGGGGAAAGCGGGGCGACCGGCAGTCCCGCCCGGGGGCCGGAACCGGGGCGCAGTAGCAATCCGCCCCCGGTTCCGATAGACTGGAGGTGCCCCCCTGCCGGCCAGCGAGGTAGAGGATCATGAATCCACGCGCGCTCCACGTCGTTCTCGTGGCGTGCCTTGCCCTCACCTTCGGGTGTAGCAACCTGACCCCGCCGGATCCCCCCGAGGCCCCCGCCTTCTGGTCCCCGCTCTGGATCGCCCAGGGGGACTTCGTGGAACTCCTCCACGACCAGGGCGCCCTCTACGCGGTCGACCGCAAGAAGGGGATCTTCGTTCAGCGGCCGGCCTTCGCCGGGCCCTGGGTGCGCCTGGGTCCGGACCTGGGGGACGTGGATGATCCCTTCGGGACCCACGGCGTGCGGACCCTGGCCCGAAGCGGGGATCTCCTGGTGGCCGGACTGAGCCTTCCCGCCACCGACGAGCGCCCCTGCCTCTATCAGCGGAGGACGGGGGACAAGGACTGGAAGGTGAGCCCGTTCCCGGCGGTGAGCCCGGTCCTGGACCTGGCCTCCACCGGACCCGGCGTGGTCTTCGGCCTGGACCGGGCCGGCGTGTTCTTCACCAAGGACGGCGGCCAGAACTGGACCCGGTCCTCCGACCCCGACCTCGTCCTCAAGCAGGGAACCCTGGCCCGGGGGACCGACGGCATCTACTGCGGCGGGCAGGCCTGGGCCGGGCAGCCCCGGCTCTTCCGCTCCCGGGACGAGGGGGCCACCTGGACCCCGATCCCGCTGGGCCTGGCCGTGGGCGTGGTGCAGGGGAACGTGTTCTCGGTGGCCACCGGCGGGTCCGGCGCGCCCTCCGAGCTGTTCACCAACGTGAACGGCGAGATCTACCGGTCGGCCGACGGCGGCCAGTCGTTCCGGGCGATCCTGGAAGTGCTCCGCGTTCCCGGGACCATCTTCGTCAACCCGGACGACGCCCGTGAGGTCCTGATCGCCAGCGAGCAGGTGTTCTGGACCCGGGACGCCGGGAACAGCTGGGACATCTTCACCCTGCCCCGGGGCATCCACGCCGGGCTGGCTGCGGTAGACTGGGAACATCGCCGGGTCGCGGTCCAGCTCGGGGACGTGACCGTCGAGGCTCTCTACGAACTCAACCTGGACCTGGCCTCGATCGCGACCTCGCCGGCTCCTTGATCCCGTTCCGACCCCTCATCCATGGCCAAAACCAAAGCGCACCGGAAACGCAAACCGCCGCCCCCGCGGTCCGCCGCCCCCGCCTCCGGGGGCTGGAACTGGAAGGCCGACGCCCTGCGCGCGGCCCTGGTGCTCCTGGTCACCCTGGGCGCCTACGCCAACTCCATCCACAACGGGTTCGCCTACGACGACCTCCGGGCCATCCAGGACAACACCCGGCTGGAGGATCCGGGCGACTTCGGGACCTTCTTCGGCACCTCCTACTGGAACTGGGACAACGACGTCACCCGGCTCTACCGCCCGCTCACCGTGTGGAGCTGGGCCGTGGACCAGGCGCTGTTCGGGCCCGGGCCCTTCGGAGTGCACCTGGTGAATGTGCTGGGGGGGGCGCTCCAGGCCGGCCTGGTCTACGTGTTCCTGCTCCTGCTCTTCCGGAAGCGAGGGCTGGCGCTCCTGGCCGCGCTCCTCTTCGCCCTGCACCCGGTGCACACCGAGGTGCTGGCCAACGGGGTGGGGCGCTCGGAGATCGCCGGCGGGATCTTCCTCATGGCCGGAGCCATCCTCCACGTGCTGGGGGCGCGGCGGGCGCGGCCGGGACGGCTGGGCACCCTCCCTCCCCCGCTCTACCTGCTGGGGACCGCCCTCTGCCTGATGATCGCCCTCTTGTTCAAGGAGTCGGCGGTGGTCCTCCCCGCCCTCCTGGTGCTGGCCGACTGGCTGGTGCTGGAGGAGGGGCGGGTCCGGCCCGCGCTCCGGCGCCTGCCCGCGGCCGCGGTCTACGCGGTGCCGGTCGTGGCCTACCTGCTCCTGCGGGCCTCGGTGATCGGGACCTCGCTCCCCGCGGTGCAGGAGGTCATGATCCCCCTCTCCGCCGCCGAGCGGGTGCTCTATGCCAGCGGCACCCTGGTCGCCTACCTGGGCCAGCTCGCCGTTCCATGGCGGCTCCTCTGCGAGTACTCCGACTACCGGACCCCGCTCACCGCGTCCCTCTCCCAGCCGGTGCCCGCCCTGTCCCTGGTGGTGTGGATCGTTCTCGGGTTCCTGGTGGTGCGCCTGGCCCGCCGCCGGGCCATGACCCCGCTCTACGGCATCGGCTGGTTCTGGATCGCCATCCTCCCGGTGAGTAACCTGCTCTTCCCCATCGGCACCATCCGGGCCGATCGCCTCCTCTTCATCCCGTCTTTGGGCTTCACCCTGGTCCTGGCCTGGCTGATCCTGCTTCTGGCACGGCGCTGGAGCACCGTGGCCTGGGTGCTGGCCGCGGCCGTCCTGGGTTTCTACGGCTGGCGCACGGTGACCCGGAACCCTGACTGGAAGAGCCAGGAGAGCATCTGGACCGCCGACCTGGCCAAGAACCCGGGGAGCGCGGTGGGCTGGACGCTGCTGGGGGACGTCCGCCGCCAGCAGGGGCGGTTCGAGGAGGCGGAGGCCGACTACCGGCGCGCCTTCGAACTGCGGGACCGGGCCTGGTTCTACCCCGAGGCCCACAACCACTACGCCGAACTCATGAGCCGCAAGGGGAACGTGGCCGAGGCCAAGCGTCACTACCGCCTGGTCCTCTCCCGCGCTCCCGGGCAGATCACCGCCCTCATCAACCTGGGGGCGATCCTGCTGAACGCGGACTCCACGCGGACCGAGGCCATCGATCTTCTGGAGCGTGCGGTGGCCTCGGATCCCGCCAATCTGGCCCCCCGGATCAATCTCACCCAGGCCTACGACAACGCGGGCCGGCTCGACCTGGCTCTGGAGACCATCGAGGGGGCGATCGCCATCGCTCCCCGCCGTCCCGATCTCTGGACCATCAAGGGGATCGTGCTGCGGAAGGCCGGGCGCGAGGCGGACGCGGCGGCGGCGGACATCCAGGCCCGGAGGCTGGGAGGCCTCTGAAGGACGGCGTTCGCCACGTCCGGGTCTCCGAGAATCCGGAGACCGGAACCCGCCGAGCCGGCATAGTGGGCACGCAGGGATACGTCTTCGTCTTCAACCCCTACAAGGACGAGTACACCAAACGACCGGAAAAGCGGGTCCGGATCCTCGACGTATCCGATGCCGCGCATATCGTGAACATCATTCCGGACGAGGTGGTCCTGGAGGAGGTCTCCTACACCTACTCCGAAGCGCGCCGTCTGATCGTCACCGATGGAAAGAACCTCCACCTGGACGTGAACGAGTTCGGCGTCCGGCGCTGAATCCGGAGGACGCCCCGGACTACTCCTGGGAAGACTTGGGCAGCTCGGTCCACTTGGCCTGGAGCTTTCGCGCCTCGTCGGTCGCGCGCGCCAACTTGTCTCGCGCTTCCGCCGATTTCTTCCTGAGGTTCTCGACCGCTTTGGCGAAGTCGTCCATGCCGTACTTGGAGGAGGCCTCAGTCTTGGCCTTCACCACCAGGTCGGCCCGGGCGTACTCCAGTTCCGCCTTGCGGAGTTCCAGCTCGGCCTTGGCCGCCTTGATCCCTTCCTGGGCGGCCTTCTGTTCCTGTTCCTTCCAGTCCTGGAAGGCCTGGGCCGCGGCCAGGATCCGCTCGGCGTCCGCTTTCCGGACTTCGGCCAGACGGGCCCGCCCCTCGTCCGCGTTCTTCCGGGCCGCTTCGAGTTCGGCCTTGGCCGCCTTGAGATCGGCTTCCTGGGCGCCGCGATCCCGCTTGGCCGACTTCACGGCCTCCTTGACCAGGTCTTCCCGCTGTTCGGCTCCGGCCAGATGGATCTCGGCCAGGGCCAGGTCGTGATCCGCCCGGGTCAAGGACCCGAGCACAACGTCTCCCAGGGGGTCGAGATCGGCCAGGTCGACCCGATCCGCGGCCAGAACCGGTGGGGTGGCCAGGGCGGCCAGGCCCAGGGACAACAGCGTGACGAACGACCGGTTACGCATGGGGGCCTCCTTGGTGCGGACGAGTGCGACCGACTCCGTCCCCAGGATACCCCGGGAGTGCGCGGGTCGGCCACCCGGCGGCCGTCGGGAGCGGTCAGTCGATGGGCGGGCGGGCCCGGAGCCGCAGCCCCGGCGGGAAGTGGCGCGAGCGCAGGAGGCCGGCCCGGGCCGCGGCGAACTCCAGGGCGGTGGCCACGCAGCCCAGCCCGTAGCGGACGCTGCGAGCGAAGTTGATGGAGGAGGCCTCGGCCGCGTAGCGGGTGGGGCAGCTCACCTCGGCCACGGTGTAGCCGGCCCAGATGGTCTGGGCGAGCATCTGGTTGTCGAAGACGAAGTCGTCGGAGTTCTCCTCCAGGGGGAGCGCCTCCAGGAGCCGGCGGCTGAACGCGCGATAGCCGGTGTGGTATTCGGAGAGCTTGGCCCGCAGGAACAGGTTCCCCCACAGGGTGAGGGCGCGGTTGGCCACGTAGCGCCAGAGCGGCATCCCTCCGGGGAGCGCGTACCCGCCCAGGATGCGGGAGGCGATGACGCAGTCGTAGAGCCCGGAGCCGATGAGCGAGACCATGGCCGGGATCAGCTTGGGCGTGTACTGGTAGTCGGGGTGGACCATGATCACGATGTCCCCCCCCTCGTCCAGGGCGGCGCGGTAACAGGTCTTCTGGTTCCCCCCGTAGCCCCGGTTCCGCTCGTGCTGGAGCACGCGGACCCCGGGCAGGCTCCGGGCCACCTCCACCGTGCGGTCCCGGCTCTTGTCGTCCACCACGATCACCCGGTCCACCACGCCCTGGGCCATGACCTCCTCGTAGGTCTTCCGCAGGGTCGTTTCCGCGTTGTAGGCGGGCATGACCACCACCACCTTGGGTCGTTCGCTCACGGTTTCGTCCTCTCCGAAGGGTTGCCGCGCGCCGCCTCGGCCCGGGCCCGGTAGGCCGCGGCCTGCTCCGCGTCCCCGAACTGGGCGTAGGCGGCGGCCAGGTTCCCCAGCGTCTCCGCGTTCCCCGGCTCCAGGGCCAGGGCCCGCTGGAGGACCTCCAGCGCCTTCCCAGGGTCCCCGGTCACCCCGTAGGCCGTGCCCAGATCCCGGAGGATACCCGCGTTCTCGGGGTCCAGGGCGCTGGCCCGCTCCAGGTGCCGGATCGCCTCCGGGCCGTTCCCCAGGTCGCGGCCCAGGACCCGCCCCAGCTTCTCGTGGACGGCCGCGGTCTCGGTGTGGGCCAGGAGGGTGGTGTAGCACCGGACCGCGAGTTCGGGCCGGCCCTCCGCGGCCAGGTGATCCCCCAGGGCCTCCAGGTTCCGCGCGCACTGCACGCTCTTGACCGCGGCCCCGCCCGCGTCCAGGCAGGCGGTGTAGGCGGCCAGGCTGGAGTCGGCGTCCCCGGCCAGGAAGTACGCGGTGCCCAGCACGTCCATGGACTGCAGGTAGCGGGGGTAGATGGCGAGCGACCGGTGCAGGTAGCCGGTGGCCCGCTCCAGGAGCGGCTGCCGCTCGGCCGGGGTGGCCGCGGCCTCGGCCCGGCTCACCAGGGCCAGGCCGGCGGCCATGTTGGCCTTGGCGCTACCCGAGGACGTGCCCACGTCGGTCAGGGCCAGGGTCTCGTCGTTCCTCCAGGCCGGGTTCCGGAGCAAGGTGCCCAGGGCGAAGAGGGAGAGGGCGGCCAGGACCACCCCGCGGGCAACCGGGCGCAGGAAGGCGGGCCGCCGGGCCCCTTGTGTCCCCCGCACCGCCAGGTACCCCACGGCCAGGGCGAACCCGACCGAGGGGGCGTACAGGAACCGCTCGTTCATGAAGGTGCCGACCCCGACCAGCAGGTTGGACACCGGGAGGAAGGTGAAGGCGAAGAAGAGCGCGCAGAAGGCCAGGGGGTGGCGCCGGGGCAGGTGGACGGCGGTCCACGCGGCCAGGGACAGGATCACGGCCAGGGACAGGAGCGCCCGCGGGTCCCCCCAGCCGACCAGGGGGACGTGATACGGGTAGTAGTCGTGGGTCAGGGGATGGGGCACCACCAGGAGCTTCAGGTAGAGGCCGGTGGTGTAGGCGACGGTGGCCAGGCGCTGGGCCAGGGTGGCGCCCAGGAACGGGTCGTTCATGAGTTCCGGAGGGGGCGGGGCCGTGGCCGTGCCGCCCACCGCGGCCAGCCGCAGGAGGAGATAGACCGCGGCGGCGGCGAAACACGCGGTCGAGACCTTGAGCGAGCGCCCGACCCCCGCCGGTCCGAAGCACCAGACGGCCAGCGGGATCACGGCCAGGAAGGTGACCGCGGTCTCCTTCCCCAGGAGTCCCAGGAGCAGGAGCAAACCGGCCAGGACCGCGTGCTTCGCGGTGCCGCCCCGGAAGAGACGGAAGGTGAGGGCCAGGGCGCCCAGCCCCCCCAACAGGCTCAGGATCTCGTCCCGGCCCTTGATGTTGGCCACGACCTCGGTGTGGACCGGATGGGCCAGGAAGACCGCGGTGGCCACCACCGGCACGTTCCAGAACGGCGACGCCGTCCCCGGCGGGAAGAGCCGGGCCAGGACCAAGCAGAGGACGATCCCGGTCAACCCGTAGAGGAGGGCGTTCACCAGGTGGCTGAGCCACGGCGCCCGGCCCAGGAGCTGCCATTCCAGGGCGAAGGTGACCAGGGAGAGCGGCCGGTACCGGCTCCCCGCCACCAGGGACTTCCCCTCTCCCAGGAAACCGACCAGGAAATCGGTGGAGAGGAGCTTGGGGATGCCGGCCACGCCCTCGGTGGTGAAGGCGTTGTGGGTGATGACGATCTTGTCGTCCAGGGCGTAGTCGTAGGCCACGGTCTGGACGTAGAGCAGGAACCCAACCAGACCCAGGAGCAGGAGCGCGCGGCGGTCCGGACCCGCGCTCCGGGACGGGCGCGGCCGGGTCTCCGGAGCCGGGGTTTCCTTCCGTGCACGCGATCGTGTTCTGGGGATCGTGGGCCTCCTCGATCGACGGGCGTCGGGGCCGGCGCCTGCGGCGGCGGGACGGGTGGCCGGGCCGCCCGCACCGGATCCCGGACCGCCACCCCGCGCCGGGACGGGGGCAGTATAGGGTATGATTTCCCTTTCCTGAACCGCTCTCCGGCTTCCTGTCTCCGGGAGGATCGATGACCCGTTCCCCGCGCTCCGCCGCGTTCGTTCTGGCTCTTGCCCTCGCCGCCTGCGCCTCGTTCCTGGCGGCGTCGCCCGCCGCCGCCGTTCCCCCGGAGGTGGTGGCCCTCCGGGGCGCCGCGAACTTCCTCACCGGCTACCCCGCCCTCCTGGAGGACGGGAGCATGAACATGGTGGTGGAGATCCCCGCCGGCACCCTGGCCAAGTGGGAGGTCTCCGCCTCCGGGGACGAGATGGAGTGGGAACTCCAGGACGGCGCCCGGCGGCTGGTGCACTACCTGGGCTATCCCGGGAACTACGGCATGGTCCCCCGGAGCGTGCAGTCGGAGAGGACCGGCGGCGACGGTGATCCCCTGGATGTGCTGCTCCTGGGGGACGCGGTGTCCCGGGGGAGCGTGGTCCGGGTGCGACCGATCGGCGTCCTCCGGCTCACCGACACCGGCGAGCGGGACGACAAGATCCTGGCCGTCCCCCTGGAGGGGTTCCTGGCGGACGTCACCGACCTGGACCGGCTGGATGCGGCCATGCCCGGGGCCCGGTCGATCGTGGAGACCTGGTTCACCCACTACAAGGGGCCGGGCCGGGTCACCTCCCAGGGGTTCGCCGGGGCCGCCGAGGCCCGGAAGACGGTCCAGCAGGCGGCCGACGACTACGAGGCCGCGCACCCGGACAAGGCGAAGGCCCGCTCGCGCCGGGGCCGGTAGCCCGCGCCGGCCGGGACGGTCACCGCCGGCGCCAGAACATGGGGCTCAGGACCACCAGCACCGTGTACAGCTCCAGCCGCCCCAGGAGCATGCTGAAGGTGAGCGCCCCCTTGGCCACTTCCGGCAGCCCGGCGTAGTTCCCGGCCGGGCCCACCCGGCCCAGGCCGGGGCCGATGTTGCTGAGGGTGGCGATGGAGGCGCCGAGGGAGGTCTCCAGGTCCACCCCGCAGGCCGCCACCACCAGCCCCACTGCGAAGAAGAAGAACATGTAGAACAGGAAGAAGGCGAGGATGTTGAGCAGCACGTCGTCGGAGACCGCCTTCCCCGCGTAGCGGATGGTGAAGATGGCCCGGGGATGGATCTCCTTCCGGGCGCTGGAGGCGGCGTGGCGGCACAGAATGATCAGGCGCATGAACTTGAGCCCGCCGGCGGTGGACCCGGTGCACGCGCCCAGGAACATGAGCAGGAAGAGGAGCACCTGGGCCCCGAACCCCCAGAGCAGGTAGTCCGCGGTGCCGAACCCGGTGGTGGTGAGGATGGAGACGGTCTGGAACAGGGACTGCCGGGCCGATTCCCCGATCCCCTTCCCCGTTCCGAAGTAGAGCCCGGCGGCGATGGCTCCCGCCGACACCAGCACCACCAGGGCGTAGAAGCGGAGTTCCTCGTTGGCCACGTAGCGGCTCCAGCGCGAGGGCCGGATCAGGGAGAGGTGCAGCGAGAAGTTCATCCCGGCCAGGAACATGAAGGCGATGACCACGCCCTCCAGGTAGGCGCTTCCGAACGCGCCCACGCTGGCGTTCCGGGTGGAGAAGCCGCCGGTGGAGACGGTGGTGAAGGAGTGGCAGACCGCGTCGAACAGGCTCATCCCCCCCAGGACGAGGAGCACGACCTCGGCCACGGTGAGGGCCAGGTAGACGCTCCACAGGGCCTTGGCCGTGGACTGGATGCGGGGGGAGAGGCGGTCGGCGATGGGACCGGGGACCTCGGCCCGGTAGAGCTGCATCCCCCCCACCCCCAGGAGCGGCAGCACGGCCACCGACAGCAGCACGATGCCCATCCCCCCCAGCCACTGGGTGATCCCCCGCCACAGGAGCACCCCCCGGGACAGGGACTCCACGTCGGGAAAAATGGTGGCCCCGGTGGTGGTGAACCCGCTCATGGCCTCGAACAGGGCGTCGGCGAAGCGGGGGGCGGCGCCGGTGAGCAGGTAGGGCAACGCCCCGAACAGGGAGGCGATGATCCAGGCGAAGGTGACCACCGCGAAGCCGTCGCGGACCTTGAGATCCACCTTGGGACCGCGGGTGGCCAGGAGGGCGATCAGCCCGGAGGACAGGGGCAGGGAGGCGGAGACGAGGAGGGGGATGAAGTCCTCGTGGTCCAGGAAAGCCAGGGCCGCGGGCGCCAGCATGGCCAGCCCCAGGCAGACGGCGATGAAGCCCAGGACGCGGGTGACGGATCTCGAGTTCATGGGACTAGAGTGTTTTCCTCGGCCGGGGCCCGGGGGCGGTGGAGCGGTGATGAGCAGGTTTCCAGGTCATGTCGGCAAGAGAGAATAGCCGATTTCGGCCTTGTTCCGTATGTCGTTGTGGAACAAGACATTGTAAATCCGGTAAGGGGGTCAGCCGATCGAGTGCCGGAGCTGATCAAAGAGCATGAAGCCGCCGAGCACGAGGACGAACACCCCGAACCCGCGGCGTAGCCGGTCGGCGCGAGCCCGGCGGGCCCAGTACGCGCCGAGGAGACTCCCGGCCGCGCCGAACACCGCGAATCCCGCCGCGAGCTTCCAGTCGATCGGCACGCGCCCCGAGAACCCGACGAGGCCGGCGGCGCAATTGAGGAAGATCACGACCAGGGAGCTGCCGATCGCGCGGTGCATGGTGAGCCCGGCGGTCAGGAGGAGCGCGGGAACGATGACGAACCCGCCGCCGACGCCGAGGGTCCCGGTGAGTACCCCGGTCAGGAACCCGTAGACCGCGACGCGGCCGAGCCGGACCCGGGCCGGCTTCCCTACTCCTTCGCGCTTCGGCCGGGCCCTGAGCATGAGGACGGCGACGACGATCATGAGCGCCGCGAACGCGACAAGGAGCACGCCTCCGGGGATGGACGGGAGCGCGGCAATCCGGCTCCCCAGCGATGCGCCGAGCATGCCGAAGAGGCCGAAGGCCGCCGCCACGGGAAAATCGACCGCCCCCTGCCGGGTATGGCGCCACGCCCCGACCAGGCTCGTCACCCCGACCACCGCGAGCGAGGTGGCGACCGCCGCCTTGGCCTCGAGACCGAAGCCGTAGACGAGGACGGGCACGGTCAGGATCGAGCCCCCCCCGCCCAGCAGGCCGAGCGAGACGCCGATGAGGAGAGCCAGCGGGACGAGGAGGAGGTATCCGGTCAACGCCGAGTCCCGAACCGAGCGCACATGCGGTAGAGCGTACGGGGTTGGCCCGGCATGTCAACGACCAACCCCGGGCTGCAGATTGGAGCGGAAGACGGGATTCGAACCCGCGACGTCCACCTTGGCAAGGTGGTGCTCTACCAACTGAGCTACTTCCGCTCGGTTTGGGGAGGAAAGAGCCTACCCACCGGCCCCGGCAGCGTCAACCGGATTTTGACGCCGGCCGCGGGCGCTCCGTATACTCGGGCGTCCCGGCTTCCGGCCCCGGTTCGTTCGCGGCCGCCGCCGGCGCGGTTCCTGGAGGGTCCTTCCCGTGCTCGTGATCCAGAAATACGGCGGCACCTCGGTCGGCACCCCCCACCGCATCCGCCGGGTGGCGGCCCGCATCGCCGAGCGCCGCCGGGCCGGAGACCGGGTGGTGGCCGTGGTCTCGGCCATGGGCCGGACCACCGACGAGCTCGGGGTGCTGGCCCGGAAGATCACCGACCGCCCCAGCCGGCGCGAGATGGACATGCTGCTCACCGCCGGGGAGCGCATCAGCATGGCCCTGTTGTCCATGGCCCTGGAGAGCCTGGACGTCCCCGCCATCTCGTTCACCGGGAGCCAGAGCGGGATCATCACCGACACCTCCCACAGCCGGGCTCGCATCCTGGAGATCCGCCCCATCCGCATCGGCCCGGAACTGGAGAAGGGCAAGGTGGTGATCGTGGCCGGCTTCCAGGGGGTGAGCCGGGACAAGGAGGTGACCACCCTCGGCCGCGGCGGAAGCGACACCACCGCGGTGGCCCTGGCCGTGGGCCTGGGCGCCGACCGCTGCGAGATCTACACCGACGTCCCCGGGGTGATGAGCGCAGACCCGCGGGTGGTGCCGGGCGCCCGCTTGTTGCCGGTCCTGTCCTGGGATGCCATGCTCGAGCTTTCCTGCTGCGGGGCCGGGGTCGTACACTCGCGAGCGGTGGAGCTGGCCCGCCGGCGCGAACGCCGCTTCGAGGTCCGCTCCGCCTTCCGCAAGCGTGGAGGCACCGTGGTGGATGGAACCCCGATCGAACAGGGACCGGAGGTGGCGGCGGTCACCGGGCACCCGAGGGTGGCCCGGGTGCGGATGCACGGGCTTTCGCCGGCCGGAGATCCGGGCGCGTTCTTCGCCGCCTTGTCGGAGACGGTGGACGACGTGAGCGGTCTGGCCCACGCCGCCGACGCGGGAAAGTACACGTGTACCTTCCACGTGCCCCTGGGTGGCGAGCCGGGCGAGGTGCTGAACCGCCTGGCCGAGGTGGCACGGGCTCACCGCGGCAGCCTGGACGCGGACACCGACCACGCCGCGGTGACGCTAGTCGGAACAGGGATCCTGCACGGCCCGGCGGTGGCGGCCCGGGCCTCCCGGGTGCTGTCTGCGGCGGGCATCACGCCGACGGCGATCGCAACCGGCCAGCTCAGCCTGACCTTCCTGGTGCCGGCGGGCGCCTACACCGAGGCGCAGCGGGCGCTGCACGGGGAGTTCGTGGAACCGAGCTAGCCTCGACCGTCAGGAGGCGCGCCTTGAGGTCGCACCCGGCCGGAGGATGGAGGGGTGGCCAGCGGCAATCCGCAGCACCCTCCGCGCCCGGAGCGAGCATTGAGACCTTGCGAGGACGCCGATGGCGGCCCCTCCATCCTCCGCCCTACGCCGCCGCCCGCTTCCCGTTCTTCCCCGCCGTGGCCTTCTTGTCCTCGGTGCCGGCGGCGTGCATGCGGGCGGCGATGCGGCCGCGGTGCAGGGTGGCCATGGCCAGGCCGCAGACCATCAGGATCGTGCCCACCCAGAGGAGGCCGATGAAGGGCTTGGTGCTCACCTCGGCGTAGAGGTACTCCTCGGGGGTGGGGGTGATCTGGAAGGTGGCCCGGCCCTGGGCGGCGTCGATCGAGGACATGACCACGTTCTTGCCGGTACGGCCCAGGGTGGCCTCGACCATCTCCGGGTCGTCGGCGCCGGGGCGGCTGATGAGGCCGGGGTTCACCGTGTAGGTCTCCCCCCCCAGGGTCACCGTGGTCTGGGCGTAGACCTTGACCGAGCCGCCGCGGCGGGTCCCCATGTTCACGTCGAACCCGTCCAGGGTGAGGACGGCGTCCCCCATCCGGGCGGTCTCGCCGCGACCCAGGGTCACCGCGGGGCGGTTGAGCCCGATCTGGGCGTGGGTGCCGGAGGCGTCCACCGCGAGCAGGGCCGCGGAGTAGCCGGTGCTGGAGATGACGGCGGGCGTGATCTCGCTGCTGCCGTCGCTGTTGAAGGCGAGGGTGGGACGGACCGTCTCCGTCTTGCCGCCGGCCGTCACCTGGATCGGGGCCACCACGTCGTTCACCGGGTGGTTGTGCCCATCGGCGGCGTGGGAGCGGCTGTCCATGTCACCCAGGGTGAAGGTCATGCCCATGGCCGTGACCGGCGTCCCTTGCGAGAGGACCAGCTTGTTCTCGACCCGCTCCTCCAGGGGATCCACCGCGTGGGCGATGGGCGAGACATAGACATCGCGGATGAGGAAGCTCTGGATGGCCGGCTTCTTCATCATGCCCGCGTTGAAGTCGCTGAAGTACATGGTGGGCGACACGATATGCGGCCCGTCGGCGGTGCGCAGGGTCACGTCGTAGGCGTTCTTTCGCCCGCTTTCCACCTCTCGGGCGCCGATGAACTTGAACCCGTAGCCCAGGGCCATGACCTCCTCGCCCTTGGGCAGGACCACCGTGGACTTCTGGGTGTAGGCGGTGGAGGCCAGGATCCCGATGACCGCGAGCCCGATCCCCACGTGGGCCACGTAGCCGCCGGCCGCCGTCCACTTCTTCCTCATGATCTCGACCACGATCCAGCCGTTGGCCACGGTGGCGTAGATCCCGGTCACGGTCATGGCCAGGTACCCGGGATGCCGGACCCCGAGCACGAAGAGGAGGGGTGCGGCGATCAGGGCCACCCCGGCCGGGATCAGGAGCCGGCGCAGGCTGCGCGCTCCCGATCCGCCCCGCCAGACCAGGTAGGGCGCGGTCCCGAAGAGCACGGTGACCAGGATGGCGAAGGGCAGCCCCATGCGGTTGTAGAACACCGGCTGCACGTTGGACGGCGGACCCCAGAGCCGGGTGAGGATGGGGGCCGAGGTGCCCAGCAGCACGAACAGGGCGAAGAGGCCGAAGGCCAGCGCCCCCAGGAACATGAAGTACTCGCGGCTCAGGAACGGGGCCTGGGTCTTGTCGGTGGGAATGCGCCGGACCTTCCACAGGAAGAGTCCCACCCCGCCCCCGAAGAACACGGCCATGAAGGCGGCCAGGAACTGGTTGATGCCCAGGTCGGTGAAGGAGTGGACCGAGAAGTCGGCCAGCACCCCGCTCCGGGTGAGGAAGGTGGAGTAGGTGAGGAGCACGAAGGGCAACAGGGCCAGGAACAGGTTCGAGCGCTTGAAGATGCCCCGGCTGGACTGGATCACCTGGTTATGGAGCAGGGCCACCGCCACCAGCCACGGCACCAGAGAGGAATTCTCGACCGGATCCCAGCCCCAGAACCCGCCCCAGCCCAGGATGCTGTAGGCCCAGTAGCCGCCCATGACCAGGCCGGTGCCCAGGGCCATGATGCCGAAGGTGGTCCAGGGAATGGCCCGGCGCACCCAGGCGTCCCAGTCCTCCTTGACCATGGCCGCCATGGCGTAGGCCGCCGGGATGCCCAGCGACGCAAAGCCGAAGAACATGACCGGAGGATGAATGGTCATCCACGGATCCTGGAGCAGCGGGTTCAGGCCGTTCCCGTCCGGGGGCACCGAGGGCAGGCGGTTGAAGGGGCTCGCCTTGAGCAGCATGAAGAGCAGGAAGAGGTTGATCCCCATGTAGAAGAACAGGACCGGCGCCTCGTACTGCTTGGCCTTCCAGCGCAGGACCACGGCGAAGATCCCGCCGTAGAGGGCCCAGAGCAGGAAGGTGCCTTCCTGCCCGCCCCAGAAGGCGGTGATCACGTAGCGCAGCGGCATGTCGCTGGATGTGTACCGGTACACGTAATCGTACTGGTACTGGTGGGTGAGGATCAGGGTCCACAGATAGGCGGCGGTGGCCACGAGCCCGGCCGCGGCCAGGTAGACCGCGGGGCGCGCCACGCGCAGCACCGGCTTCCCCTCCCCCCTTCGCACCCCGGGAAGATAGGCCAGGATCCCGGTGAAGGTGGCCAGGACGGTGAAGATGATGAGGAGATAGCCGGCATTGAACATCTCAGTAGCCTTCCTTGGCCTCCGGAGCCTGGCCGGAGTCTTCCTTCAGCTTGTCGCTGGCCATGTCGTCGTACTTGGACGGACACTTGACCAGGATCTGGCTGGCCTCGAAGGTCCCTTCCTGATAACGCCCCACCACCACGACCTTCTCCGCCTGGTCGAAGTTGCCGGGCTTCGTCCCCGTGAACACCACCTGCATGGCGTCCCCGGTGTCGTCCTTCATGTCGAAGGTGAACCGGCCGTTCTGGGGGTCGTACCGGGCGTGCTGGTGGTCGGGGAACCCGGCCACCTGGACCGCCCCGCCGTTGGTCCGGGCCTCGGCGAAGGGCACGTAGGGCGCGATGGTCTTGTTGAAGTTCAGGAAGGCCAGGGCCCCGAACCCCAGGATCAGGACTCCGCCGATCAGGAAACGCATCTTGGACTTCATCTGGGATCCCCTTTGCCGTTCATCCGGGAAACCTTGCGGTCCAGGGTCACCAGGTAACCCAGGACACCGAACCATATTACCAGGATCGCCGTGAGGATGACCGCGGTTCCGCTCATATGCTTCCTACCCCCCGGATCGCCCGTTCCATCCGTGTCCGGATGGACAGCATCCAAATGTAGAGTCCCGTGAAGGCGGCCATCAGTAAGAAGAAGACCTGTCGCATCTTGGGGTCCATGACCCCCCCCTCCCGGCCCGACTTGATGATGGGGGACGGGTGGAGGCTCTCCATGATCCGGGGGACGATGAAGACCAGGAAGGGCACGGTCAGGAAGGCCACGATCGAGTAGACCGCGGCCAGGCGGGCCCGGCGGCCGGGTTCCGGGACGGCCGAGCGCAGGGCGAAATACCCCGCGTAGATCAGGAGCAGGATCAGGACCGAGTTCTGGCGGGGGTCCCAGTTCCAGAAGGCCCCCCACTCGTGCCGGGCCCAGATCATCCCGCTCACCAGGGCCAGGGCGCAGAACAGGAAGCCGAGTTCCGAGCTGGCCAGGGCCACGTCGTCGTGCCGCCGGTCCCGGGCCATGAGGAAGCGGATGCTGGCCACCATGGCCACCAGGAAGGCCAGGGTGGCCACCCAGGCCGAGGGCACGTGGAAGAAGAAGATGCGGAACTCGGGCCAGGGGTCCATGGCCCCGGTGCTGAAATTGGGCCGGGTGGCGGTGGGAGCGTAGGTGAAGGCCAGCACGATGCCCGCGGTCATCAGCACCGCCGTCAGTCCCTTGAGCATCCCGGATCTGGACATCGCTCCTCCTGGGCCGCCTCAGTCCCGCCAGACGAAATCGAAGAGGAAGAACGCGGCGGTGATCATCACCCCGGTGTAGGAGACCAAGAGCTGGATCTCCGTGGACGCGGAGGAGACCGGCTGAACCGCCATCGCCTTCTGTGTCGTACCGACCCCGGCCACCAGCACCGGGATCAGGATCGGAAAGGAGAGCACCGTGAACAACGCTCCCTTCACTCCGGCCTGGGACACGATCGCCGCCACCAACGTGGTAGCCGCGGCCAGCGCCAGGCATCCCAACACCAGGCCTCCGAGCAGCAGGCTCCAGTTGGCCCGCGGGATCGGAAGCAGGATCTGGAACAGGGGGAGCAGGATCAAACTGAGGATGGCCAGAAGGGCCAGGTTGAACAGGAATTTCCCGAGATAGACCTGACCTCCGGCGGCGGTGAGGCGCAGGGCCATCACCGTCCCCCGCTCCTCCTCGACCACAAATGTACGCGATAACCCCGCCATCGAGGCGAAAAACATGATTATCCAAAGAAGCGAAGCGTGCACCTCGCTGGCCAGCCCGAAGCCGCCGATGGCGAAGCTCACCATGGCCAGGGTCACCACCGCGAAGAGCAGGATGGCGTTCAGGGCGGCCCGCGTCCGCACCTCGGAACGGACGTCCTTGGCCAGGATGGCGAAGGCGCCCCTAAGCCAGCTCAAGGGTCCTCGTCCCCAGGCCGAACTCGGCGGGATCGTTGGTGGCCACGACGACGATGGTCTCCGGGCTGGAGAACGATGTCACGGTGTCGGCCACGAAGGTCCGTCCCGGCTGGTCCAGGTTGGCCCCCGGCTCGTCCAGGAGCAGGATGCGCGGGCGCCCCTGGAGCGCGAAGGCCAGCTTGGCCCGCTGGCGGAGCCCGGTGGAGAGGGTGCCCACCGGCTGGTGGACGCGGTCGCCCAGCCCCACCCGCCCCAGGAGGTCCCGGTCCCGCCCCGCCTCCGGGGCCAGGGCCCGGACCCGGGAGAAGAAGTCGAGGTTCTCCAGGGGCGAGAATTCGTCGTACAGCACCAGGTCCGGGGAGACGTAGCCGGTCCAGCGGCGGCGCCAGGCGTCGTCCCGCGCCTCCCCGGCGTCCAGGACCCGGAACCCGCCCCCGGTGGGGCCCAGGAGGCCGGCCAGGACCTTGAGCAGGGTGGTCTTGCCGCTGCCGTTGGGGCCTCGGACCAGGAGACGCTCCCCGCCCCGGATCACCGCGGTAATCCCGCGGAGGACCCGGCGCTCCCCGAAGCTCCTGGACAGGTCGTCGAGATGGATTTCCAGCATGGCGTGTCCCGCAGCGGACGGGCCGGAACCCCTCCGGTCCCGCCCGGGGCCGGGGATGGTAGCACGCCTTTCCGCCGGTGGCCCCCGCGATTGCTATACTCGCCCGATTCCGGATGGAGCGCGAGAACGCCATGAACCACCTCAAAGAACGCCTGGGCCGGCACATCCTCGTCTTCGACGGGGGGATGGGCACCTCCCTGTACGCCGAGGGGATCCCCTTCTCCCAGTGCTTCGACGCCCTGAACCTGGCCCGCCCCGAACTCGTCCGCTCCATCCACGAGGCCTACGTGGCGGCCGGGGCCGGGATCCTGGAGACCAACACCTTCGGGGCGAACCGGATCCGGCTCACCGAGGCCAACAAGGTCGAGAACCTCCGGGCCATCAACGAGGCCGGGGTGCTCCTGGCCCGGGACGCGGCCGGGGAAGGGACCCTGATTGCGGGGTCCATGGGGCCTCTGGGCAAGCACCTGGCCCCCATCGGGGCCATGCGGCCGGATGAGGCCCACCAGGTCTTCCGGGAGCAGGGGGAGATCCTGGTCGAGGCCGGGGCGGACCTCCTGATCATCGAGACCATGACCAACCTGGAGGAGATGCTGGTCGCGGTGCGGGCGGTCCGGGACCTGGGGGCCCCGGTGGTGGGCCTCATGAGCTTCACCGAGGAGGGGAAGACCCTGTTCGGGAACAAGCCCCAGGAGGTGGCGCGGATCCTGGGGGCCGAGGGGGTGGCCGCCCTCGGCGCCAACTGCAGCGTGGGCCCGCTGGGCATCCTGGAGGTGCTGGAGAAGATGGTCCCCGCCTCCCCGGTACCGGTGGTGGCCATGCCCAACGCCGGCCTCCCCCGCCTGGTCGGCGGGCGCTACCTCTACCTCTCCTCGCCGGAGTACATGGCCGAGTTCGCCCGGAAGGCGGCGGACCTGGGAGCCGCGGCGGTGGGCGGCTGCTGCGGGACCACCCCGGAGCATATCCGGGCCCTGGCCGCCTCGGTGGCCGGCCGCACCCCGCGCCGGGTCGGCTCGCCCCCGGTGGTTGAGGTCTTGGAGACGCTGTCGGGCTCCCCTCCGAGCCCGGCCCCGTTTCCCGCCCCGCCGGGCCTCGCCTCGCATCGCGCCCCCGGGTTCTACGAGATGCTGGGCCGCCGGTTCGCCGTCTCGGTGGAGATCGACCCCCCGCGGGGCCTCCAGGTGGAGCGCTTCGTGAAGAGCGCCATCGCGCTGAAGGGGAAGGGGGCCGACGCCATCAACGTGGCCGACTCCCCCCTGGCCCGGCCCCGCATGAGCCCCACCGCCTTCAGCCACATCATCCAGCGGGAGGCGGGGATCGAGACCATCCTCCATGTCTCCTGCCGCGACCGGAACCTGCTGGCCACCCAGAGCGAACTCATGGGGGCCCACGCCCTGGGGCTCCGGAACGTGATCGCGGTCACCGGGGACCCGGTGCAGGTGGGGGGGTATCTCAAGGCCACCGACGTCTTCGACCTGGACTCGGTGTCGTTGACCCGGCTCATCACCACCCTCAACCGCGGCCAGGACCTGACCGGCAAGGCCACCGACCAGCCGACCGAGTTCCGCATCTGCGTGGCCGCCAACCCCACCCCGGTCGACATGCAGGTGGAGGTCGACAAGCTTTGGCGAAAAATCGACGCCGGAGCGCATTTCATCTTCACCCAGCCGATCTATGCCGCCGCCGACCTGGAGCGGTTCCTGGAGCGGGTCCCGGACCTCCCCATCCCCCTCTGCGTGGGGATCCTGCCCCTCCGGAACGCCCGCCACGCCGAGTTCATCCACAACGAGATCCCGGGGATGTCGGTGCCGGCGGAGATCCGCCGCCGCATGCAGGAGGCGGGGGAAGCCGGGCTGGAGACGGGGGTGGAGATCGCCATCGAGATCCTCCGGGAGGCGCGCCCCCTGTGCCGGGGGGCCTACCTCATGCCGCCCTTCAACCGGTTCGAGATGGCCGGGAGCATCCTGGAGGCGCTGGGAGACCGTTCCTGACAAAGGGTTCCGGGCGCGCGGAATCCAATCTTGACTACGGCGGTCGTTTCGTTGCAAACTGATGCACGGTAAGCCCTTGAAACCCATGGCAACCTCACCCTCGGAACTCACCATCGCCCTGACCCCGCGGGCGCGCGTCGACGTGATCGACGTTTCCCGGCGGCTTGCCACCGAATACTCGGGCTTCACCTCCGGGTATCGGCGCGTTCTCTATTGCTCCCACCACACCACCGCCGGCTACCTGGAGCAGAGCCTGTGCGCGCGGCTCAAGTACGATCCGGACTCGGTCCACGGGTTCGTGGAGGCCTTCCGGGAACTCTTCCCGCCAGGAGCGGGCTACCGCCACGACGAACTCCACCTGCGGAGCGAACTCACCGCCGAGCAGCGCCGCACCGAGCCCAAGAACGGCGACTCCCACCTCACCTTCATCGGCTCGGGGCTCCGGAGCTGCGTGGCCTACAAGAACACCCCGCAGACCCCGGCCTACTTTATCGACCTGGACGGGGTGAACGGCGACACCTGCCGCAGGCGCCTGACCACGGTCATCGGCTTCGACACGGAGACCCGGGTGGGGACCATGGAACTCACCGTGCCCGTCAGCGGCCACGCGGTGGACAGCATCAACATCAAGGACCCGCGCCTGGGACTCTTCGGGCAGCTCACCGCGGAACTCGACCGGCTGGGGATCGCCAAGGGACGGATCGACGTCGCCCTCTCCCCCCACGAGCGGAACGCCGGCCTCACCGTGAACGAGTACGAGACGCTGCTCATGCGCCACGACCTGGCCGAGGTGCTGCGGGACCCGCTCCGGTTCATGGCCGAGAAGGGGAAGAACATGATGGTCGATCCCATGGCCATCCCCCACAAGACGATCGACTACGCCAAGTACGACCTGGTCCAGCTGCTGAACAAGATCCTGGACGCCCTGGGGATCAGCGATTCCCCGCTGGAGAAGGTGGTGGACAAGCTCCTGGCCGTCCCCGCCGCGCGCTTCCTGCGCATGAAGCGCTCCCTGAGCCTCCTGGTCACCGACCGCGAGGAGCCGGGCCGGGGCCGGATCGTGCAGGGGATCTACCAGAGCCCCATCCTCGTCCAGTGGGACAAATCCCCGTCCCTAGCCCGTCGCCTCGACGTCACCTTCTCGCGGTTCGACTAGTGGGACGCTGACCGCGGGCATGCGCCGCCTCCTCGAACGCCGTTTCGGCCCCTACCGCGAGATCGCCCGCGCCATCTGGGACAACAAGGACCAGGCCGGCTACGCCTGGCGGATCCTGCGCCGCGGGGTGTGCGACGGCTGCGCCCTGGGCACCACCGGCATGCGGGACTGGACCATGGACAGCGTCCACCTGTGCTGGCTGCGGCTGAACCTGCTCCGGCTGAACACCATGCCCGCCCTGGACCCTTCGCGGCTGGCCCGGCTGGACCGGCTTCCCGATGTTTCCGAGCGCGGGCTGCGGCAGCTGGGCCGGCTGCCGGTGCCGATGCTCCGCCGCCGCGGGGAGCCGGGGTTCACGCCGGTGGGATGGAAGGACGCGCTGTCGTTGCTGGAGGCGCGGGTGGGGGCGGCCGATCCCCGGCGGCTGGCGTTCTACCTGGTTTCCCGAGGGACGGTGAACGAGACCTACTACGCCGCGCAGAAGGCGGCACGGGCCCTGGGCACCAACCACATCGACAACTCGGCCCGGGTCTGCCACTCCCCCAGCACCACCGGGCTCAAGACCACGGTCGGCTTCGCCGCCACCACCTGCAGCTACAAGGACCTCCTGGGCACCGACCTGGTGGTTTTCCTGGGCTCCGACGTGGCCAACAACCAGCCGGTCATGATGAAGTACCTGCACCTGGCCAAGAAGCAGGGCACCCGGGTGGCCCTGGTGAACCCCTTCCGCGAGCCGGGCATGGAGCGCTACTGGGTCCCGTCCTCGGTGGACTCCGCCCTCTTCGGCACCAGGATCGCCGATCACTTTTTCAGCGTCCGCGTGGGAGGCGACATCGCCTTCCTGAACGGGGTGCTGAAGCACCTGGTGGCGGGCGGCTGGGTGGACCGCGATTTCGTGGCCGACCACACCACCGGCTGGAGCGAGCTGGAAGCCGCCCTGGCCGGGCAGTCCTTCGAGGAGCTGGAGCGGAACGCCGGGGCCACGCGGGAGGAGATGCTGGCCTTCGCCCGGCTCGTGGCCGGGGCCAAGAACGCCGTCTTCGTGTGGTCGATGGGGATCACCATGCACCGCCACGGCGTGCAGAACGTACAGGCCATCGTCAACCTGGCCCTGGCCCGAGGCATGGTCGGCCGGCCCAAGACCGGGCTCATGCCGATCCGCGGCCACTCCGGCGTGCAGGGGGGCTCGGAGATGGGCTGCGCGCCCAACCTGTTCCCGGGCGGGCTAGCCGTGGACGAGGCGGGGGCCCGGACAATGGAGGCGACCTGGGGGTTCCCGGTCCCCTCCTGGCGCGGGGACTTCGTGGCAGAGACGGTGGACCGGGCCGCCCGGGGCGAGCTGGACGTGCTCTACTGCGTGGGGAGCAACCTGTTCGGCGTGCTGCCGGACCCCGGCTACGTGAAGACCGCCATCGAGCGCATCCCCTTCCGGGTGCACCACGACATCGTGATGAACCCGCAGATGCTGGCCGAGCCGGGGGAGGAAGTCCTGCTGTTGCCGGCCACCACCCGCTACGAGATGGAGGGCGGGAATACCGAGACCTCGACCGAGCGCCGGGTGATCTACAACCCGGAGATCCCGGGCCCGCGGGTGCCAGAAGCCCGGGACGAATGGCGGGTGATCGCGGAGGTGGCGGCCCGGGTGCGGCCGGAGCACGCGGCTGCGGTCCGGTTCGAGTCCACGGCGACCATCCGCGAGGAGATCGCCCGGGTCGTTCCCGCCTACGACGGGATCCAGGACCTGCGGCAGGCCGGGGACCAGTTCCAGTGGGGTGGCCCCCGGCTGGGGGCCGAGGGCGCGTTCGGCCTCCCCGGGGGCAAGGCCCGGTTCGTGCCCCTGGCGCCCCCGGAGGACGGTCTCCCCGAGGGCCGGTTCCGGCTCACCACCCGCCGCGGCAAACAGATGAACAGCATGGTTTTCGCGGACCGGGACATGCTCCTGGGGGCGGGCCGGGACGCGGTCACCCTGGCCGGGGCGGACCTGGAGCGCCTGGGGCTCCGGGAAGGGGACCTGGTTGTACTAAGATCGGAGGTCGGGGAGTTCCGGGGCCGGGCCCGGGCCGGGGCGATCCGGCCGGGGACGGTCATGATAACCTGGCCCGAGGCCAACGCGCTCCTCCCGCGGGGAGACGTGGACCCGGTCTGCGGAATTCCCGCCTACCGGAGCACCGCGGTCGAGGTGCTCCCCGCTCGTGACTGATCGCCTTCGTCTTTCACCCGGGCGCCGTTCGAGGTCGGCTGCATGAAGCAGGTCGAGATCAACCGTCCCACCGTCCACGCCTCCATCCTCTCGGTGGAGCGCACCCATATCCGCGAGCGGTCCGACGAACTCTGCGTGGAGGAGCCGCTGGAGATCCGGATCCTGGCCGGGTTCCCGGCCAAGCGCCACAGCCTGGCCGTCACCATGCGCACCCCGGGCAACGACCTGGAACTGGCCGCCGGCTTCGCCTTCACCGAGGGCATCGTGGCCGGCCTGGACGACCTGCGGGACGTCGCCCACTGCGGGGAGGGCCCGGAGAGCAACATCGTGAACGTCTGTCTGGCCCGCCACGTCGCCTTCGACCCGGCGCGGTTTACCCGGAACGTCTACACCACCTCCAGCTGCGGCATCTGCAGCAAGGCCACCATAGACCAGGTGAAGACGGTGTGCCCGGTGCTCCCCCGCGGCAAGTTCACCCTGACCCGGAGCCGGATGGTGGAGTACCTCCACCGCCTGGACGAGCACCAGACCGTGTTCTCCCGGACCGGCGGCCTCCACGCCGCGGCCCTGTTCGACGCCCAGGGCCGCATGCTCTGCGTGCGCGAGGACGTGGGCCGCCACAACGCGGTGGACAAGGTCGTGGGGTCGATGCTCCTGGAAAAACGCCTCCCCGCCTCCGACACCGTGGCCCTGGTGAGCGGCCGGGCCAGCTACGAGCTGGTGCAGAAGGCGCTCTTGGCCGGCATCCCCGCCCTGGCCGCAGTCGGCGCCCCCAGCAGCCTGGCTGTCGACACCGCCCGCGAGTTCGGCATGACCCTGATCGGGTTCCTGCGCGACGGACGCTTCAACGTCTACGCCGGCGAGGACCGGATCGCCGCCGAGGGGTGAGCCGGTTCCCTCCTACGATGAGTCCTTCCCCGTGAAGCTTCGGCTGACCCCCGGCTCGGTCCGCCTGCGCCTCTCCGCTGCCGAAGTCCAGGACCTGGCCGCGCGCGGGACGCTCGAGGACCGGGTAGTGCTGGATCCCTCCGGACGGGCGCTGGTCTACGGGGTCGAGGTGTCGCCGGAGTCGACCGGTGCTCCCTCGGTGACCTTCGACGACGAGCACCTGCTGGTTCGCATCCCACCCGACCTGGCCGCCGCCTGGCTCGCCGGCCGCGAGGAGGGCGTGATCGCGGACATCCCCGGCACCGACGCCCCGCTTCGCATCACTGTGGAGACGGACCGGGCAGGTTGAGACACGTGCGACCACGTGTACTCACGCGGAGCCATCCGGGGCCGATGCCGGCCGGTCGTTCCAGCGTCGGATCGTACACGTGTCCCCCCGGCGGACTCACCCCACCCTCCACAAACCTGTACACGTAGTCGCGCTCCCCCCGAACCCCGGCCCACCGGCTTCCCTACCGGCCCCTCCCGTTCGCCCCCTCCACCCTTGTCTCCCCTACCCCCCAGTGCTACCGTCTCTTGGACAACATTCCACAAGCGGAGGTCTTTGGTTGCCGGACCCGATGCGTCCCATCCGCGAGCCATCCGTGGCCGGGGCCTTCTACCCCGAGAGCCGCGACGAACTCATCGACCTGGTGGACGGGCTCCTGGAACAGGCCGAGTGCAAGCTGGAGCCCGACCGGGAACTCAAGGCCCTGGTCTGCCCCCACGCCGCGCTCCAGTACTCCGGGCGGGTGGCGGCCGAGGCCTTCTCCTGCCTCAAGGAACGGCAGGTATCCACCGTGGTCCTGGTGGGACCGGACCACTACATCGGCTTCGAGGGCGTGGCCGTCTACCCGGCCGGCGCCTTCCGCACCCCCCTCGGGGACGTGTGGGTTGACGAGGAGCTGGCCTCCCTCTTCCTGGAGGCCGGGGCCGGGGTCCGCGCCGCCCCGGAGGCCCACGCCCGCGAGCACGCCATCGAGGTCCAGCTCCCCTTCCTGCAGCGCGTGCTGCCCCGGGCCCACATCGTCCCCGTGCTCATGGGCTTCCGGTCCCGGAGCAACGTGGAGGTGCTGGCCAACGTGCTCTCGCGCGCCCTGGATAACCCGCAGGTCGTCCTGGTGGCCTCCACCGACCTCTCCCACTACCACCCGCGCGACGTGGCCAGCCGCCTGGACAGCCGGATCGCCGAGCTGGTCCGGGCCTTCGCCCCCACCTCGCTCTGGGAGGAGCTGCGGAGCGGCAAGGTCGAGGCCTGCGGCGGGGATCCCCTGGTCTCGGTCATGCTCGGGGCCGGGATCGCCGGGGCCGAGGCGTCCCGGGTGCTCCGCTACGGGGATAGCGGCGACGGCTCCGGCAACCACCAGAGCGTGGTCGGCTACCTCTCCGCCGCCCTCTACCGCGGCATGCCCCCCCAGGACGCCAAGTTCCACGCCTACGCGCACGAGCTGGAGCCGGAAGAGGTGGAGACCCTGCTCCAGATGGCCACCGCCGGGGCCGGGACCGCCCCGGACGCGCCGTTTCCGGTCCTGGAGTTCCGCCACCGCACCGACTTCCTGCGCGCCCCCGGCCGCGCCTTCGTCACCCTCCGCAACGGCGGGGAACTCCGGGGCTGCGTGGGCTACGTGGACGCGGCCCGGCCCCTGTGGGAGACGGTGGTGCGGGCCGCCCGGGCCGCCGCCCACTTCGACGACCGCTTCCCGCCGGTGGAGCCGGAGGAGATCCCCGAGATCACGGTGGAGATCAGCATCCTCACCGAGCCGCGGCCGGTCCGGAAACCGGAAGAGGTGACCCCCGGCCGCCACGGGGTGATCGTCACCGAGGGGCGGCGGCGGGGACTGCTCCTGCCCCAGGCCGCCATCGAGTTCGGCTGGACCCGGGAGGAGTTCCTGGACGCCGCCTGCCGGAAGGCGGGCCTGCCCGCCGGCGCCTGGCGGTCCGGAGCCAGGATCGAGGTGTTCGAGGCCCAGATCTTCCAGGGAGAGCCGGGCCCCTCCCCGCTCAACGGATCATGAACCCCTTCGACATCATCCTGCTGGTGATCCTCGTCGTGTCCCTGATCGCCGGGTTAGCCAAGGGGCTGGTGCGCGAGGTGTTCTCCCTGGCCGGGGTGCTCCTGGGCATCCTGGTCGCCTTCCTGGGGGCGTCCTCCCTGGCCGACGTCCTGGGGCGATGGATCGCCTACGAGAGTGCGGCCTACGCCGCCGCCTTCGTCCTCCTCTTCGTGGTCACCATGGTGGTGGCCGGGATCCTGGGCATCCTGCTCACCAAGGTGCTGGACCTGGCCAGCCTCGGGTTTCTGAACCGCCTCCTGGGAGGCGCCTTCGGCCTGGCCCGGGGATTCCTGATCGGCTTGGTCCTGGCCCTGGGCCTCACCCTCTTCCTGGACGCCGACGCCCCGCTGCTCCGCGACTCCCGCTTCGTCCCCGACCTGGCCGGCGGGGCCCGGGTCCTGGCCCCCCTCCTCCCCGAGGGCCCGCGCCGGGTTCTCCTCGACCGCCTCGACATCCTGGAACGGCGCAGCAACGCCGTCACCATCGAGATCTGAGACCGCGGTCTCCCGCCGCCGCCGCGCGTCCCCCGTAAATACGCGAATTCCGCACTGTGAAATTTCCAACCCGAACTCCCTGTGCTAGGCTCCCCCGCTGGCCCCGGGCTTTCCACCGTGGCGGCGGGGCGGAGTGGAGTAGACATCGTGAAGTTCGTGGGCGCCCTCTTCCTGATCCTGATCGGAATCTGGCTCCTGTGGTCGGGCCACTACACGCCCCTCCTCATCTCGCTGGGGGTGTTCTCGGTGCTGGTCACCACCGCCATGGCCCGGCGCATGCGCATCGTGGACGGCGAGGCCGTCCCCCTTGGCCTCCACCCCGTCCGCACCCCGCGCTACCTCATCTGGCTGGTGATCGAGATCGCCAAGTGCAACCTGGACGTGGCCCGCCGGATCCTGGACCCCAAGCTCCCGATCAGCCCCCGGCTGATCGAGGTCCAGGCCGGGCAGAAGGACGATCTGGGGCGGGTGCTCTACGCCAACTCCATCACCCTCACCCCGGGCACGGTCTCGGTGGAGACCCGGGGAAAGACGATCACCGTCCACGCCCTGACCGCCGAGGCGGCGGAAGGGCTCCTGACCGGGGACATGGACCGGCGGGTGACCCAGGTGGAGCGCCGCTGATGCTCCCCGCCACCATGGCCGCCATCATCGTGACCATGGCCCTGGCCCTGACCCGCGCGGCCCTGGGCCCCACCGTCTTCGACCGCATCCTGGCGCTCAACATGTTCGGGACCAAGACCGTGCTCCTGATCGCGGTCATCGGCTTTCTCACCGGGCGCCCCGACTTCCTGGACCTGGCCCTGGTCTACGCGCTCATGAACTTCATCGGGGTGATCGCGGTCCTGCGCTTCGCCAAGTACGGCCACTTCGGGGAACTCGAGGACGAAGCGGAGGAGGACGCCTGATGCACGCCGCCCTCGAGATCCTTACCGCGGTCTGCCTCCTGGCCGGCTCCGTCTTTGCCATCATCGGGGGGATCGGCATCCTCCGCCTCCCCGACGTCTTCACCCGCATGCACGGGGCGGGGATCACCGACACCCTGGGGGCTGGGCTCATCCTGCTCGGGCTCATGATCCTGGGCGGGATCTCCCTGGTCACGGTGAAGCTGATCATGATCCTGGTCTTCCTGTGGATCTCGAGCCCCACCTCGACCCACGCCCTGGCCCGCTCCGCCCTGGCCAACGGCGTCCGGCCGCAGCTGGCCGGCGATCCGGCCCCGGAGGAGGATTCGTCATCGCCGAGCTGATGCTGACCATCCAGTGGACCGACGTCCTGCTCCTGGCGCTGCTGGTGGCCACCGCTCTGGTCATCGTGAACATGTCCAACCTGTGGGCGGCGGTCATGCTTATGGGCATCTACAGCTTCCTGAGCGCGAGCTGGATGCTGATCCTGGACTCCCCGGACGTGGCCTTCACCGAGGCCTCGGTGGGGGCGGGCATCTCCACCATCCTCGCCCTGGCCGCCCTGTCGCTCACCACCACCAAGATGAAGCACCCCCGCCACGGGGCCCTCCCCCTGGTGGTGGTCCTGGTCACCGGGGCCGTCCTCATCTACGGCACCCTGGACATGCCGCACTTCGAGGACCCGAACGCCCCCATCCAGCTCTATCCCGACCCCTCCTACGTGGACCGCACCGAGGCCGAGACCGAGGTTCCCAACGTGGTGACCGCGGTCCTGGCCAGCTATCGTGGCTACGACACCCTGGGCGAGACCACGGTCATCTTCACCGCCGGGGTGGGGGTGCTGCTGCTCCTGCGGAACCTGAAGCGCCGCCGCCGCTCGGAGGACACCGCATGAGCGGGGAATCGATCCTCCGGGTCATCGCCAAGATCCTGCTCCCCCTGATCCTGCTCTTCGCCTTCTACGTCCAGTTCCACGGGGATTTCGGGCCGGGGGGCGGATTCCAGGCCGGGGTCATCTTCGCCGCGGCCATCGTGCTCTACAGCCTCGTCTTCGGCCGCTCCGAAGGGCTCCGGGTCTTCCGGCCCGAGTGGGCGGAGCGCCTGGCCGCGGCCGGGGTCCTGATCTACGGCGGCACCGGGGTGGCCGCGCTGCTGCGCGGCGGGAACTTCCTGGACTACAACGCGCTCAACCCCCACCACCCCTCCCACGGCCAGGAACTCGGCATCTTCCTGATCGAACTCGGGGTGGGGCTCGCGGTGGCCTCGGTCATGACCACCATCTTCTTCACCTTCAGCGGGCGGAGGCGGAGCCGATGATCCTGGGGCTCTACAACTACTGGATCGTCATCGTGCTCATGATGATCGGGTTCTACATCGTGATGTCGCGGGGGAACCTGATCAGGAAGGTGATCGGGCTCAGCGTCTTCCAGAACTCGGTGTTCCTCCTCTACCTGAGCATGGGGAAGGTCCGGGGAGGCACCGCCCCCATCCTGGGCGACTTCAAGGTCTACTCCCATCCCCTGCCCAGCGTGCTCATCCTCACCGCCATCGTGGTGGGGGTGGCCACCAGCGCGGTGGCCCTGGCCGTGATCGTCCGCATCCGCGAGGCCTACGGCACCATCGAGGAGGACGAGATCGAGGAGCAGGACGCCGCCACGTGATCCTACACCACCTGCCCGTCCTCGAGATCGTGATCCCCCTCCTCACCGCGCCGGTCGTGGTGATCTTCCGCCGTACCCGGATCGCCTGGGGCCTGGCCATGCTGGCCCTGTGGGCCTCCTTCGCCATCGCCGGGCGGCTCCTGTTCGAGGTCCTGGCCAACGGGCCGGTGAGCTACGACATGGGGAACTGGGCCTCCCCCTACGGCATCGTCTACCGGGTGGACGCCCTGAGCGCCTTCATGGCCGTGTTCGTCTCGACCATCGGGGCGGTGGTCCTCACCTTCGCCCCCCGCAGCGTGACCGACGAGATCCCCGAGGACCGCCGCTACCTCTTCTACGCCCTCTATCTCCTCTCGGTCACCGGGGCCCTGGGCATCTCGATCACCGGCGACCTCTTCAACCTGTTCGTGTTCCTGGAGATCTCGGCCCTCTCCTCGTACTCCCTGGTGGCCCTGGGGCGGGACCGCCGGGCGCTCACCGCCTCCTTCCGCTACCTGGTCATGGGGACGGCCGGCGCCACCTTCATCCTGATCGGGATCGGGCTCCTGTACATGATGACCGGGAGCCTCAACATGCTGGACGTGGCCCGCCTCCTGCCCGAGGCCACCGCCCCCCGCACCCTGTTCGTGGCCTTCGCCTTCCTCACCGTGGGGGTGGCTCTGAAGATGGCCCTGTTCCCGCTGCACCTGTGGCTGCCCAACGCCTACACCTACGCCCCCTCGGTGGTGAGCGCGTTCCTGGCCGCCACCGCCACCAAGGTGGCGATCTACGTCTTCCTGCGGCTCACCTTCACCGTCTTCGGTCCCGCCTTCGCCTTCGGCACCGTGCACGTGCAGGCGCTGCTGCTCCCCTTGTCCTTGCTGGCCATCTACACCGCCAGCACCGTGGCCATCTTCCAGACCGACATGAAGCGGATGCTGGCCTATTCCAGCCTGGCCCAGATCGGCTACATGGTGCTGGGGATCAGCTTCGCCACCGTGACCGGGCTCACCGGGGGCATCGTCCACCTCATGAACCACGCCCTGATCAAGGGCGGGCTCTTCCTGGCCACCGGGTGCCTGGTGCTCCGGCTGGGCTCCTCGGAGATGGACGCGCTCCGCGGGGCGGGCCGCCGCATGCCCTGGACCATGATGGCCTGGGTGGTGGGCGGCCTGGGCCTGATCGGGGTGCCGGCCACCGCCGGCTTCGTTTCCAAGTGGTACCTGGTGCTGGGAGCGGTGGAGCGCCACGGCTGGCCGGTGGCGGTGCTGGTGCTGTTGAGTTCGCTCCTGGCCCTGGCCTACGTGTGGCGGGTGGTGGAGATCGCCTACTTCCAGCCGGTGCCCGAGGGCGCCCCCCCGGTGCGCGAGGCCCCCCTCTCCATGCTCATCCCCACCTGGATCCTGATCGGCACCAGCCTGGTGCTGGGAGTCTGGACCCAGCTCTCGGCCGGGGTGGCCCACCGGGCGGCGGTCATGCTGCTGGGAGGCTGGCGATGAACGGCTCGGAGCGGCTGGCCCTGGCCGCCCTCCTCCCCCTGGTTGCGGCGGTGGTGACCCCGCTCCTGGGCCGCCGGCCCAACCTGCGGGAGGCGGTCTCGGTGCTGGTCGGGGTGGCCACCTTCGGCCTCATCGTCTCCCTGGTGCCGGTGGTCCTGGCCGGGGGACGCCCCGAGGTGACCTGGCTCACCGTGATCCCCGGCATCGCCCTGGGCTTCCGCCTGGAGCCCCTGGGGTTGCTGTTCGCGCTGGTGGCTTCCGGCCTCTGGGTGGTGACCACCTTCTATTCCATCGGGTACATGCGGGCCAACCACGAGGAGCATCAGAGCCGGTACTACGCCTGCTTCGCGGTCTCCATCCTGGGCGCCCTGGGGGTGGCCTTCTCCTCCAACCTCTTCACCCTGTTCCTGTTCTACGAGGTGCTCACGCTGTCCACCTATCCCCTGGTCGCCCACCACGGGACCGAGGAGGCGCGCCGGGGGGCCCGGACCTACCTGGGGATCCTCCTCACCACCTCGATCGGCATGCTCCTGCTGGCCGTGGTCATGACCTGGAACCTGGCCGGCACCCTGGACTTCCGCGAGGGCGGCATCCTGGCCGGCCACGCCGACACCCGGACCCTGGTGGTGCTCCTGGCGCTGTTCGCCTTCGGGACCGGCAAGGCCGCCCTCATGCCCTTCCACCGCTGGCTCCCCGCAGCCATGGTGGCCCCCACCCCGGTGAGCGCGCTGCTCCACGCGGTGGCGGTGGTGAAGGCCGGGGTGTTCACGGTGCTCAAGATCTCCGTCTACATCTTCGGCCTGGACCTGCTGCACGAGACCGGCATCAACGTGTGGCTCCTGGCCGTGGCCGGGATCACCATCCTCCTGGCCTCCCTGGTGGCACTGCAGCAGGACAACCTGAAGAAGCGGTTGGCCTATTCCACGGTGAGCCAGCTCGGCTACATCGTGCTGGGGGCGGCCCTGGCCAACCCCTGGGGGGTGATCGGCGGCGGCATGCACATCCTCATGCACGCCTTCGGCAAGATCACCCTCTTCTTCGCCGCCGGCGCCTACTACACCGCGGCCCACAAGACCCGGGTGAGCGAGCTCCCGGGGATCGGCCGCACCATGCCGGTGACCACGGCCGCGTTCCTCCTGGGGGCGCTGTCGGTGATCGGGGTCCCCCCCGCCGGCGGCACCTGGAGCAAGTGGTACCTGGCCCTGGGCACGGTGGACGCCGGGCAGTACGTGTACCTGGCCGTGCTCATGATCAGCTCGCTGCTCAACATCGCCTATCTCATGCCGATTCCCATCCGCGGCTTCTTCCGGCCCGCGCCGGGAACCGTGGAGACGGAAGCGGCCGAGGTTCCCGGCGGCCCGGCCGGGCTCGCCGGGGCGGTGGATCCGCCCACCGGGAGCTGGCGCTCCCGGATCCACGAGGCGCCGGCGGCCTGCCTGGTGGCCCTGAGCGTGACCGCGGTGGGTTCGGTGGTGCTCTTCTTCTTCCCCGGACCGGTGGTCCGGCTGCTCTCGCCCCTGGTCGGCCGGTGAGGAGGACGTCATGAAACAGGACGGCTGGTGGAACCGGCTGGACAGCCCCCGGGCCGGGCGGACGGCCATGCGCATCCTGGTCGTGATCTGCGCCGGGCTCCTGGCCGCGGACTTCTTCTATCCCAAGCACGCGGCGTTCTCCTGGGAGGGATGGTTCGGGTTCTACGGGATCTACGGGTTCTTGGGGTGCGTCTTCCTGGTGCTCTCGGCCAAGGAGATGCGACGGATCGTGAAGCGGGACGAGGACTACTATGACCGCCCTGATGCATAGCCTCCCCCCGGGGACGGTCATCCTGGTGGGGGCGCTCCTGGCCCCGCTGGTGCCCCAGCGCGTCCGCCAGGGCTGGCTCCTGGCCCTGCCCGTGGCCAGCTTCCTCCTGTTCATCGGGCTGCCCGCGGGGCACTCGGTGTCCTTCCACTTCCTGGGCTACGACCTGAACCCGGTCCACGTGGACCGGCTCTCCCGGGTGTGGGGGATCATCTTCCACATCGCCGCCCTCCTGGCCGCGGTCTACGCCCTCCACGTGCGGGACACGGTGCAGCAGGTGACCGCTTCCCTCTACGTGGCCGCGGCCCTGGGCGCGGTGTTCGCCGGGGACTTGATCACCTTCTTCGTCTACTGGGAACTCACCGCGGTCACCTCGGTGTTCCTGATCTGGGCCAGCCGGAACCGACGGGCCTACCGGGCCGGCATGCGGTATCTCATCGTCCAGGTCGGCTCCGGGGTGCTGCTGCTGTCGGGCACGCTGCTCCACTACCACACCACCGGGTCCCTGGCCTTCGGGCACCTGGGCCTGGGGAGCGCGGCCGGGGTGCTCATCTTCCTGGCCTTCGGCATCAAGTGCGCGTTCCCCTTCCTGCACAACTGGCTCCAGGACGCCTACCCCGAGGCCACGGTGACCGGCACCGTGTACCTCAGCACCTTCACCACCAAGCTCGCGGTCTACGCCCTGGCCCGGGCCTACGCGGGGACGGAGATCCTGATCCCGATCGGGGCGGCCATGACCGCCTTCCCCATCTTCTACGCGGTCATCGAGAACGACCTGCGGCGGGTGCTCTCCTACAGCCTCAACAACCAGCTCGGGTTCATGGTGGTGGGGATCGGGATCGGGACCCAGCTTTCGCTGAACGGGACCGCGGCCCACGCCTTCGCCCACATCCTCTACAAGTCGCTCCTCTTCATGTCCATGGGGGCGGTGCTGCACCGGACCGGCACCATCAAGGGCTCGGAGTTGGGCGGGCTCTACCGGTCCATGCCGCTCACCGCCGTCTTCTGCATGGTGGGGGCGGCCTCCATCTCCGCCTTCCCCCTGTTCAGCGGGTTCGTGAGCAAGGGGATGATCACCAGCGCGGCCGATCACGGCCACTACGCGGTGACCATGCTCGTGCTGCTCTTCGCCTCGGCCGGGGTGTTCCACCACTCGGGGATCAAGATCCCCTACTTCGCGTTCTTCTCCCACGACTCGGGGAAGCGGTGCAAGGAGGCACCCCTCCACATGCTGATCGCCATGGGGGTGACCGCCTTCCTGTGCATCGCCATCGGGGTCTACCCCAAGCCGCTCTACGATCTCCTCCCCTATCCGGTGGAGTTCCACCCTTACACCGTCCCCCACGTTGTCAGCATGCTCCAGCTCCTGCTCTTCGCCGCCTTGTGCTTCGGGCTCCTGAACCTGGTGCGTCTGTATCCGCCGGAACTGCGCTCGGTGAACCTGGATTCGGACTGGATCTACCGGCGGGTGCTGCCGGTCTTCGTGCAGTCGGTGGGGCGGACGGTGACCGCGGGGCGGGCCCGGTTGACGGTGCGGGCCGAGCGGGCGCTGGGCCGGTTCCTGGGCGGGGTCTACCGCCACCACGGCCCCGAGGGGATCTTCGCCCGCACCTGGGAGACCGGAGCCACCGTGCTCTGGGTGGCCCTGCTCCTGGCCGCCTGCCTGATCTACTACTACATCTGACCGTCGCGATCCGGCCGGGCCCTGTCCCCTCCCGCCGGCGAGGGGAGACGGCCTCCTCCGGCGGGATTCCCGGACACGTTTCCCCGTGGCCTCCCGGACACAAAGCCGACCGCCGGAACCCGTCTGCCACCGACCCGGGCGGGGACGTCCCGCCAATTCCATGCCGTTCAACGCTTTCCGTTCCCGTTCGTTTCCGGGAGTCCCCTGGCACGAACCTTGGTATCTGGAACGGGGGGACGTCATTCACATCAGGAAGGGGACCAGAATGAATTGCACGCATCGGGTTCGAACCCTTGCCCTTTGCCTGGGAGTGGCCGGCGCCGCGCTGGTGCAGGGCTGCGCCTCCAAGGGCTACGTCAACGATCGCATCGATGAACTGCGCGCGGATCAGAACGCCTTGAAGACCGAGACCGCCCAGCTCCGCAATTCCACCGAGGACGCCATGGATCGGGCCCAGGAGGCGGGGGTGGCGGCCGGCCAGGCCCGGGACCTCGCCCTGGGGCGGGCCGGGCTCCAGGAGATGAACCGGTACACGGTCCTCTTCGACTTCGACACCTCCAAGCTGGACGAGAGCGCGATGGCAACCCTGGACCGGGCCGGCTCCGAGATCCAGACCCATCCCGAGGTCATCGTGGACGTCTACGGGTTCGCCGACCCCACCGGATCGGACACCTACAACCTGGCCCTGGGACAGCGCCGGGCCGACGAGGTGGTGCGCTACCTGGCCGCCCAGACCCCGGGCCAGCTCAGCAAGTACGCGGCGGTGAGCTACGGCGAGCGGGACTACACCGGGATGGCCCCGGCGTCCTCGGAGAACCGCCAGGCCCGGCGGGTGGTGGTGGCCCTGATCCGCCGCACGCCCCTGGGAGAGCAGCCGGCGCCGTCGGCCCAGATGCTCAAGCCCTAGCGCGGCCTTATGTTTCCCCCTGGCAGCCGAGCGGGCTGCCTGGCGGTCCCTCGGTGAGCGGCCATCCGGGGGACCGCCTTTTCCCTCCTAAATCATTAACATATTTGCTTCTACAGTCTCTGGGCCGCCTCGCCGCCCCGGGGTGAAAAGACCTTCCCCCTCCCCGGGGGACGGGGCATACTGCCTGTGACACAGGGGGTTCCGGATCCGGTCCCCTCGGCCCTCACGATCCGGCTGTTTGCGGTTCCCATCACCACCATGACGCCACAACACGTCTCCCACTTCGAGATCGGGGAACCCCTGGGCCGGGGGGGCATGGGCGAGGTCTACCGGGCCGTGGACCGGAAGCTCCGCCGGACGGTGGCCGTCAAGTTCCTGGCCTCCGACCGCTCCCGGGAGCCCGAGGCGCACAGCCGCCTCCTGCGCGAGGCCCGGGCCGCGGCGGCGCTGAACCATCCCAACATCTGCACCGTGTACGAGGTGGGCCAGGTCCAGTCCGGCGAGACGGTCCGGCTCCGGACCGGGGAGCCGGTCCCCCCGGGCACCCCGTTCATCGCCATGGAGCTGATCGAGGGGCGCACCCTGCGCGAGCGGGAGGCCGGGTCCTCGAAACCGGATCTCAAGGAGGTCGTCCGGCTCGCGGCCCAGATCGCGGCCGGCCTGGCCGAAGCCCACGCCAAGGGGATCGTCCACCGGGACCTGAAGCCCGAGAACATCCTGGTCACCCCGGACGGCACGGCCAAGATCCTGGACTTCGGCCTGGCCAAGCCCCAGCCGGGGACCAAGGCCCCGGACGACCACACCACCGAGTTCATGACCGCGGGAAACACCATCCTGGGCACCTACCCCTACATGTCCCCGGAGCAGATCTCCGGCGGCATCGTGGACCGCCGGTCCGACGTCTTCTCCTTCGGGGTCCTGCTCTACGAGCTCATCACCGGCCGGAAGCCCTTCCGGGGCGAGAACCCCCAGCAGGTCCTGGCCAGAATCCTCGAGCAGGAACCGGTGTCCGTGTCGCACGTGCATCCCGGGACCTCCCCCGAACTGGCCCGGATCGTCCACCGCTGCCTGCGGAAGGAACCGGGGGACCGGTACAACGACACCCGCGACCTGGTAGTGGCGCTGCGGGACCTGGACCGGGGACCCACCGCCATCCGGCGGCCCCGGGTGTGGGGTATCGGGCTCGGAGTCGTGGCCGCCCTGGCCGCCGCCGCCTTGGCCGTCCAGCTCCTGCCCCGGCTCCGGGGCGGGCGGGGGGACAGGATCGCCCCCCCCTCCTACCGCCAACTGACCTTCACCGGCCGGGCCTCGGCCCCGGACATCTCGCCGGCCGGCCGGTACATCGCGTTCCTGGAAGAGCAGGGGAGTGACGAAACCCGCGTCCTGATCCAGGATGTCCCCCCCCGCGGTGAGCCGCTCGAGATCTGGAAGCAGAACCGGTCTCCCCGGAGCGTCCGCTGGTCTCCGGACGGCCAGCAGCTTCTCTTCTACGATCCCGGCCAGGACAAGGCCGTCCTCGCCCATCACCTCGGCCGGAGCGCACGCACCCTGCCCGGAGGCTGGTTCATGACCTGGGCTCCCGACGGCACCCGCTATGCGGCGGCCGGGGGCTTCCCCAAAATCATGTTCATCGACGTGGCGGAGGGCCTGCAGGACTCCATTCCGATCCAGGGACCGTTCCTCTGGTTCACCGGCCTGGACTGGGCGCCCCGGGGAGACCGGCTCGCGTTCGCCAGCCAGGATGCGGAGGACCGGAGCGCCATCTGGACCGTGTCCATCGCCGGGGGAGATCTACGGCAGATCCTGGAGGATCGCCGGCTCCTGAGTTCACCGCGCTGGTCCCCGCGCGAGGACGCCATCTACTACCTGGCCCAGGAGCAGCATGCCACCGATCTGTTCAAGGTGCGGATCGACCCCGGATCGGGCGGGGCGACCGGGGATCCGGTTCTGGTCCTGGGCGGGCTCGAGATCAGCGGGCTGGGCGCGTCCTTCAGCATCACTGCCGACGCCCGGACCCTGGTCTATTCCCGCACCACCGTCCGCTCCAACCTGTGGCTTCTCACCCGGACCGGCCCCGGTCCGGGTGCGATGGAGCGGACCCAGCTCACTTCCGGGACCTACCAGGACAGCTGGCCCCGGCTCTCTCCGGACGGGAAAGCCGTGGCCTTCCTGAGAAACGGCGACATCTTCACCTTGCCTCTGGACGGGGGGCCGGCCCGGCAACGGACCTTCCTCGGCGACTGCGGCGAGCCGGCCTGGTCGCCCGACGGTGCCTCTCTCGCCTTCGCACATCAGAACGGGGACAGCATCACGGTCTGGAAGACGGACCTGGCCGCCTCCGCCCCCCGGCCGCTGGGTCCGAGCAAGCTCAACTCGGCAGCCATGTGGCGGGAGATCGACGTCGCCGGACAGTCCTATCTCACCTGGGATCCGGGGGAGCGGATTCTCTACCTGGATCCGGGCAGCACCAACTACCGGGTCTTCGATCCCCGGAGCCATACCCAGTTCCCCTTGATCCGGAAGATCGCGGGATGGGTCTTCAATGCCCGCACCTCCCCGACGGAGGGAGACATCGCCGTGTTCTGGAACCGGCCGGACGCCCGGGGACTCTGGATCATCGATCCGGAGACCGGCGCGACGCACCGGATCGCCGAGACCTCCCCCGCCCTGCCCATCGGGTGGTCCGGGGACGGCCGCACGGTGTTCTGCCTGGGTCCGAGCCGGAAACGGGTCCTCGGTTTCACCCGGGACGGCAGGCAGACCACGGTGATGGAGTTGCCGTTCGAACGCATCGGCAGCATCACCCTGGACCCCGACGGCACCCGGGCGGTCTGCAGCGTCCTGGAGGTGAGCCGGGACGTCCTGAGCGTCGAGCACTTCGATCCGGGGATACCCTAGTCCGGCCAGCCCTCGTGCTCGACGAACGGCATCCGGGCCTGCTCCGGGTGAGCCAGCTCCCCGATGAGCAGGGCCAGGCCCAGATCCCCCTTGTAGAGACTGTCGCGAGGCTCTCCGGGAATGCCGGTCCCCGACGCCGCCCGGTTCGCAATCCGCATCGCCCGGTCGATCCAGACCGGATCCCCGGTGTAGCGGGCCAGGTTCAGGAGCGCGTAGGCGATCCCGACCGAGCCGCAGCAGAGACTGCCAGGGGTTCCACTCCCCCGCCAGGCGTCCCAGCCCGCGCGTTCGGCAATTCCGGTCCACTCGGACTCTCCCAACAGCTCGGCGGCCAGAGTTCCCAGGAGTACAAAGCCGGCGCTGCCGTTGCACCATCCCGGCATCGTGCCGGCGAGCCCGCGGTGGCCCGCTTCGATCCAGGGCCAGCGCAGGCCCCGGCCCGACGGCTCGGCGCAGTCCGCCAGTTCCCGGAGGCGGGATCGGAAGCCCTCCGGGAGATCCCTTCCCGAGGCACGATGCCAGCGGAGCAGGACGTAGAGGACGCCCGCCCAGCCGTGGGCCATCCCCAGGTTCAGCGGAAGGTCCGCTTCCCGGATCGCCGGCGCCGACTCCACCGCGGCCCACAGGGCGTCCGCCCACGCGTCGGTGTGCTGGATCAGGGTTCCGGTGGGACGGGCCTCCTGGAGAAGGAGTCCTCCGAGAAGCGCCCCGGTGCGGCCCATGGTGAGGTCCAGGTTGGGCGTGGGGACCTCCGCCGCGTGCAGGAAGGCGGCGGCCTGGGCGGCATGAAGACCCAGATTCCCCTGGGCCAGGGCGACGAGGGCCGCGGTCACCCGGATCCCGCTCGCGGTATGGAACAGGGCATTGGGGCCCAGGAGTTCCGGCGTGAGGTCCATCCCGGGGTTGTAGAAGGCGGCCGGATCCTCGAGACCGGCCAGCGCCCGGGTCGCCCAGTAGTCGCTCAGAGCCAGGAGGCCGGCGTCCTCGCGGACGCAGGCCACCCGGTAGAGCGCGTAGGCCAACCCCGCCGCCCCGAACATGACCGAGGCCCGGGGCGCCTCGTATCCCCGGGAATAGACCTCGCCGTCGGGCCCGACCCGCTGCAGGTAGGCCTCGAGGAAGTCCCGCGCATCCGGGGAGAGGGCGGAGGTCCCGGCCGGGGCCGGCGCCGGTGGGGCGGGCAGGCGGTCCAGGACCTGCTGCAACCGGTCCCGCAGCACCTGCACCGAGGGATGCCGGGCCGCCGGTTCCTTGGCCAGGGCCCGCGCCAGTTCCGCTTCGACCTCGGGCCAGGGCGGGGTGCCGGCCTCCGGGAACGGGCGGGGCGGATCCTCCATGATCTGCCGCCGGATCTCCGATCGGTCCAGACGGAAATCAAGATAGGTGGTCGAGGTGAGGAGTAGATAGAGGACGGCGCCCAGCGCATACTGTTCGCCGGCTTCGGTGGACGGCGGCAGCGGCCCCTCCCCCCACGCGGAGACGGCCTCCGGCTCCAGGAAGAACATCACCCCCCCGCGTGCGGCAGGTGCCAGCCCGCCCTCTCCATGGATCCGGGCCTGGGCAAAGTCCACCAGGCGTACGTCGCCGTCCCCGGTGACCATGACGTTGTTCGGATGCAGATCGCCGTGAAGGACACCCGCCCGGTGAAGTTCCGCGTATCGCTCCAGCACCCGGATGCCGAGGGCCAATCGCTCCCGGCGCCGCGACCGGTCCGCCGGATCCCCGAGGTCCGGAACGGCTTCGGGAGCGGGGACGCTCTCGATCCACTCCAGGGCCAGGAAGGGACGGCCGTCGTGCGCTCCGCATCCCACCAGCCGGGGCCCCACCCCCGCCGGCAGGCGTTCGAGGATCTTGGCTTCGTGGTCGAACACCGCGGCCAGGGCCGCGGCGTGGGTCCGGCGGGCCAGCTTGAGGGCCGCGGTGGCCCCGTCCGGCGTCCGGACCCGGTAGAGTTCGGTGTCGTCCAGCACCGAGATGCTCTCCAGGATCTCGTACTCGCCGAACCGCTCCCCGGGGGCCAAGCTCGGCTCGATGGGCCGGGACGCTCCCGAATCGACGGGAACCAGCAGTTGATCCGCGGCGAGCTGGACCAGCACCGGATGGGCCCGGGAGAGGACCGCTTCCGGGTCCTCGCCGACGGCCCGGCTGTAGCTCAGGACCGCCTGGATCACGGTGGCGGGTTTCCGGAACTCCTCCAGCAGCCGGGCGGTGCCGGGATCGACGATCCGGGTGGGGACCCGGGACCGGGGCTTGGACACCGCGTAGGCATCCGCTTCGTACCGGAACCGGCTGCGAACGCCGGCCGGAAGTTCGCCCACGGGCATGATCACCAGGCCCTCGGGGAGAACCAGCGGCGGCGAGGAGCCGGTCATCACGCTTCCCCTGCCGCCGGGGGCGCGTCGTCCGCGTCCAGGGGCGCCCAGGTGGCGGGGTCGACCCCTTCCAGCCGGATTCTGCCCAGTGCGAAACGCCACGGTTCCACGGGCGGCGGATCCCGGCGCAGGGCGGCGACCAGGGCCACGGCCAAGCGGTGGGTGACCCGGACGCGCCAGCTTTCAGAGGGAGCCCAGGACGGCTCGTTCGCCGCCGGCAAGCGGTCGACGCCCCAGGAGAGAAGACCGTTCGCCCCCTCGATGTGTGCGGTGAAGGGAACTCCCTGGGACGAGACGTCCTTTAGAACACCGGTCAGGTCCCGGCCCGCATCCAGCGCCTGCTGCTTCTCCTGGAAGTACGCCACCATCTTGTCCGGACGCAGGATGCCCGGGGCGTCCCCGCCCACCTTGAAGCTCACCGCCCCGAGATCGTGGAGACGACCCACCGCGGCGGCGAAGGCCCGGGGAAGATCGCCGGGCTTCGGGCTCAGATAGAGCTTCCAGCAGTGGGAGGCGCCGTTCCCGCCGAAGCCCCGGAATCCCCGCACGTGCCAGGACATCCAGCTGGTGGCGCCCGCCTCGGCCTCCTGCCACGGCTCCCCCGGGATCGCCGCCGGCGGCGGGCTCCCGTCCAGACCCAGGAACCGGCGCACCGAGCCGCGGTCGGACAGCCGCCGGCGCCACGCCGGGGACAGGGGGATCTGGTTGTAGAGGTACAGCCTTCCCGCCAGCATCGCCGCCTCCATGGCGGGGTCCTGGGCGGCCAGTTCCTGGGCGTGGAGGAGCGCATCGCGGGAGAGGCGCTCCAGGACACTGGAGGTCGCAGGACCCGGAGGCGGTCCACAGAGGGCCGCATAGGCCCCGGCCCCGGAAACGAACCTCCCCTCGATCTCGACCTCCAGCACCCCGTCCAGAACGAGTTGGGTGACGGTCCGGGTCCAGGCCTCTCCCAGGGAGGCCCGGACATAGGACGGGATCGGTCCCGGATCCCCGAGGGTCAGGAAGAGGAGCGCGGTATCCGGCCCGATCTGCTTGATGCCGTAGCCGCTCTCCGGGCGGGGCCGCAGAATGCCGTAGAACCCGGGATCGTCTCCCAGTGTCCGGAGCGCCGCGCGCTCGTCGGCGGCAAGACGATCGTAGAGAACCAGCTCATGTTCCCGGGAGGCCCGGAAGCGGCGTTCCGAAAGGTCGTCGAGACTCAAGGCACGGCCTACTCGGTGCGGTCGCCGAGTGCCTTCTCGACCCTGCGGAGTTTCGAGGAGAGGCGTTCCCGGAGTTCCTCGAGTTGCTCGACGCTCATCCCCTCCTCGATCCGCTGCTGGGTCTCCTGGACCTGCCTCATGGCGGCCCGAAGCTCCGTCTGGAGTTCATCCAGATCGGCAACGGTCCGGGGCCGCACCAGCACCCTGGAGGATCCCAGGCAGGAATCTCCCGTGCACATCATGAAACGCTCGCGGGTTTGCGGCTCCCTCTCCTCCGGGGTGGTGGGGTGAAGGCACGTATGGTACTCGCAGGAAGGCAGCGCACAGTAAGTGGGCGGCTGGCAGAAGGTGTGTGCCGGGCAGACCGGCCGGGTCCGCTGGCAGTGATCCGGCATGCTGGGAGGGTAGCAACTCCCGGATTCGCAGGGGGTCGGGGCCTGGCAGGGGGTCGGCGCCTGGCACGGCGGTTCCGATTCCTTGCAAGCTGCTTGCAGGGTCTGGAAGCCCCAGTAGAGAAGATTGAGCCCGAGTTCGTTGACGTAGTAGGCCATGAGCGTCCCCCTGTCTTCCCGGGCACGCGACGGGACGCGTCCCGGGGATCCTGAGCGGCCGGAAGCTGCGAGAACGCGGCAGCAGGTAATTTGTGATTATAACATTGAATGATCAGAATCCAGCGGAGATTGGGCCGTTGCATCCCTCTCGATCTCTCACCCATGGTGAAATTTTCAGCTATTCCGCATGGAAATCGGACCACCGGAATCGGGAATGGCGGCCGGGCCCTGGGAAGGGGTTCCCGGTTGATGGGACCGGCCGCCTTCGGCTCACGGGGTACAGGTCTCCCCCGAATGGAACCACAGGGTGTAGGCCTGGTAGACCGGCTGGTCTCCGATCACCGTCAGCGCCACTCCCGAAACCACCCCGTCCATGCTCGTGGTCGTGTTGGTGTTGATGACCAGGACGGCCGAGGTCTCCTGGGAGGGGCTCTGCCCCGACCATGTCTGGGTTCCGTCCGAGAACTGGAACACCGCGTCGAAGGTCCCCACCGTTCCCGGGTCGAGCCCGGAGATCACGGTGATGGCGCCGTTACCGGGCTCGGGGTCGGCGTGACCCAGCGAGACCGTGGAGGGCAGGGGGGCGCTGAAATGGTGGACGGCCACGTCGCCGGCATAGCTGTATCCCCCCTCGATGCTCAGGGACCAGGAGCAGATACACGGCCCGAACTGGATCTCCGCCTGCCCTCGCACCGTCGAGTCGGCAGTGCTGGTGGCCACCACTACCACTGCCCCGGACCCGCTGGGCGGAGCGGTGTACACCCCTCCCGCGGTGATGTCGCCGTCGGCGGACGGGAGCCCCGTTCCGGGATCCTCCAGCGTCCAGGCGACTCCGGTATCGGTCAGGCCCGTGACGGTGGCGGTGAAGGTCCGGGGAGTGCCGTTCTCCACGCAGATCCCTTCCGGGGAGACGGCGATCGTCCCCTTGCGGAGCCGGATGGTGGCGATGCCCACGCGCGGCGGCAGGCCGCCGGCCCGGATCCCCTGGCGGCTCAGGGACTCCACCGTGACCTCGAAGGGATAGAACTTGGGGTCGGCCGGGGTGGACATGCGGCGCACCCCCGGCCCGTTGGTCTCGTCCTGGAGACCGTCCGTCCAGCTGCCTTCCCCGGCGTCCCAGAGCAGGGTGGGCAGATCGACGTTCTCGAGGGTGACGGTGATCTCGACCTCCTGCTTCCCGGGTTCGGTCACGAAGGCCTCGGGCGGGGTCACGTGCACCAGGATCTGCTTGGTCTCCATGGGAAGGTCGGTCTGGATCGTGGCCCCCCCGAACTGGCTGGACTGGGCGGCCACGCGGAGGACGTCGGGGCCGACCTCCAGGGGCCGCACCTGGCGGGTGGCGGGATCCACGTCCAGCCGCCGGGACAGGGCCTGGGCGGTGCTGTAGGGCAGGTCGGTGATGTCCACCGCCCAGTGCCGGGGACAGAACTCGATCACCCCTCCGTAGGTGTTGAGAACCGCGGGCAGCCCAATGTCGATGGTGGTGAAGAGGGCATCCTTCAAGGTCACGTCCGCCTTGATGATCAACTTCTGGGCCGGGCTGGCTCCGGCTCCCAGCCCGGAGAGGATCGCGTTGGTCATATCGGCGTCGGCGGTCCAGCCGGCGGACGCCGCGACTACCTTCACGTTGGACCAGGTGGCATGCCCCGGTTCATCCTCGGGAAACGAGGTCCGGTCGATGTCGAAGGTCAGGGAGAGAAACTCGCTGGGATAGAGCCCGGCTGTCTCGTGAGCCGCCCCCTCCCAGGCCGCCACCCCGGCCCCCAGGACGCTGTAGGCCACTCCCGGGACCCCGGGGAGCATGCCGCCCACGCTCAGCACCGTGCCCAGAGCGGTGAGGATCTGGCCCTGCGTCCCCGCGGTGGCGAGGTCGCCCAGCTTGGCCAGGGTCATCGCCTCCGCCAGTTGCGCCGCGGTGGTGATGTCCGGACCCCGGTCGATGCAGCCGGCGGGAGCGGAGGCCACCCCCTTCCCCGACAGTCCCCAGGCCAGAGCCGGACCGGTCTGCCCCGCGAACGCGTCGATCTCGGCCTGGACCAGTTCCTGAAGCGGCGCGAACCCGCAGTAGCGGTCGAGGAGTTCCCGCCCCTCCGGGGTGAGAAGCCCCCCGGTGTCGTCCACGTAGCTGGTGAGATCCACGGCGGCCGGATCGGCGGCGTCGATGATCTCCTGGGCAACCTTGAGCGGCAGGAATTCCTGGGCCACCGTCTCGAAGGATTCGGCCTGGAGATCCTCGAAGGAAAGGCCGTAGGCCTGGGCGCGCTGCTCTACCCGGGCCCGGAGCGTGGACACCAGGAGGGCGTAGGCGCCGGGGGCGGGCGGGAGCGCCTCCAGGGTCAGCGTCAACTCGGGACCGAGGTCCTCTCCCTGGACCAGCTGCACGGTGAGCGGTCCCCCCTGGTTGGGCTGGACGGGATGGATGGGGGCGTAGAAGAAGAGCCCCTGACCGTCCTCGAGCACCGGGAGCCGGTCCGCATACTCCCCGGCCTGAGCCAGGATCTCGAGCCCGTCCGGGACCTGGAGCGCCAGTCCCGGGCTCGCGGCGGGGAGGCCTTCCAGGTGGACCTTGCCCAGACTCTGCGAACTCCCGACCGAGAGGGTGACCTCGTCGAACGGGGTGTTGCCCGGTCCGGTGGGCTTCGAACCGCCCCCGCAGCCCGGGATCATGGAGACGGCGGCCACGAGAAGAACGAGCAGGGAACGGTGCGGCATGGATCCTCCGGGAAGGATGTGGGGAAGGCGGAGAACGTTCTTGGGAAGACACGGAATCGGCGGGGGAAACCGGCCATCCGGGCCGGACATGGAAGATTAAACAGTTGATTCATCATCACTTAGCTGCTTTCCAAGCAGCCTGGCCTCGCCCCCCTACCGCCTCCCCAGAAGCTCCTCCAGCTCCCGGCGGGCGTCGTCGGCGGCCTGCATGTGCTCCAGGGCGCGCTCCACCTTGATCTTGTAGATGAGGTAGGCGACTTGGGGGTAGGTCCGCTCCTCGTCGGTGAGCCGCACCAGATAGGGGTCCCGGTCCGGGGGGAGTTCCCGGAGCTGATCGAACAACTCGAGGAGGGGCTCCCTCACCAGCCACCCACCGGCCCCGGACAGCGCCCGGCGCTGGGTGACCGGGGCCAGGTACTCGATGCGCGGCCGGTCGTCGGTGTTGACCGGGGCGCCGGCGAAGCGTGCCCGCTCGGCCCCCACGTTGCCGCAGTAGCCGAGCAGGAAGCTGTCCAGGAGCCGGTCCGGGGTCTCGTCGTACTGGATCAGGACCAGGGGATCCGGGGTCCGGCTGAGCCGCAGCTTCACCGCCTCGGGGTCGAACGGTGTCCGGGCCGAGCGGGCGATGAGGGCCACGATCGGGGTGGGCACGTTCAGGTCCCCCCGCCACAGGGTCACCTGGGGGAAGACCGAGTTCAGGGTGTGGGCGATGATGTCGAACTCCTCGCGGGAAAGCTGGAAGAGGGGGAGCCACTGGGCGAACACCCCTCCCGGTTTCAGATGGTCCCGCACCGCCTGGAAATGCTCCCGGGTGTAGAGGCCTCCCACCCCCGCCTTCCAGGGGACGAAGAGGTCGGAGACGATCACGTCGAAGCGCTCGTCGGTGGCCCGCAGGAACGTGCGCCCGTCCTCGCCCAGCAGGCGCACCCGGGGATCCCCGAAGAGTCCGGCGGTGTAGGGGCCGAAGTACTCCCGGGCCGCGGTGATGGCGTCGGGGACGAGTTCGCAGACGGTGATGCGGTCGGCGTCGGTGGCCAGGGCGGCGCTGGCCGTGATGCCGGTCCCCAGGCCGAGGTAGAAGATCTCCTTGGGGTCGGGATGCAGCAGCAACGGCAGGAGCCCCTGCCGCCGCTCGTACTCCTCGCTGGCCGAGCCGCCCAGGCCGTAGTGGTTGTCCACCTTGATGCGGAGCCCTTCCGGGTCCTGGACCACCGCCACCACTCCCGCCGAGCCCTCCCACACCCGGAGCACTCGTTCGTTTCCGGCATCGACCTGGACCAGCGGCGGCCGCCCCAGCGGGGAGACCGCGAGCCCCAGGAAGACCACCGCCAGCGGCAGGAGGGGCAGCCCGCGGGCCCAGGCGGCCCCCGCCGCGGCCAGGGGGATCCCGAGGAGGGCCACCGCCCCGATCACCCGGATCCCCGCCCACAACCCCACCGTTCCCAGGAGCAGGAAGCCCGCGGCCAGGGAGCCGACAATGGCGGCGGCGGTGTTTACCGCCACCAGGTTCCCGATGGTGCGCCCCGGGCTCCGGACCGAGGCCTCGCTCAGCTTGAGCAGGTACGGAAACACCGTGCCCAGGAGCAACGTGGGCAGGAAGAGCGCCTCCGCGGCCAGGAGGAAGACCTGCCGCTGGTAGGCGCCCCACCCCTGGCCCGCCCCCAGGTAGCGCAACCCTCCGGTGAGGGCGCCGAACAGGTTCGGGGTGAGGCCGGCCAGGATTCCCCCCGCGGCCAGGAGCACGCAGACCGTGGCCGCGCCGGACGCGCCGCGCCTGGACAGCAAGTGGGCCAGCCCGCTCCCCGCGGCCAGAGCCAGGAGAAACGTGATGAGGATGATGGAGAAGGTGTAGACCGAGTTGTGGAGCACCTGGGCGAACATGTGGGTCCACAGCACTTCCAGGGCCAGGGTGACGAACCCGGTGAGGGCGGCCAGGCTCCGGATGCGGGCCGGGGTGATCGCCTCCGCAGCGCCGGCCGCTTCCATCGCGGCACCGGCGACATCGGATGACGCGACGGCCGCGGGCGCGCGCTGAGGCGCCTCTCCGGGGAGCGCCCCGGAGGCAAGCCGCTCCCGGCGTCCCACCAGTATGGCCAGTGTCCCCAGCACCACGTTCATGAGGATGGCCAGCGCGTAGGTGCGGTCGTAGCCGACCAGCCGCGGCAGGTGGAACCCGGCCAGGTAGGCGCCGGCCGCGGCCCCCAGGGTGTTGACCGCGTAGAGGGCGGCTCCCGCCCGCCCCAGCCGCTCGCGGCGGCGGACCACGTGCTGGCCCAGGACGGGCAGGGTGGTCCCCATGAAGAAGGCGGCGGGGGCCAGTACCAGGACCCCGAGCCCGAACTTGACCAGGACCAGGAGGAGGGGGCGGTCCCCGAAGGTGCGGAAGAGGGCGGGAAAGATGCCGGTGTAGGCGGCGAAGAGACCGAAGTAGAGGAGCGCGCTGGCCGCGATGCCGAGTTCCAGGAGCCCGTAGAGACGCAGGGGCCGGTCGCTGCGCGCGGCCAGCCCGCCTCCGACCCACCCGCCCAGGGCCAGGCCCAGGAAGAAGGCGGCGAGGGTGGTGGCGGTGGCCTGGGCGGTGTTGCCGAACAGCAGCCCGAGTTCCTTCATCCACAGGATCTGGTAGACGAGGCTCACCGCCCCGGAGGCGAAGAACAGCGGGACCACGAAGGCCCAGCCCTTGCGGGTGAGCGTCCCCGCGCCGTCCTCCGGCCGCATCAGGCGCCGGGCTCCGCGGGCGCGATCCATACCCCCCGGAACACCTCCCGGGCCGGACCCCGGAGCCGGAGCCCGTCCGGATCCTCGCGGAGTTCCACCTCACCTCCGGGCATGCGCACGGTCGCGCGCTCCGGCGCCGCTCCCAGCCGCCGGGCCACCGCGAACACCGCCACCGCGCCGCTCCCGCAGGCCCGGGTGGCTCCGGCCCCGCGCTCCCAGGGGCGGGTCACCAGGGCGTCCCCGGCCCGGGCGGCCAGGTGCACGTTCACCCCCTCGGGGAACCGGGGGTCGGTGGCCAGGGGCCGTCCGATGGCGGCCAGGGGGGCCCTGCGGACCGCGGCCTCGCTCTCCATCCACAGCACCAGGTGGGGATTCCCCACGCTCAACCCGTAGCCGGGAAGGTCGCCGCCGGCCGGCATCGGGAACCGCTCGCCCCAGAGTTCCGCCTCGCCCCCCGCGGCGGGGATGGCCCGGCGGCGGAAGTCGGGGGGGCCCGCCTCGACCTCGACCTCGTGCACCCGCCCGCGACCGTCCCGGAAGATCCGCACCGGCCGGGGTCCGGCCGCGGTCTCCACCACGAAGCGCTCCGGGGCCCCGGCCAGGTCCGCGGCCGCCTTGGCCGCGCAGCGGAGGCCGTTCAGGCACAGGAGCCCCTCGGAGCCGTCGGCGTTCCACATGCGCATGCGCACCGGGCCGCGCTCGCCCCGGGTGAGGAGGATCACCCCGTCCCCCCCCACCCCGGTGTGGCGGTCGGAGAGGGCGGGCACCCGGCGGTGCAGGCGTTCCACCGCCTCCGCCTCCCAGGGCGGGACGGCCAGACCCCCGTCCACGAACAGGTAGTCGTTCCCGCAGCCTTCCATCTTGATGAACGCGACCTGCTCCATCGGTTCCTGCACCTTGCCTTCCCGGCCCCGGGGCCGATCAGCGGAACTGGACGAGATGCACGTCGGCGGCCCGCAGCACCTCCTCCGCGCCCCCTTCCAGACGCACCCGGAGCGCACCGTCCTCCTCCAGGGCCACCGCCGTCCCCACGTAGTCCTCCCCCGCCGTCTCCACCCGCACCAGCCGGCCCAGGATCGAGGACCGCCGGCGCCACTCCGGAGCCAGGGCCGCCGTCCCCTCGTTCAGGAAGCGGGCGTACCAGCCGTCCCAGGCCTCCATCAGGCGGACCAGGATCTCCACCCGGTCCAGCCGCCGGTGGCAGAGCTGGCGGAGGGAGATGGCCCGGTCCCGCAGGTCCATGGGGAAGTCGGCCCGGGTGTGGTTCACGTTGAGGCCGATCCCGATCACGCACCACTCCAGGACGCCCCCGTGGAAGCCGGCCTCGGAAAGGACCCCGGCCAACTTCCGCCCCTCGGCCATGAGATCGTTGGGCCACTTGATGCCGACCACGCCCTGGACGCGGAGGGCCTCCACCGCCTCCACCGCGGCCAGGCTGGCCGCCACGTGGGGGCCGAAGGCCTGCTCGGCGGGGACGTTGGGCCGCAGCACGAAGGACAGGTAGAGCCCGAGCCCCGACGGCGAGTACCAGGTCCGCCCCGCCCGGCCGCGGCCGCCGGACTGGCAGTCGGCCACCACCAGCGTCCCTTCCTGGGCCCCGGCCAGGGCGAGTTCCCGGGCCTTGTCGTTGGTGGAGCCGATGGTGGGATAGAAGAAGAAGTGGCGCACCACGTCCACGTTCCGGAAGGCGAGCTGCAGCGAGGATGCGGTGAGCGGCATCAGGGG
>Ga0307424_1000045_pt1 | contig 48899 bp, 45 predicted proteins | sample SalMarWE160320MG_FD_202157 | JGI IMG/M metagenome (GOLD analysis project Ga0307424, IMG submission 202157) | Salt marsh sediment microbial communities from the Plum Island Ecosystem LTER, Massachusetts, United States - WE1603-20 | ecosystem: Environmental > Aquatic > Marine > Intertidal zone >... | reverse complement strand
AATCGGCCGAACTTGGTTCCGGCCGCGAAGGCCTCGTCGAAGTGGAGTGGATTGCGGTCGCCGGACAGTTCCGCGAACGTCCTCACGTGGTCCGCGGTCAGGGTCAGGCTGCGGCTGGCCGTCTGCCCGACGGCGAGGTCCAGCCCAGCCACTAGGCGGCCCCGCCCAGCGCCCGGGCCACCCGCCGGAGGCGCGCCTCGGCGTCCTTGGCCACGTCGGCCAGGGCGGGGTCGTCGCCAAGCCCTCCGGCACTCAGGAGCATGGCCGGATCCGCGATCCGCACCACCGAGCCCCCGCCGTCGGCCGCTTCCACCGTGACGTTGCAAGGCAACATGAGTCCCACCTCCGCATTCCGCGAAAGCGACCGGTGGGCCAGCTCCGGGTTGCAGGCCCCCAGGATGACGTAGGGGCGGAATTCCTTCCCCAGCTTCTGGCGCAGGGTGGTGCGGACGTCGATCCGGGTCAGCACCCCGAACCCCTCCTTGGAAAGGGCCTCGGTCACCCGCTCGATCCCCGCTTCATAGGACTCCTCGAGCGCCACTTCAAATCCGAGCGATTGCGTCATGATGCTGCCTCCTTCGACTGGAACGGACTCCATCCTACCGTCCCGGCGGCCCGGAACGCCAACCGCGCGGGAGCGAAGGCGAGCGCAGGCTCAGCACGCCCTGGTCTCGTCGAAGGCCTACTTCCACCCGGGGAAATCGGCGATCGGGTGTCCCTACCGGTTCCGCAGCTTCGGATCCAGCGCGTCCCGCAGCCCGTCGCCCAGAAAATTCAACGAGAACAGCGTCACGGCCAGGGCCAGGCCCGGGAAGAGGATCAGCCACCAGGCGGTGTGGATGGCGGTGATGGAGCTGGCGCCGTCGGCGGCCAGGAGCCCCCACGACGAGTTCGGCGGCTGCACCCCCAGGCCCAGAAAAGACAGGAACGCCTCCTCCAGCATGACCGCGGGCACGGTGAGGGTGGCGTAGACGATGATCGGGCCCAGCAGGTTCGGAATCAGGTGTCGGAAGATGATCCGCCGGTGCTGGGCTCCCAGCGCCACCACCGCCACCACGAACTCCTGCCCGCGGAGCTGGATCATCTGTCCGCGCACGATCCGGCTCATGGTGAGCCACTGCACCGCGCCCAGGGCCAGGAAGAGCAGGATCAGGTGTCGCCCGAAATAGGCTACCAGCAGGATCACGAAGAACATGAACGGCAGGCTGTAGAGCATGTCCACGAACCGCATCATCACGTTGTCCGTGGCCCCCCCCTTGTAGCCGGCCACCGCGCCCCAGGTCACCCCGATCACCAGGCTCACCAGGGTGGCCACCAGCCCCACGGCCAGGGACAGGCGTCCGCCGTACAGCGTCCGCGTCAGGAGATCGCGCCCGGCCAGGTCGGTGCCGAAGGGGTGCTGCAAGCTCGGCGGCTCCAGTTGCCGCGCCAGGTCCTGTTCCTCGAAGCCGTAGGGGGTGAGCACCGGGGCCAGCAAGGTGGCCAGGACGACCACGATCAACAGCACGGCGCCGGTCACCGCCATCCGGCTCTTCAGCAACCGCCGGAAGGCGTCCCGCCAGAACCCTACCCCGGCCTCGGGCTCCAGGGTGTGGTCCAAGGGGTCCTCGCGTCCCAGACGGGCCAGCGGTTCGCGCCTGGTGTCCCCGCGCGGTTCCAACCGCGTCTCCCGCGGTTTCCCACTCACGCCAGCTCCACCCGCGGGTCCAGGACCGCGTACAGAACGTCCACCATCAGGTTCAGGAAGATCAGGAGCCCGCTGTACAGCAACACCGTCCCCATGGCCATGGTGTAGTCGCGATTCAGCGCCGAGTTCACGAAGAAGCTCCCCAGGCCGGGGATGCTGAAGATGCGCTCCACCACCACCGAGCCCACCAGCACGCTGGCCGTGGCCGGGCCGAGATAGGTGATCACGGGCAGGATGGCCACCCGGAGGGCGTGCTTCCCGATCACGATGCGTTCCCGCAGCCCCTTGGCCCGGGCGGTGCGGATAAAGTCCTGGTGGATCACCTCCAGCATCCCGGCCCGCGAGAGCCGGGCGATGTAGGCGGCGCGGATCGCGCCCAGGGTCAGGGCGGGCAGGATGAGCTGGTTCCAGCTGCCCCAGCCTCCGGCCGGGAACCACCCCACCGCGAAGGAGAAGACGATGATGAGGATCGGCCCCAGGACGAAGTTCGGCACGCAGATGCCGAGCAGGCTCACGCTCATGGTGAGGTAGTCCTCGGTGCGGTTGTGGTGCAGCGCCCCGACCACCCCGGCCGGGATGCCGACCAGCAGCGCGAAGGCCAGCGCCGTCGCTCCCAGGACCAGGCTCACCGGCAGGGCCTGTCCGATGATCTCGTTCACCGACCGGGCCTGGTACTTGAGCGAGGGCCCCAGATCCCCGTGGAGCAGCCCGTCCAGGTAGCGCAGGAACTGCTTCTCCACCGGCTCGTCCAGGTGGTACTTGGCCTCCAGGTTGGCCTCGATCTGGGGCGGCAGCGCCCGCTCGGCGTCGAACGGCCCTCCCGGCGCCGAGCGCATGAAGACGAAGCTGGCGAACAGGATCACCAGAAGCAGGGGGATCGTGGACAGGAGCCGGCGAACCAGAAAGGTGATCACGGCGCCGCGGGCCTACCCGGATCCCGGCGCGGCCGGGGTCCGGGCCGCCGCGGCCTCCGGCCGGAGATCGGTATTCCGCGGCCGCCCCCGGTGGCCGCGGAGCGGCACCACGGATTTCAGGTTGATCAGGTTCAGCAGGTTCGGGGTGAGGCCGGTGAAGTCGCGCTCGTCATAGAGGTTCTGCACCACGTAGGTGTAGACGGGCAGGATGATCATCTCCTTGTTCAGCACCCAGTCCTCGGCCTGGTGCAGGAGATCCATGCGCTTGGCCGGATCCAGGGTGCGCGCGGCCCGGTCCACCAGCGCGTCGTAGCCCGGGTCCGCGAACCCGGTCCGGTTGTTGCCGTTGGTGCTCTGCCACATGTCGAGGAAGGTGTTCGGGTCCAGGTAGTCCCCGATCCAGCTCCCCCGGGAAATCCAGTAGTCCACCGCCTCGGTGGTGGCCAGGAACACCTTCCACTCCTGGTTCACGAGTTCCACCTGGACCCCCAGGGCGTTCTTCCATTGCTGCTGGATCACCTCGGCGATCTGCTTGTGGGACTCCGAGGTGTTGAAGAACAATTCCACGTGCGGAAAACCCTTCCCCCCCGGGTATCCCGCCTCGGCCAGGAGCCGGCGCGCCTCCTCGACGTTCCGTCCGGGGAGGTGCGCTTCGTGGTACCCGGGCAATCCCGGCGGCACCAGGCTGTGGGCCGGCACCTGCCCCCCCCGCAGCACGTATTCGGTGATGTCGGAGGGATCCATAGCCAGGTAGAACGCCTTCCGCACCCTCACGTCGTCGAACGGCGGCCGGGTCACGTTGAAGCGGTAGAAATACGTGTTGAAGTACGGCGCCACGTGGAAATCCGGCCGCTCCCTGAGTTCCGGCACCACGAAGAGCGGCACCGCGCTGGCGTCGGCCCAGTCCAGGACCCCGCTCATGTAGAGGTTGAAGTTGGCGTTGATGTTGTCCCCGGTGAGCCCCTCGACCAGGTTCAGGGCCACGTGCTCCGCGTCCCAGTAGCGGGGGTTCTTGGCCAGAAGCACATGACGGCTCAGGATCCACTCCTTGAGCACGAAGGGTCCGTTGGAGACGATATGCTCCGGCTTGATCCACGCGTCCCCGTAGGCCTCCACCACGTGGCGGGGCACCGGGAGCAGGGTGTAGAAGCAGCATAGCTGGAGGAAATAGGGGCAGGGCGAGTGCAGGGTGACGACCAGGGTGTGGTCGTCCTCGGCCCGGAACCCGAGGCCGGCCGGGTCGGTGAGGTCCCCCCGGTTGTAGGCCTCGGCGCCGGCGATCGGATACAGCATGTTCGCGTACTTGGAGGCGGTGGCCGGCTCCAGCACCCGCTTCCAGGCGTAGACGAAGTCGGCGGCGGTGACCGGGGTGCCATCGCTCCACACCGCGTCCCGCAGGTGGAAGGTGTAGACCAGACCGTCGGCGCTCACGTCCCAGGACCGGGCCATCCCGGGGGTGGCGTGGAGGTCGGTGGGGTCGTTGAAGGCCAGGCCTTCGAAGATGTTCCGGTCCACCCGGCCCCCGGGTTGGCCGCTGACGGTGGCGGGATCGATGGTCTCGGGCTCCGCGCCCACCAGGAAGACGAAATCCGGGGCCTGTGAGCCGCCGCCGCAGCCGCCGAGACCGGAAAGCAGAGTCATCAGGGCGGCAAATGCCAAAACGTGGATTCGGCGGGGGTTGTGGCCACGGCGGCTGACGACTTTCATGGCGGAAGGGTAGCATAGGGGGCATGAACGATGCCTATCCCTTCGTCCCGCTCGACTTCGAACGCCTCGATCCCGCCGAGCAGGCCGCCCGCCTCGCCGAGTTCGCCGGCCGGCTGGCCCGCCGCCGCACCGTGCGGGAGTTCTCGCCGGAGCCGGTGCCCCGGCGGCTGGTGGAGGAAGCGATCCGGGTGGCCGGCCGCGCCCCCTCCGGGGCCAACCTCCAGCCCTGGCACTTCGTGTTGATCGAGGATCCCAAGGTCAAGAAGCAGATCCGCGAGGCGGCCGAGTCCGAGGAGCAGGAGAACTACGACCGGCGGTTTCCTCCGGAGTGGCTCGAGCGTCTGGCCCCCCTCGGCACCGACGCCGAGAAGCCGTACCTGGAGATCGCGCCGTTTCTGATCGCCGTGTTCAAGATCGACTACGGCCTCGTGACCGGACCCGACGGCGAAGAGCGGAAGATCAAGCACTACTACGTGAACGAGTCGGTGGGACTGGCCTGCGGGTTCCTGCTGGCCGCGCTGCAGGTGGCCGGGCTGGCCACCCTCACCCATACCCCGAGCCCCATGGGCTTCCTGAGCCGCATCCTGGGCCGACCCCGCAACTACAAGCCGTTCCTGTTGATCCCGGTGGGCTACCCGGCCCCGGACGCCCGGGTCCCCGACATCTCCAAGAAGCCTCTGGAGGAGATCCTGACCGTGGTGGCTTCGGAACCCTCGAGGTAATCATGCGCCGTTGGCGGAAGCGACTGTTGTGGGTGGGCATCCCGGTGGTGGTGATCGTCGCCCTGCGGCTCACCCTCTTCGCCCCGAAACCGGTTCCGGTCACCGTGTACCACGTGGACCGGGGGCGGGTGGAGGACACGGTGGTGAACTCCCGGGCGGGGACGGTGGAGTCCCGGCTCCGGGCCAAGATGAGCCCGGCCATCGCCGGGCTGGTGACGGCGATCCCGGCCAAGAAGGGACAGCGGGTGAAGCAGGGCGAGACGCTGCTGCGCCTGGACGACACCGAGGCGCGGGCCCAGGTGGTCCTAGCCGAGCGGTCGGAGGACGCGGCCGTGGCCGCGGCGGACGAGGCGTGTCTCAACGCGGACCAGGCCGAGCGCGAACGCAAGCGGACCGAGTCCATGGCCGAGCAGAAGCTGGTCTCGGCCGAGGTGCTGGAACAGGCCAAGACGGCGGCCGAGTCCGCGGCCGCGGGCTGCCGGGCGCGGCGCGAGTCGGCCAAGCAGGCCCGGGCGGCCCTGGACGCGGCCCGGGCGGTGCTGTCCAAGACGGTCATGCAGGCCCCCTTCGACGGGGTGGTCCTGGACGTGACCACGGAGCTGGGCGAGTGGATCAGCCCCGCTCCGCCGGGGGTGTTCATCCCGCCGGTGATCGACGTCATCGATCCCGCCGCGCTCTACGTGAGTGCTCCCATCGACGAGGCGGACGTGGCCAGGCTCCACCTGGGCCTCACCGTCCGCATCACCATGGACGCCTTCCGGGGGCGCTCCTTCCTGGGGAAGCTTACCTATACCGCCTCCTACGTGGAGACCAAGCAGGAACAGAACCGCACCCTGAACGTGGAGGCGGAGTTCGACTCCACGAGCCTCCCGGTGAACCTGCTCCCCGGCCTCTCCGCGGATCTGGAGATCATCCTGGACTCCCGGGACAAGGCCCTCCGCATTCCCACCTACGCGATCCTGGAGGGGAACCGCGTTCTGGTGGTGGAAGGCGGCAAGCTCGTCTCGCGGCAGGTGACGACGGGACTGCGGAACTGGGAGTTCACCGAGATCACCGACGGCCTCTCCGAGGGGGACGCGGTGGTGGTCTCCCTGGACCGGCCCGAGGTGAAGGCGGGGGCCAAGGTCACGGTCACCGACCAGGCCAAACCCTCGGACCTGACCGACACGCCATGATCGCGCTCTCGGGCATCAGCCGCACCTTCCAGGTCGGGGACCAGGCGGTGCACGCCCTGGCCGGGGTAGACCTCACCGTTCCCGACGGCCAGTACTTGTCGATCATGGGACCCTCGGGTTCTGGAAAATCCACCCTGCTCAACATCCTGGGCTGCCTGGACCGGCCCACCTCCGGCTCCTACGCGCTGGACGGCCGCGAGGTGGCCCGCCTGGACGAGACCGAACTCTCCGCCATCCGCCGCCACAAGATCGGCTTCGTGTTCCAGTTCTTCCATCTGGTCCCCCGCCTCACCGCGACCGAGAACATCGAACTCCCCATGCTGTTCGCGGGGGTGGAGCCCGAGGAGCGGAAGACGCGGATCGGGCGGGCGCTGCAGTCGGTGGGGCTGGCCGCGCGGGCTGCACACCGCCCGGACCAGCTCTCCGGCGGCGAGCGGCAGCGTGTGGCCATCGCCCGGGCCATGGTCATGGAGCCGCGGATCCTGCTGGCCGACGAGCCCACCGGGAACCTGGACAGCCACTCCGGTGGGGAGATCGTGGAACTCATCGAGGAACTCAACCGGGGCGGCATCACCTTGATCGTGGTCACCCACGACCCCTCGGTGGGCGGGCGGGCGGCGCGGCGGGTGCGGCTGGCCGACGGCAAGGTGGTCTCGGACGAGGGAAACGGCGGACCGGGCGCACGGGGCGGCGGCGAACGGAGCGGTCCGGAAGGTCGCGAGGACGGCGGGCGGGACGGTGCATCATGAGCGCCTGGGATCTCTTCCGCTATACCCTGGGCGCCCTCCGCGGCCACCGGCTTCGCACCTGGCTCTCGGTGACCGGGGTGGCCATCGGGGTGGCCTCGGTCATCATGCTCACCAGCCTGGGCGAGGGCGCGCGCTTGTACGTGACCGGCGAGTTCAGCTCCCTGGGATCGAACCTGCTCATCGTCATCCCCGGGAAGACGGAGACGGTGGGGGCCACGCCGTTGATCAGCACCGCCCCCCACGACCTCACCGTGGACGACGCCGAGGCCCTGGTGCGCCAGGTGCCGGAGATCCGCCGCACCGCGCCGATCGCCTTCGGCACCGCCAGCGCCCAGGTGGGAGACCGGAGCCGCGAGATCACCGTGTTCGGCACCACCAACGACATGATGGAGATCCGCGGCCTGGCCATGGGCACCGGCCGCTTCCTGCCCGAGGGCGAGCGCGACGCCCCGGTCTGCGTCCTGGGGGCCAAGGTCCAGCGCGAACTGTTCGGGAACCGGAACCCCCTGGGCCAGATGGTGCGCCTGGGGGACGCGCGGTTCCGGGTGATCGGGGTGACCGCGCCCAAGGGAACGTCGGTGGGTGTGGACCTGGACGAGGTGGTGAACATCCCGGTGGACGCCGCGCTCCGATTGTTCAACCGAACGGGCCTCTTCCGGGTGATCGCCGAGGTCGGCACCCACGCCGACATCGAGGGCGCCCGGAAGCGGGCCATCACCGTCCTGGCCCAGCGCCACGGCGAGGAGGACGTGACCATCCTCACCCAGGACGCGGTGCTCTCCACCTTCCGGAAGATCCTGGGCATCCTGACCGCGGCCCTGGCCGGGATCGCCGCCGTCTCCCTGAGCGTGGCCGGGGTGGGGATCATGAACGTGATGCTGGTCTCGGTGTCGGAGCGGACGCGGGAGATCGGGTTGCTGAAGGCGCTGGGCGGCACCAACGGGCAGATCCTGCGCGTGTTCCTGGTGGAGGCGGCCTTGATCTCGACCGGAGGCGGGCTTCTGGGCCTGGCGGTGGGGGTGGGCGCCGGGCAGATCGCCCAGCAGATCTTCCCGGATTTTCCGGTGCAACCGCCGGTGTGGGCAGTGGTGGCGGCGCTGGGGGTGTCGATCGCGGTGGGGTTGCTCTTCGGAGGCATTCCCGCCCGGAACGCGGCCCGTCTGGACCCGGTGGAGGCGCTGATGAGGAAGCGGGCATGATGCGGCGCGAGGCGGCGCGCACGAGGACGCGGGCGTGATCCTGGAGGACGTGATCCGCCACGCCTGGCGGGCGATCACCGGCCACCGCCAGCGTTCGTTGCTGACCATGCTGGGGATCACCATCGGGGTGGCCTCGGTGATCCTCCTCACCTCGATCGGCGAGGGGACGCGGCTCTACGTCCTGACCGAGTTCACCCAGTTCGGCACCAACCTGATCGCGGTCAATCCCGGCAAGACCGAGACCAGCGGCGTTCCCGGGGCCATCGGGGGCACCGTCCATCCCCTGTCGCTGGAAGACATGGAGGCGCTGGGGCGTTTGCCCGGCGTGTCCGAGGTGGTCCCGGTGGTGATGGGGACGGCCCCGGTGGAGTACGGCGAGAAGTCGCGGAATGTCTTTATCTACGGCGTCACCGCCAACGCCCCCGACGCCTGGCGCTTCGGGGTGCGGGTGGGCCGGTTCCTGCCCGAGAGCGACCCCCACCACGGGGCGCCCCTGGCCGTGCTGGGGCCGAAGCTGAAGCGCGAGCTGTTCGGCGACGCCCCCGCCCTGGGCGAACATGTGCGCATGGCCGGCCAACGGTTTCTGGTGGTGGGGATCATGGAGCCCAAGGGGCAGTTTTTGGGCCTGGACATCGACGACAGCGGCTACATCCCGGTGGCCCTGGCCATGCCCCTCTTCAACCGTGACGATCTGCAGGAGATCGACGTTCTGGTCTCCAACGCGAGCCTCATCGACACCGTGGCCGCCAGGATGGAGCGGCTATTGACCGACCGCCACGACGGCGAGGACGACTTCACCATCACCACCCAGACGGGGATGCTCGAGACCCTGGACCGGGTGATCCGGATCGTGAGCGCGGCGGTGGTGGGCATCGGGGCGATCTCGCTGCTGGTGGGGGCGATCGGTATCCTGACCATGATGTGGATCTCGGTCAACGAACGGACCTCGGAGATCGGCCTGGCCAAGGCGATCGGGGCCACGCCAAGGCAGATCCTGCAACTGTACCTGGCCGAGGCCGCGCTCTTGTCGCTGACCGGGGGGGTGCTGGGGTTGCTGGCCGGAGTGGGCTTGTCACAGCTCCTGCGGCTGGCGGTGCCGGCCTTGCCGGTGCACACGCCGCTGGTCTATATCGTCCTCGCGATAGCGGTCAGTTTGGGGGTGGGGCTCTTGAGCGGGTTCCTGCCCGCGCGCCGGGCGGCGCGGCTGGATCCCGTGGAGGCGCTGGGGGCGGAGTAAGGGGAGGGCATGCCGGGGTTCCGCCACCCTACTCGTCGTCGGGGATATGGGTGAGCGCAATATCGTCGAACCATACCTTCCCACCGGGGTTTGAATGCCCGAAGATGCCGGCCAGGAGGACAACCCGCCAAGTTCTCTCCGGGATTTCGATCGTTGCTTTGACCTGCACCCAATCGGTCACCCCGACGACCCTTGCCTGCTGGGCCGTATTCACCGACACCAACAGCTCTTTCATGCCGCGGTCCCAGCACTGGACCATCAAGGAAGCGGACTTCTTCAAATTCCGAGCCTTGATCCAGCCCGTCAATTCGTACCTTTCACCGGGAATACACTTCAGCGGAGCCTGGTTCCAGCTGTAACAGATGGGGTGGTCAGGATGGTCGTCCCGAATCGAAATGGACACCGACTTGCCGCCGGAATGGAAGATCTTGTCGTCCCACTCGAACGAGTGGAATTCTCTCAACGACGCGACCCGCGTTGCGTTCCAACCGGCGGGGTCGCTGCGGCCAACCAGCCGTTGCTCGAACCCGCCGTTGGCGACGACACTGGGCCGTACCTCACCTGCGGTAGCCTCCGGCCCATTTCCCGCAGAACCAACGGAAACAAGACAGGTCAGGGACAGGATCATCGAGCTTCCGATTGACACGGACTATCCCCTTTTCCGCTCGCCCTGCTCGGCCCGGATGGACGCCACAACGCACTCCCGCCCCGGCAGCCCCGGAGCGGTCCTCTCCCCGGACTCTACCACGCGATACGCCGATCGCCGGCTGCGATGGGGTCCTCAGGCGATCCCCAGCTGTTCCGGCGTCGCGTCGATGGACCCCCTCCTGGTTGAAGGCTACCGGTTGTCCAACCGGCACGCCCGGCACCCCCGGCGACCCAGGCCCGGGCTCACTACTCCGACCAGACCGCCAGCTCGTTCCCGCACGGGTCGGCGAAGTGGAACCGCCGTCCCCCGGGGAAGGAGAAGATCGCCTTCACGATGGACCCACCGTGCGCAAGCACCGCTTTCCGGGTCCCTTCGAGATCCGCGGCGTAGAGGATGATCAGGGCGGCGCCGTTTCCGGTCGACGACGCGGTGTCCGCCCTGCGGAATCCCCCGTCCATGGCGCCGTCGTTGAAAGCACGGTATTCCGGCCCGTAGTCGGTGAAGGTCCAGCCGAAGGTGCCTTCGTAGAAGCGCTGGACCGCGTCCAGATCGCGGGCGGGAAGCTCCAGGTAGTTGATTCTCCGGTCGACAGGCATGCGATTCTCCTTGGCCCCACCGCACCGGTTTCCCCGATCGCTCCGGAGAGGCCGTTCCGTCGGACTCTACCACGCGCTGCGGAAAACGAGGCTACTTCGCCCCGAAGTCCGCGGCGGTGATCCGGTAGACCACGAACTCCGGCCGGTCGCGCTCCGGCACCCGCACTCCCCCGATCTTCTCCACCGCCCGCCGGGAACGCCGGTTCTCCGGGCCCACCAGGAAGATCACGGAATCCACGAAGCGGAAGGCATGGCGCAACATGAGCTCTTTCAGTTCCCCGTTGACCCGGCCGCCCCAGGTGGACCGGGCCAGGAAGGTCCAGCCGATCTCGATCTCGCTGCGGGCCGCGTCGTAGCCGTGGTAGCGCGAGGAGCCGATCACCCGGCCCGTGGCCGCATCCCGGACCAGGAGGGCGCCGCCGGAGGCCAGGGACTCGGAGAAGAGCTTCCGGAACACCGGCTCCCGGTAGCGGTCCCGGGCGGGATGCTGCTCCCAGAGCAGGGGGTCCGCAGCCACCGCGTAGAGGTCGTCGAAGTGCTCGGGGCGGAGCGGCTCCACGGTCACCAGGGCGCCCCGGAGGGTCGGTTGGCGGTCGAAAGGCACGGTCCTCATCCCTCCCGGCACTCAGCCTCGTTCCGGATCCTGGAGGGACCGGGAGTGGATGAGCAGATCCTCCCGCACCTCCCATCCCTCGCGCTGCCAGAAGCGTTGGCCAAAGGGGTTCGTGTGGAACACATAGGCGTGGCACTTGCCGATCCCCACCTCGCGCAGCCCTCGCAGGCACACCGCCAGAAGCTCCCTCCCGATCCCCCGCCGCCGGTGACTCGCCTCCACCGCCAGGTGGTAGATGTACCCGCGGCGCCCGTCGTGTCCGCAGAGCACGGCGCCGATCACCGCCCCCGACTCCAGGGCCACGAAGCTCAATCCCGGGTTCCGCTCCAGGAACCGCGCCAGCGACCCGGGCTCGTCCCCGCCGCTCACCCGGACGTTTTCGGTCCGCTGCCAGAGATCCCGGGCCGGCCGAATGTGCTCCTCCCGAAACCGTTCCACCGTGTGCATCGCTCGCCCCCTTGCGCGCCGAGGAAACTCCCCGCCTCCCCCCGCCACCGGGGGGGCGGCGCCTGAAGCCCGAATCCATTCTACTCTCACGCGCCCCGTCCGACGCTGTCGCCCGTCCCGGCGTGGCGGCGGTATACTCCCCCTCCGGGAGCCGGCGACCAGATCCAACACGACCCAGGAGGCATCCAATGGGCAAGAAGATCCTCATGCTGGTAGGCGACTTCGTGGAGGACTACGAGGTCATGGTTCCGTTCCAAGCGCTGCAGATGGTCGGGCACACCGTGCACGCGGTCTGTCCCGACAAGAAGTCCGGGGACACCGTCCGCACCGCGGTGCACGACTTCGAGGGCGACCAGACCTACTCGGAGAAACCCGGACACAACTTCGCCTTGAACGCCACCTTCGCCGAGATCGATCCCGGCAGCTACGACGCCCTGGTCGTGCCCGGGGGGCGGGCGCCGGAGTACCTGCGCCTCAACAAGAACGTCCTGGAGATGGCCCGCCACTTTATGGACCGGAACAAGCCGGTGGCCGCCATCTGCCACGGGGCCCAGCTCCTGGCTGCGGCTGGGGTCCTGAAAGGACGCGAGTGCTCGGCCTACCCCGCCTGCGGGCCGGAGGTCACTGCGGCCGGCGGCACGTTCGTGGCCCAGGCCGTGACCGAGGCCCACACCGAGGGCAACCTGGTCACCGCCCCGGCCTGGCCCGCCCACCCGGCGTGGCTGGCCGCCTTCCTGAAACTGTTGTGACGTAGGAAATTGACTCCGCGCTGACCAGCGGATAGACTTGGTAATCTTCCGGTCGGCCGTCCACCGCCCTCCCGGAGGCCCGGACGCTCCGTCCGGCCGCAACCAGGCACGTAACGCTATCGCACACGAGTCTCAGGGGGATTCCCTATCCATGATCGGAACCAAGCTCTCCGACCGCTACGAGATTGCCTCGGAGCTGGGACGGGGGGGCATGGGCGTCGTCTACCAGGCCCATGACCCCCTTCTCAACCGCGACGTGGCCATCAAGCTCACCCAGCAGACCCTGCTCAGCCCGGAGGCCCGCAGCCGATTCCGGGCCGAGGCCCAGACCCTGGCCCGCCTCGACCACCCCTCGATCGTGCCCATCTTCGACATCGGGGAACACGAGGGCGCCCTCTTCTTCGTCATGCCCGTGCTGAAGGGCCAGAGCCTCCGCCACAAGATGCGGGAGCAGAACCTGACCCTGGGCAACATCATCGAGGGCGCCATCCAGGTGGCCAGCGCCCTGGACTACAGCCACGGCCTGGGCGTCCTGCACCGGGACATCAAGCCCGAGAACCTCATGGTCTCCGAGGAGGAGACCGGCGACCTCCGCTTCCGGGTCATGGACTTCGGCCTGGCCCGCGACACCGCCCTCAGCCGTTTCACCAAGAGCGGGATCATGGTGGGAACCGTCGGCTACATGAGCCCGGAGCAGGTGATGGGGAAGGCCTCCGACGGCCGCACCGACATCTACTCCCTGGGCACCGTCCTCTACGAGTGCCTGACCGGGGACATCCCCTTCTCCGGGGAGATGCAGTCCGTCCTCTACCGCATCGTGCACGAGATTCCCCAGCACCTGCAGTCCTCCGGCCTGGTGGACCACGAGCTGGAGTCGATCGTCCTCAAGTGCCTGGAGAAGGACCCGGCCCTGCGCCCGCAGAAGGCGGCGGACCTGGTCCAGATGCTGCGCCAGTACCACTCCAAGAACCGCGAGAACGAACACATGCGGACGGTGGTCCTCTCCCGCGCCGACCTGGTGGCCAGGCCGGCCCTGGCCCCGTTCGTGGGGCGCGAGAAGGAGATGAAGGAACTCCAGATGCAGCTGAACGCGGCCAAGGCCGGGGAATGCCACCTGGTGGTCATCTCCGGCGAGGCCGGGGTGGGAAAGACCCGGCTCCTGGACGAGCTGGAAGCCCTGGGCCGGGCCCAGAGCCTCAAGATCCTCCACGGCCGCTTCATGGAGAAGGACGGGGCCTTCCCCTACCACGGCTTCTGCGAACTCATCCAGGACTTCTTCCGGCAGAAGGAGAGCGGGAGCTCCTCCGGCGGGCTGCCGGACCTCTCCGATCTCAGCGCGGATCTGATCTCCCTCTTCCCCATGCTGAGCGAGGTGGGCGAGATCCGGGACTCCGCCTCGGCCGTTTTCTCGCCCGCCGCCGCGCCGCGGACCATGGAGAACCGGAACCAGATCTTCGAACTCCTGGCCCGCACCATCACCCGCCTGGCCGCGGGGAAGCCGATCATGCTCTACCTGGAGGATCTGCACGGAGCCGAGGTCTCGGTGGAGGCGCTCCAGTACATCGTCCGCCGCCTGGGCCCCACCCCCACCTTCATCGCCGGCACCTACCGGCCGGCCGAGGTGGAGAAGGGATCCGCCCTCACCAAGATGCTGGAGAACCTGCAGGGCGATCCTCGGTTCACCCCCATCCCCCTGGGGCCGCTCAGCCCCTCCGAGCACAAGCAGCTCCTGTCCACCGTGCTCGGCGGGCAGGAGATCCAGGAGAAGCTGGCCAAGCAGATCTACGAGAGCAGCGAGGGGAACCCGTTTTTCGCCAAGGAACTCATCCGCTCCCTCATGGACTCCGGGAGCATGGCCCAGGAGTCGACCGGGGCCTGGGCGCTTTCCGGACGGGCCGAGATCGCCGCCGACTCGCTCCCCGCCACCATCCAGCAAGCGGTGGAGAAGCGGATCGCCGACCTGCCCGACGACCTGATCCAGGTCCTCTCCGTGGCCGCGGTCATGGGCAAGTCCTTCGGTTTCGACGACCTGGAGTCCCTGGCCGGGGACGAGAGCGACCTGGAGAAGGCGGTGGACCGTCTGGTCCAGCTCGGGATCATCGAGGAGGAGCGGCGATCCCGGAGCGACGTCCTGAACTTCACCAGCGGCGTCATGCGCGAGGTCCTCTACTCCAAGCTCACCCGGCGCAAGCGCCGCGGCCTGCACCGGCGGTTCGCCGAGCTGCTGGAGAAGAACCACACCGGGCGTCTGGAGCGGGTCTATCCCCAGCTCGTCTACCACTACGCTGAGGCGGACGAGCCGGAGAAGGCGGTGGAGTTCGGTCTCCTCCACGCCCGGAAGTCCCTGGAGTCCTGGAGCCCGGAAGAGGTGATCCGCTCCGCCGGCATCGCCCTGGAGTTCCTGGACGAGGAGTGGGAGGGCGAACCGACCCTGGAGGGCGAGGCCAAGCTCTTGCTGGCCGCCGGGCACGAGATGGCCGGGGACATGAGCGCTGCGCTCCGGGACGTGGAATCCGCGATCCAGGTCTTCGAACGGCTGAACCAGCCGCAGAAGGTGGTCGAGTCGCTCCTCACCGCCGCCACCATGGCCTGGCACGCCCGGCGCACCGACGAGACCTCGCGCTGGGTGGAGCGGGGAATGCAGGCGGCGCGGGCAGCCGAGGATGACGCCTCCCTGGCCGGGTTCCTCTCCCTGGCCGCCACCCTGGCCAATCTCCGTTCCGACTACGCCAAGGCGGCGGTCTATCTCAAGGAGGGGGAGCGCCTGCGCGCCTCCGGCGCCCCCGAGTCCACCGAGGCGGTGCCCACCGGCGGCACCCTGGTGGTGGGAAACACCACCGACATCGAGACCATCGACCCGGCCGGCACCACCTACGACGGCGAGGTCGAGATCTCCTCCTGCGTGTTCGAGACCCTCATCTCCACCGACGCCGAAGGCCGCCTCGTGCCCAAGCTCTGCCGGGAATGGACGGTGGCCGACGGGGGGAAGACCTTCCGCTTCACCCTGCGGGACGACGTCACCTTCCACGACGGGACGCCGCTCACCGCCCAGGAGGTGAAGCGCGGTTTCGAGCAGTCGATCCGCATCCGGGGAGACCGGGTCCGCGCCTCCATGTCCGCCATCTCCCGGGTGGAGGCGTTCCGCGCCGGCGAGGCCGACCAGGTGGAGGGGATCGTGGCCGCCGGCCCCCACGAACTCGAGATCCGCCTCGACCACCCGCTCCCCATCTACCCCGCGCTCCTCACCGAGAACCACACCGCGGTGGCCCGGGCCGGAAGCGGCGAGGGCGCCCGCACGGTCGGGACCGGACCCTTCCGGTTCGAGAGCGAGGACAAGGCCAAGGACCGCCTCGTCCTGGCCGCCAACAAGGACCACTGGAAGACCCCGCCCCGCGTCGACCACCTGGAGTTCCGCGGCGGCTACAGCTCCGCCACCATGGCCGCCGCCCTGCGCTCGGGCGAGGTGGACGTGGCCCGGAATCTCGGCGCCGCGGACCTGGACCGGCTCCTGCGGGAAGCCCCCTTCCGGGGCCGGCTGATGGAGATGCCGGCCAAGCACACCTTCTTCGCCATGTTCAACGCCCTTACCGGTCCCCTGGCGCGGGACGCGGCGGTGCGCCGGGCCCTGGCCGGGGTGCCCCGGGTGCGGGATCTGGTCTGGAACACCCTGGGCCGGTTCGTGGAGCCGGCGGCCGGCCTCATCCCCCCGGGGATCTCAGCCCACGATCCTGGGCGCCGGCGCGAACCCATGAGCATGGAGGCGGCCAAGGAACTCCTGGCCTCGGCCGGACTGCCCGAACCGCTGCGCCTCTGCGTGGGCGTCCTTCCCGGAAGCCAGGAGCGCTACGGCGACTTCCTGAAGGGGCTCTTCGCTCCCTGGCGCGAACTCGGCTTCGAGATCGAGTTCACGAAGGGCGCCGAGCTGTACCAGGAAGTGAGCCGGAAACCCGAGGGCGTGGACGTGCTCCTGATCGGCTGGATGGCGGATCACGGCGACCCCGACGCCTTCACCCATACCCTGTTCCACTCCAGGACCGGCAACTTCTGCAACTTCTACAGCTCGGAGGCCTCGGACCGGATCCTGGAAGCGGCCCGGGAAGAGAGCCGCCCCGAGGAGCGGCTCCGCCTCTACCGCGATTTCGAGAACCTCCTGGAGGAGGAGGCCGCGGTGCTGCCCCTCTTCCACCAGAGCATCTACCGTCTTCCCGGCCCCCGGGTCCGCAACCTGCGCATGAAGAACAGCCCGCCCTACAGCAATTACGAAGAGGTGGGAAAGGCGGGCGAGGCGCCGGAGACGGCGGCCACGGTGACGCTTTCGGGAGGAACGCTCCGGGTGCCGGTGCCCCGGGGGGTCACCCGCGCCGCCAACCCGGCCGAGGTCCGGCTGGTCAGCGACGCCGAGACCCTGGCCTGCGTTTTCGAGCCCTTGACCCGGGTGGGCGAGGGAGCCCAGATCGAACCCTGGCTCGCCTCCCAGGTCGAGGCCGAGCAAAGCGGGCGGCGCTACCGGATCCGCCTGCGGGACGGGGTGCGCTTCCATAACGGACGGCGCCTGACCGCCCGGGACGTGCGGTTCACCTTCGAACGGACCCTGCTCAACGCGCAGAGCGAGTTCCGGCTCCTGTTGGCCGTGATCCGGGGCGGCCAGGCCATGGTGGACGCCCGGACCACCGAACTCGAGGGGTTCCGCATCCGGTCCGCCCTGGAGTTCACCGTGGAGCTGGAGAAGCCGTGCCCCTTCTTCCCCGCGCTCCTTTCCCACCTGGGGCTTTCCATCCTCCCCGAGGGAGTCGACTTCGCCGCCACCTCCTGGCGGGACGGACTGGCGGGGACCGGGGCCTTCCGGGTCGCCCATCACGAGCCGGGGGTCCGCATGGAACTGGAGCGGAACCCGGGTTACTGGAGGGACGGCTACCCCAGGTGCGAGCGGTTGATCTTCGAGACCGTGGCCAACGAGGAGGAGGCGTACAGTGGCTTCATGAAGGGGGCGTACTCGCTCCTGGACAACGTCGCTCCCCGGACCTACGAGGAACTCCGCCGCAACCCGGTCTACGCCGGGGCCTACCGGGAGACGCCGGTTCTGGCCACCACCCTGCTGGCCCTCAACGCCAAGAGCGGCCCCATGGAGAATGTGGGGCTCCGGCGGGCCCTGTGCCGGGCGATCCGGGTTCAGGACCTGGTCCGGGTCGGCTCCACCCCGCGGGTGACGGCGGGAACGCTCATCCCTCCCGGACTCCTGGGGCACGACCCGAACCCGGTGGGCTCCTTCGGAGGATCCACCGGCCGGGACGAGCCCACCGGCGGCGTGGAACTCCGGTTCGCGCACCCCATCTCCCCCGTCCATCTGGCCACGGTCTCCATCCTCAAGGGAATGCTGGAGCCGGCCGGGTTCCGGCTCAAGCCGGTGGTGAAGTCGGGGGACGACTTCATCCAGAGAATCGACGAGGGGGCGGTGGATCTCGGCATGGTCGGCTGGAACCTGGACTATCCGGACTCCCACGCCATGATCCACGGGATGTTCGACTCGCGGGAAGGGGTGGTGCGGAACCTCTGCGGAAGCCCGGAGATGGACAAACTGATCGAGGAAGCCCAGGTCGAGGAGAACTCCGGGGTGCGCCAGCGGCTCTACCGGAGGATCGAGGAGAAGATCGCCGAGGACGCCCTGGTCCTCCCCCTGTTCTATACTCAACTCTACGCCTTCTTCCGTCCGGAACTGGAGGGAACGTCGGTGCACATGGTGGCCCCTCACGTGCACTACGAGAACCTGCGCCTCGGAGGTTGAGATGGAGCCCGGAACCACCGGCATGCCGAGACGGAGACGGACCGGGTCGCGGACCACGGCCGGAGCCGTCCTGGTCCTGGCCCTGGCCGGAGCGCTCCCGGAGGCCGCGGATGCCCAGGTGATCCTGCCGCCCCCCGGCACCCGGATCCGGATCACCCTCGACGACGCGGAGCGGGTAGTGGGCTCCCTCTCGGGAGCGCACCGCGACACCCTCCTCATCCGTCCCGAACTCCAGGAAGCGGACCGGGCCGTGCCTCTGAACACGCTCCAGCGGCTGGAGGTCAGCCGGGGAATCCGCCCCCAGACCGGGCGCGGCGCCCTCATCGGGCTCCTGAGCGGCGCCGCCGCCGGGGCGGTCAGCGGCATGGTGGTGTGCGCCGGAGACAACTGCGTCAACAGCGGCGAGGACCTGACCACCCTGGTCCCGGTGGTGCTGGGGATCGGGGGCGGGGCCTTCGGGGCCGGGGTCGGCGCCCTGATCGGCGCCCAGTTCCACGGCGAACACTGGACCACCCTGTCTTCCACGCGGGGGCGGCGGATGGGCATGAACCTCCGTCGCGAACCGGGGCTGCGACTGGCCTTCAGGGTGCGGCTCTAGATCCGGTCGTTCACGAGGCCGCCGTCACCGCCAGCACCATCCCGGCCAGTCGGCCGTTGGTGGCCACCCCGTTCCCCCCGTGGACGGTGGCGTTCCCCGTCCAGTCGGTGAAGGTCCCGCCCGCCTCCTCCAGGATCGGGAGCAGCGGCCCCGCATCCCACAGCGCCAACCCGGGGTCGACCATGATCTCCGCGCGGCCGGTGGCCACCAGCAGGTAGCCGTAGCAGTCGCCCCAGGTGCGGGTGAGGCGCGCGCGTTCGGACAGGGTCCGGAAGACGTCCTCGCGACCCACCCGGCGGAAGGCCTCGACCGAGGTGGTGCAGAACACGGCGGCGGCCGGATCGTCGCCGGCGGACACCCGGGCCGGACGAACCGGCCCGCCGCCGGCCTGCCACCGCGCCCCCAGGCCGCGGGCGGCGTAGACCGTCTCCCCCGCCGCCGGGCAGTGGATCACCCCGGCCACGGCTTGGTCGCCGTGTAGGAGCCCGACCAGGGTGCCGTAGAGCGGCACCCCCTGGACGAAGGACTTGGTGCCGTCGATCGGGTCCAGGGTCCAGACGAAGCCGCTCGTCCCGTCCCGCGTGCCCAGTTCCTCGCCCACGATGCCGTCTTCCGGGAACGCGGCCTCCAGCCGGCGGCGGAGCAGGGCTTCCGCTTCCCGGTCGGCCACGGTGACCGGCGAGCGGTCGGGCTTGGTCTCCACGGCCAGGTCGGGACGCCGGAACCAGGCCAGGGTGCCGTCCCCGGCTTCCCGGGCCGCGGCCACCGCCGCCTCCAGGCGCGCCCGCAGCGGCTCGGATCTCACCGCCGCTCCCTCACAGCGGGTCCCGCACCAGGGGGTGGGTCAGGCAGTGGGGCCCGCCCCGGGCCCGCGACAGCTCGTGGCTGGGAATCACGATGCACACCCGGCCGGGGTCCTCGGCGTCGATCTCTTCCCGCCCCAGCACCAGGTCGGTGGCGGAGATCACGGTGTAGCCGTGGCGGGCGAGTTCCTCGGTGGTGCCCACGTTCCGCTCGTAGAGCACGATCACCCCCGGGGCCAGGGCCAGGGCGTTGGCCCCGTCGGTCCACTGCTCCCGCTGCTGCAGAAGCGGATCCCGTCCCCCGCAGAGGATCGGCTCCAGGTCCACGCCGTGCCGGGCCAAGGTGTCCAGGAGCGGGCCGCGGGGCACCGGTTGCAGGTCCTCGGCGTGCAGGTCCACCTCGTAGACCCGGGCCGCCTCCGGGCCCTCGGAGAGGATGACCGGCGGATAGACCAGGGCCGCTCCCCGGTCCACCGGGGTCATCACCGTGTCCAGGTGCATGTAGGCCCGGCGCCGGGGGAGTTCCACCAGCACCAGCCAGCGGGGCATGCCCTCGCGCCGGGCCAGGCTCCGGGCGAGCTGGGCCACCGCCGGGCGGTTGGTACGCTCGCTCTGGCCCACCGCGATCACCTGGGGGGAGAGGACGCAGACGTCGCCCCCCTCCAGGGTGGCCCGCGGTTCGGCGCCGAAGAGGTGATGCCCCAGGGACTGCTCCAGCGGATCGTGGAGCACCGGCACCGGGGCCAGGTCCGGGTGGAAGCGGAACATGGCCCGGGCCAGGAGCGCCTCGCGATGGCGGGCGTTTCCGCTCATGGCCCCGAAGATCACTCCGTTCCCCAGGATGATCTGGGGATCGCGCTGGAAGCACCAGTTGGGAAGCGGCGGCACCTCGAAGAGTTCCTCCACCTCGATCCCCTTCCCGCCGGCGCCCCCCCGCACTCCGGCGGTGAGCATGGCCGCCAGGTCGGTGCCGGTGGCCTGATCCATGCGGGCGCGAAGCGGGGTGGAGAGTTCCGGAGGGAGAAGGTCCAGGATCCAGTGCCGTCCCTCGGGAAGGTCCAGGGTCTCGGCCAGGAGATCGGCCGCCTCCACCGGCTCCACCCCGAAGAGCTGGAGCACCCGGCGGAAGAGGGCGTGCTCCTCCCGGGCCCGGTCCCCGAAGAGCACGTCGTCGAAGAGGAGTTCGTCCATGGTGGCGGGGACCATGTGGTCCACCTCCAGGCCGGGCTCGTGGAGGAGGACCTTGCGCAGGCGCCCGGTTTCCGAGGTGACCTGGACCACCGTCACTCCCCCTGGACCCGGGCCACGATGCGGCGGTCGCGGGGGCCGGTGTCGAAGTCGCAGAGCACGATCTGCTGCCAGGTGCCCAGGGCCAACTCGCCGCCTTCGAAGGGCACGCACAGGCTGGGTCCCAGGAGGGCGGCCCGCACGTGGGCGTGCCCGTTGTCGTCCCCCCAGCGCAGGTGGTGCCGGTACTCGCGGTCCGGGGAAGCGATTTCGTCGAAGAGGCGCTGGAAGTCGGACACCGCCCCCGGCTCGAACTCGATGGTGGTGAGCCCGGCGGTGGACCCGGGGACGAAGAGATGAAGCACCCCCTGGGAGAGGCCGCTGGCCTGCACCGCCTCGCGGGCCTGGACGGTGAGGTCCACGACGTCGCCGTGGCCCCGGGTGCGGCAGGCGATGGTCCGACCGGTGGTGGTCATGGGCTCTCCTGGGCGTCCCCGGGCGGCCAGCCCGCCGGGGACGGGTCCGTATGGTCGCACCGGCGACGGCGGGCCACAACCCCGGTTTCCCGGTATCCGGCGCTCCGGTAAGCCCTTGCACCACCGGGTCGACTGGGGCTTTCGGCTCAGGTCGAGGGCCCCGGCGGCCGATACCTTCGGTGAGATTCCAATTTTGTGTGCGGCTCGAGGGCGGAGCGTCTCCATGCCGGTTTCCGACAACAAACTGTGGATGCAGATCGAGCGCAGGAATTGGCTCCAGTGGCTGGTGGCCTTCGTGGTGATCCTGGCTCTCGCCGTCACCGTCTACCTGCTTTACGACCGGATGTCCCGCGACCTGGCCATGGCCACGCCGGCCTCCTTCCGCATGGACAGCGGCTACTACACCGGGATCGGCCTGGTGGGGCTGGTCTGCGTCTTCATCCTCTACACCGTGCTCAAGCAGCTCGAACTCCGGGGCCTGCGCCGCACCCTGGAGAGCGAGGAAGTGGAGCTGGAGCGCCTGCGCACCCGCCTGGCCGAGATCACCCATCTCTTCGAGGTGGCGGCCAAGATCAACCTACGCCTCCCCGTGGAGAGCATCCTCAACATCATGGTGCGGCGGGTGGTGGACGCGCTCAAGGCCCAGCAGGCCTCGGTCATGCTCTACGATCCCGAGACCCAGCTTCTGGAGACCCGGGCCTACTACGGGGTGGAAGGGGAATACACCTCCCTGGGCCGCCTCCGCCTGGGCGAGGGGATCGCGGGACGGGTGGCCGCGGAGCGGCTGGCCATGATCCTCTCCGACACCCCTCCCATGCCCGAACTCAAGCAGTACTACAAGCCCCACCGGCACATCACCAGCGCCCTCTCCATCCCCCTGGTGGTGGAGGAGAAGTGCGTGGGGGTGCTCAACATCAACCGCATCAACCACCCCCACCTCTTCACCGAGTCCCAGTGCGAGATCGTGCGACTCTTCGCCGAGCACATCGGGGCGGTGATCCAGCGGGCCTTCGAGATGGACCGCCTGGCCGACGAGGCCCGGAACCTGGAGGTCGCCAACGCCAAGTTGACGGAGATGAACCGGCTCAAGGAGATCTTCCTCTCCACGGCCAGCCACGAACTCAAGACCCCCCTCACCTCGGTGATCGGGTACGCGGAACTCCTGAGCGAGCACGAGGAGCGCCTGGCTCCGACCCAGCGCCGGGAGTTCACCCGTCGCCTGCGCTCCGAGGCCGAGAACCTCCTGGGCCTGATCGAGGACATCCTGGACTTGACCCGCCTGGAGACGGGGAAGGTGACCCTGCGCCGGTCCGCGGTGCGCCTGAACGAAGTGGTGAAGGCGGCGGTGGAAACCACCCGCTCCCTGGCCGCCAAGCACCATATCCGGATCCTGGAGGACTACGACACGGACCAGGAGCCGGTGGCCGCCGACGAGATCAAGATCCGCCAGACCGTGGTGAACCTGATCGTGAACGCGATCAAGTACAGCCCGGAGGAGGGCGAGGTGCGGGTGCGCACCCGCACCGAGGGACCGTGGGCGGCCATCGAGATCACCGACCAGGGTCCCGGCGTCTCCGCGGAGGAGAGCGCCCAGATCTTCACCCTCTTCGGCCAGGCCGTGCGCCCCAGCACCAAGAGCATCAGCGGCCTGGGGATCGGCCTCCACCTGGTCAAGCGGATCGTGGAACTCCACGGCGGCGAGGTCGGGGTGGACCCCGCGCAGCAGCACGGAAGCCGGTTCTGGATCCGGCTGCCCCGGGAAGCGGCCCGGACCGATGCCTCCCCCGCGGATCCGGCCCAGGCCGCCTGACCCCTCCGGTCGCTCCGCGCCCGCGCCTTCGGGTAGAGTAGCGGCATGCCCCGCACCGCCCGGATCGCCCTGATCACCGCCGGCCTCACCGTCCTCGCGGCGGCGGGTCTCGATCTCGGCCTGCGGTTCCTCCTGCCCCAGGGGTACCGTGCCACCTACGCCTCGGGGAGCGGGTGGGCCGTCCCGGACAGCGTCCTCGGGTGCGTGCCCGCCCCGGGCACCGATGCCCGGGTGGAGTGCCCGGAGTTCAGCTTCCGGTTCCGGATCAGCCGGCAGGGTTTCCGGGACCGCGTACTCCACACCCCGGGAGCCCACCCGGACTCGCTGCGCGTCCTGCTGGTGGGCGACTCCTTCACCTTCGGAGCCGGAAACGAGTACGAGGAGATCTGGCCGGTACGGTTCGAGGCCCGCCTGCGGGAGGTCCGCCCCGATGCCGACGTGGTGAAGGCGGGGGTTCTGGGATACGATACCCGGACCGAGGTGCTCTACCTGGAACGGTTGCTGCCGGTTTACCGGCCGGACGTGGTGGTGCTGGGTTTCCTGCCCAACGACCTCTTCACCAACCGGCCCCTGGACGCGGCGGAGCCGGCCACGACCGGCGGCGCCTCGATCCTCCAGACCATCCGGGGGCTGCAGATGGGGCGGCTGGCCTCGCGGATCCTCCTCGGCATCGATCCCCTCTACGAACGGATCTACCTGATGACGCCGCGCCGGCAGTATTACCGCACGCCCTGGCCTCCGCACGCCGCGGACCAGGCGGCGGTTACTCGCGCCCTCCTGCGGCGGGCTCACGAACTCTGCCGTTCCTACGGGGCGGCCTTCCTGGTCCTCTCGATTCCCCAGGAGTTCCAGGTCCTGGCCGCCGGGCGCGGCGACCGGTGGGACGGGATCGATCCCGTGCGGATCGACACGGCCATGGGCGCCTTCGCCGAGGCGGAGGGATTCCCATGGATCCCCACGCTTCCCGCCCTGGCCGCGGCCTACCGGGATCACGGGCCCAGGCTCTACTACCGCAGCGACGGCCACCTGGCTCCGGCCGGCAACCGGCAGGTGGCCGAGGTCGTCTTCCGGGAGTTCATGGCCCGATACCCGGAGATCGCCGGGGCGGAAGGAGCCGAGGCGGGCGGACCGCCCCCTCAGTGATACGGGTTCCGGCGGTCTGGAGGCGGAAGCCCCGGCGCGGCCAGGTCGTCGTGGTCCCGGGCCCAGTCCAGCCGCTGGCGCACCGGACCCGGCCAGAGGACCCGGTGCACCGTCCCCTCCCGGCCCATCACGCGCTCATCGACCATCTCCCCCGCGGCGTCCACCAGGAGCTGGATGCGGTCCCCGGAGCGGGTGAAGACCGCGGCCACCCGGTCCCGGGTGTCCAGGGCCCGGCGCAGGCGGACGGCCGCGCTGTCCAGGCCCGCATCCCCCAGGTCGAGCACCGCGAAGTCGGGAGGGATCACGAAGTCGATCCCGGCCGGGCCCCGGTCGGGCGGGGGGGCCAGGGGGGCGCTGGCGAAGGAACCCCACAGGAGCCGGAAGCCGGCCAGGGCCACCACCACCAGAACGATCCAGCCCACGCGTTTCATGCCTACTCCGCCGGGCCGCCGGTGCCGGCCGGCGGCCTGTTCCCCCCACTATAGCCCCGGCGGCCGGGGACCGCGGCCCCGGGGTTGACGGCGCGGAAGCCGTATCGTATAAAATATATGATCATGCAACCGCTTTCGGTACAAGCCTCCCGGACCCGGGTCAAGAGCCGCCTCCAGGAGGCGATCCTGAGCGGCGACTTGGCCCCCGCCGAGCCGGTCCCGATCGCCGCCGCCGCCCAGCGCCTCGGGGTGAGCCCCACCCCGGTCCGCGAGGCCCTGATCGAACTCGAGGCCGAGGGATTCCTGGAGGCCTCCCCCAACCGCGGCTTCTTCGTGAGGCCCCTGGATCCGGAGGAGGTCCGCGACCTCTACCCGCTCATCTGGACCCTCGAGCAGCTGGCCCTGCGGGAAGCCCTCCCCGACGCCGCCGCCCTGGACACCCTGGGCGCCGTCAACCGCCTTCTGACCGAGCCCGGTCTTTCGCCCCAGGAAGCGGTGGACCTGGACACCCGGTGGCACGCCGCCCTCCTGGCCGGCTCCACCAACACCATCCTGGCCGGCACCCTGGACCGGCTCAAGGCGCGGGCGCGCCGGTACGAGCTGGCCTACATGCGCGGCACCGGGCGCGTCGAGCGCTCGGCGGACGAGCACCAGCGCATCGAGACCGCGCTCCGCCGCGGCGACCTGGCCGCCGCCCTGCGGAGCCTGGAGGCCAACTGGGAGGCCGGACCCCGGGTCCTCCTCCCCTGGCTCCGGACCCGCCCCGCCCCACGGAGAACACCATGACCCATCGCATCCCCTGTTCCCTCGCGGCTGTCTTGCTGGTCCCGGCCCTCGGCACCCTGGGCGCGCCGATAGCCGGCGCCGCGCCGCCGTCGGCAGACCATCCGCCGGAACTCCTAACCCGGATCACCAACGCCTATCCCGCCACCAGCCCCGACGGCACCCGCATCGCCTACATGTCGAACGCGGACGGGGACTTCGACATCTACGTCATGGACCCGTCCCACGGGGAGATCCGCCGGCTCACCGACGCCCCCGGCCGGGACGGCACCCCGGCCTGGTCCCCGGACGGCCGCCGCATCGCCTTCCAGTCCTTCCGGGACGGGCACTCGCAGATCTACGTCATGAACGCGGACGGGAGCGATCCGGTCCACCTGGCCGCCGGCCCCTGGAAGGACGAGCACCCCACCTGGTCGGCCGACGGGGGGAGGATCCTCTTCGACTCCACCCGTCCGGAGGCGGAGGGGGAGACCGGGAACGTGGACCTGTACACGATGCGGGCCGACGGCTCCGGGCTGCGGCGCCTCACCGCCACCCCCGAGGTCGAGACCTATCCCTCGTGGTCCCCGGACGGCTCGCGGATCGTCTGCCGCCGGGTGCTGTCGGAGACCGACTGGGCCATCGTAGTCCTGGAAGCCGACGGGACCCACGACCGCGTCCTGGCCCCGGATCCCGGGGTCGACGGCTGGCCGGTGTGGTCGCCGGACGGCACCCGGATCGCCTTCGCCTCCGAGCGCGCCGGCTCCTCGGACCTGTACGTGGTGAACGCGGACGGGACCGGGCTCACCCGGGTCACCTTCGACGAGAGCCGCGACGACCGGCAGGCTTCCTGGTCCCCCGACGGCCGGCTGCTCCTGTTCGCGCGCTACCGGTGGTTCCCGGACCAGCCCTTCTACGAGGCCTCGGAGATCTACGTGGTGCGGGCGCCCGCGGCCGGTTGAGGGCCGCGGCCCGCCCCGCTCATCGCTCGAACAGCGCGTCCAGGATCGTGCCCAGGGAGCGGTTTCCTTCCAGCACCCGCGGGTTGTACATCTCGGTGTAGCCGCAGTTGCCGCAGGAGACCACGATGTACTGGTTGTGCTGGATGTCCAGCAGCTTGGAGAGGCCGGTACCGGTGGTGGCGATGCGGCGGGCCTCGCCGCCGTGATGCTTGCACTTGGCGCAGACGAACCGCGATTCCAATTGTTCTTCGAGCTTCAAGGGGACACCTCCAGGCTGATTGCATGAGATCGGGGCGCCGGGGCCCTTTCCTTGACATACGAAGAATCGGGCCAAAAGGTGGCGTCGGTTGACGTTGGCAGGGGACGGCGCGGCGCGCGCCGTCCGGCTAGCCGGGAAGCGTGCTGATGGCCGCCTGGGCGATGCGGTACAGCGGCGCGGGATAGACGCCCAGGAAGAGGATGCCGGCCACCGAGATGGCCAGGGCCAGGCCCAGGGCGGGGCTGGTCACGGCCAGGGCCGGCTCCCCCGCGGCCTGCGGGCGCATGTACATGGCCACCACCACCCGCAGGTAGTAGTAGACGCTCACCAGGGAGGCCATGACGCCGATCACCGCCAGCACCACGTGGCCGGACTGGATGGCGCCGCTGAAGATGTAGAACTTGCCCACGAATCCGGCGGTGGGAGGAATGCCGGCCAGGCTGAACATGAAGATGGCCATGGCCGCCCCCAGCCAGGGGCGCTGGAAACCGAGACCGGCGAAAGCGTCCAGGTCCGTGCCCCCGTCGTCCTCGTTCTTGACCAGGGCCACCACCCCGAAGGATCCCAGGGTGGTCAGCGCGTAGACCGCCATGTAGTAGAGGATGCTGATCCCGCCCAGTTCCTGCCCGGCCACCAGGGCCACCAGGAGGTAGCCGGCGTGGGCGATGGCCGAGTAGGCCAGAAGCCGCTTCACGTCGCGCTGGACCAGGGCGAGCACGTTCCCCACCACCATGGTGAGCACGGCCAGCCACCACAGGATGACCGTCCACTCCGGCCGGGCGGACTCGAAGCCCACCCCCAGGATCCGGAGCAGGGCCGCCATCACCGCGATCTTGGGCCCCGCGGCCATGAACCCGGTGACCACGGTCGGCGCCCCCTGGTACACGTCGGGGGTCCACATGTGGAAGGGCACGGCCGAGATCTTGAAGCCCAGCCCCACCAGGAGGAAACCGAGCCCGGCCAGGAGCAGCGGGCTTCCGGTGATGCCGCCCCGGGACACCGAGAGGGCGATCTCGTGGAGGTTCGTGCTTCCGGTGGCCCCGAACACCAGGGCGATCCCGTAGAGCAGGAACCCGCTGGCAAACGCCCCCAGGAGCAGGTACTTCACGCTGGCCTCGATGCTCCGCGGCTCCCGCCAGCGGAACGCGGCCAGGATGTACTGGGAGACCGAGGCCACTTCCAGGCCCACGAAGATGGTGACCAGATCGAGGCCGCCGGCCAGGGCCATCATCCCCGCGGTGGCGAACAGGATCAACGCATAGAACTCCCCGCTCTCCACCTCCCAGCGTCCGGCGTATCCCGAGGTCAGAAGCAGGGTCATGAAGGCGGAGAAGGCCAGGAGAACGTTCAGGATCCGGGCCATGCCGTCCACGGCCACCGATCCCGCGAAGGCGGCGGGGCCGGTGGGGGTCATCCAAGCCGCGATCAGGGCGGCCAGGGCGCCGGCGGCCGAGAGGTACAGGGCCCATCCCCCGGCCCTTCCCTGCCGGCCGGCCGAGATGAGCAGGACCACGCTGGCGGTGGCGCAGAGGATCAGATGGGGCAGGATCGCCGACCAGTTGGCGGAAAGCTCGGGCATCACTCCGTCCCTCCCTCGGCCAGGACGTCACCCGGCGATCCGGGGCCCAGGGTGTGCATCGGCGCCGCCGCCGGCACCGGGGCTCCCGCCTGGTCCAGGACGTGGCGGACAGAGGCGTCCATGGTGTCCAGGAACGGCTTGGGGTAGATCCCGATCCAGAAGATGAGGGCGATGATCGGGACCAGGGTGGCGAACTCGAGCTTGCTCAGGTCGCGCAGCTTCTCGTTCTCCTCGTGGGTGACCTTGCCGAACATGACCCGCTGGAACATCCACAGCATGTAGACCGCGGCCAGGATCACCCCGGTCGCGCCCACCACCCCCCAGACCTTGTTGGCCCCGAAGGCCCCCAGGAGCACCAGGAATTCGCCCACGAACCCGTTGGTGCCGGGAAGTCCGATGGAGGACAGGGTCACGATCATGAAGCAGGCGGCATACAGCGGCATCACCTTGGTGAGGCCGCCGAAGTTGGTGATGAGCCGTGTGTGCCGGCGCTCGTAGATCATCCCCACCAGAAGGAACAGGGCCCCGGTGGACAGGCCGTGGTTCAGCATCTGCAGCAGCCCGCCCTGCATCCCCTGGTGGTTGAGCGCGAAGATCCCCAGCATGACGAAGCCGAGGTGGCTGACCGAGCTGTAGGCCACCAGTTTCTTGAGATCCGGCTGGACCATGGCCACCAGCGCCCCGTAGACGATGCCGATCAGGGACAGGGTCACGATCCAGGGCACCGCCATCGCGGTGGCGTGAGGGAAGAGGGGCAGGCAGAAGCGCACGTAGCCGTAGGTCCCCATCTTCAGCAGCACCCCGGCCAGGATCACCGACCCCGCGGTGGGGGCCTCCACGTGGGCGTCGGGGAGCCAGGTGTGGAACGGGAAGAGCGGCACCTTGATGGCGAAGGCCAGGGCGTAGGCCGAGAAGAGGAGTACCTCCTGGGTCGTGGTCAGGTGGGTGCGGTAGAGCTCCATCAAGTCGAAGGTCAGGGTCCCGGTCTCGTTCCGGTGGGCCACAGCCAGGAAGATGATGGCCACCAGCATGAGCAGGCTGCCCAACATGGTGTAGAGGAAAAACTTGACCGCGGCGTAGATCCGGCGCTCGCCTCCCCAGACCCCGATCAGGAAGTACATGGGGATGAGCATGGCCTCCCAGAACACGTAGAACACGAAGAGGTCCAGGGAGACGAACACCCCCAGCATCCCGGTCTCCAGGACCAGCATGAAGGCGTAGTAGCCCCGGGTCTTCTCCTTGATGGCAGGGAAGGAGGCCAGGATGGCGATGGCGCTGAGGAGCGTGGTCAACAGGATGAGCAGCACGCTGATCCCGTCCACCCCCAGGTGGTAGGAGATCCCGAAATCCGGGATCCAGGCCCGTTGCTCCTCGAACTGGAAGGTGTGCAGGGTGCGGTCCAGCCCGAACCAGAGCTGCAGGGAGACCAGGAAGGTCACGATGGCGAAGGCGAAGGCCACCCCCCGCTGGGCCTTGGGCGGCATCGGGATTCCCCACAGGAGGAGGGCCCCGACCAGGGGGAGGAAGACGATGATGGAGAGGACCGGCATCAGCGACCTCCCCCGAAGAGCACGTAGCCCATGATCATGAGCGCCCCCACCATGATGGCCGCGGCGTAGCTCCCGGTGAAGCCGCTCTGGATGGGCCGCAGGAAGCCGGCCGCCCCCCGCATCATCCGTCCCGTGCCGTTGACCATGCCGTCCACGAAGCCGGCGTCGAAGACCCGCCAGAGGATCCGGCTCCCCTCCACCACCGGCTTCACCACCACCGCCCCGTAGATCTCGTCCACGTAGTACTTGTTGAGAAGGATGCGGTACATGGTGCTCATCCGCCTACCCAGGGCTTCGGCCCGGCCCGGCTTGGCCACGTAGACCTGCCAGGCGTAGACGATCCCGCCCACGGCCAGCGCCACCGAGACCGCCATGAGCACGAGTTCCAGGCTCATGGAGTGGCCGGCCGCCTCGGCGTGACCTGCGCCCTCCATGGCCGCGCCCTCGCCGCCGTGCCCCCCCACCACCGGGGAGAGCCAGTTGTGGATGGCGTTCAGCCGGGGCACCAGGGGCAGGCCCAGGAAACCCCCCACCGTGGAGAGGACGGCCAGGATCACCAGAGGGACGGTCATCACCGCCGGCGATTCCTTGGCCCCCTCGAAGACGTGCTTGTCCCGGGGCTTCCCGTAGAAGGTGAGGGCCACCAGGCGGGTGATGTAGAACGCGGTCAACAGCGCCGCCGCCGCCCCCACCACCCACAGCACCTTGGCCCAGGCCCCCAGCCCCCCGGAGGTGAAGGCGCTGTACAGGATCTCGTCCTTGGAGAAAAACCCGGCGAAGATCGGCACCCCGGCCAGGGCCAGGGAGCCGGCGATGAAGGTCCACTTGGTGATCGGGAGCTTGGACCCCAGCCCGCCCATCTTCCGCACGTCCTGTTCGTGGTGGCAGGCCTCGATCACCGACCCGGAACCCAGGAAGAGGAGGGCTTTGAAGAAGGCGTGGGTCATGAGGTGGAAGATGGCGGCCACGTAGGCCCCCGCCCCCACGGCCAGAAACATGTAGCCCAGCTGGGAGACGGTGGAGTAGGCGAGTACCCGCTTGATGTCGTTCTGGACCAGCCCGATGGAGGCGGCGAAGATGGCGGTGGCCGCTCCGACCACTCCCACCACCACCAGGGCGTCGGGAGCCAGGGCGAAGAGTCCGGAGGACCGGACGAAGAGGTAGACCCCCGCCGTGACCATGGTGGCGGCGTGGATCAGGGCCGAGACCGGGGTCGGGCCCTCCATGGCGTCGGGAAGCCAGACGTAGAGCGGGATCTGGGCCGACTTCCCGGTGGCTCCCAGGAAGAACAGCAACGCGATGGCGGTGGGGAGGGCGGTCCCCGCGGCCAGGACCTCCGGGGCCCGGTGGAACACGTCCACGAAGGTGAGGGAGCCCAGGTTCCAGAAGACCAGGAACATGCCCAGGAGCACCCCGAAGTCCCCGATCCGGTTCACGATGAACGCCTTCTTGCCCGCGTCGGCCGCGCTCTGCTTGGTGTACCAGAACCCGATCAGGAGATAGGAGCAGAGCCCCACCCCTTCCCAGCCCACGAACAGGAGCAGGTAGTTGTTGGCCAGGACCAGGGTGAGCATGGCGAAGGTGAAGAGGTTGAGATAGGCGAAGTAGCGCTTGTAGCCCGGATCGTGGGCCATGTACCCCAGGCTGTAGACGTGGATCAGGAACCCCACGCCGCTCACGATCAGGGTCATGACCGCGGAGAGCGGGTCCCACAGGAAGGCCACGTCGGTGTGCAAGCTCCCCACCGAGATCCAGGGGAAGAGCACGTGGGTCACCGCCCGCTGGCCCTCGGCCAGGGAGCGCAGCTCCACGAAGGCCCCCGCCCCGATCGCGAAGGCCAGGCCCACGGTGGCGCAGGCCAGGAGCCCGGCCGCCCGGCGCGGCATCCACTTGAGCCCCAGGCCGTTCACCACGAAGCCCAGGAGCGGCAGGAGCGGAATGATCCAGAAGACGTTCAGCACCTTGGTCCCCTATCCCTTCAGCAGGCTCACCTGGTTCACGTCCACCGTCCCCTTCTTGCGGAAGAGGTCGATGATGATGGCCAGCCCCACCGCCACCTCGGCCGCCGCCACCGCCAGGGCGAAGAACACCATGACCTGCCCGTCCATGGATCCCAGGGCCCGCCCGAAGGCGACCAGGGAGATGTTGGCCGAGTTGAGCATCAGCTCCACGCACATGAAGATGATCAGGATGTTCCGGCGGAACAGCACCCCCATCACCCCGATGGAGAACAGGAGTCCGGCCAGGACCTGGAAATACGCCAACGGCACCGGCATCGGGGTCATGACTCCTCCACTCCCACGCTCCCTTCCATCCCCCGCCCGTGGCGGCGGGTGATGGCCACCGCGCCGATGATGGCCACCAGGAGCAGGATGGAGGCCACCTCGAACGGGAACGCGTACTTGCGGTAGAGGGTGAGGCCCAGCTGCTCGATGCTGGTGGTGTCCGTGTCCGCGGCCCCGCGCCGGCCGGTGAGGACGAAGGTCCAGGAGAGGACCGCGAACAGGCCCACCATGAGCGCGGCCAGGACCACGGCCAGGTTCCGCTTCACCCCCGCCGGGATGCCGGCGCCCTCCCCCGACTCCTCGTAGCGCACGGACAGGAGCATGATCACGAAGATGAACAGGACCATGATGGCCCCGGCGTAGACGATGATCTGGATCATGGCCAGGAAGGGGGCGCTGAGCATGAGGTAGAGCACGGCGGTGGCGGCGAAGACGCCGACCAGGGACAGGGCCGCGTACAGCGCGTTCCGCTGCAGGACCACCCCCAGCGCACCGGCCACCGCGGCCACGGCCAGGATCAAGAAACCGGCTAGAGCCACCCGTCCACCTCCGTTACCTGTCTGCCGTTACGACCTGAGCGTCACCACCAGCCCGGTGAGGATGATGTTCACCAGGGCCAGGGGCAGCAGGATCTTCCAACCGAACTGCATCAACTGGTCGAACCGGAACCGGGGAAGCGTTCCCCGCGTCCACATCATGAAGAAGATCAGCACGAACATCTTGCCCGCGAACCAGATCGGCCCCATCCAGGCCGGGCTGGGCCAGGGCACCAGCCATCCTCCCAGGAAGAGGAGGGTGGTCAGCGCGGTGACCGTGATCAGGTTGGCGTACTCGCCCAGGAAGAACATGGCGAAGCGCATGCCGCTGTACTCGGTGTGGAAGCCGGCCACCAGCTCCGTCTCCGCCTCCGGGAGATCGAAGGGAATCCGGTTGATCTCGGCCATCGAACCCACCAGGAAGAGCAGGAACCCCAGCGGCTGGTAGAGGATGAACCAGCCGTGCTGCTGCGCGGTGACCGTGTCCACCAGGCTGAAGGAGCCGGTGAGGATGACCACCGAGACCACCACCAGCCCCAGGGTGAGTTCGTAGGAGATCATCTGGGCCGAGGAGCGGAGCCCGCCCATGAGGGCGTACTTGTTGTTGGAGGCCCAGCCCCCCAGGAAGATCCCGTACACCCCGATGCTGGACAGGGCCAGGATGTAGAGCAAGGCCACGTTGACGTCGGTGATGTGGAGCGGCACCTGGCGCCCGAAGAGGTTCAGGGAGTCCCCGAAGGGGATGACGGCGAAGGCGGCCAGGGCCGGCACCAGGGAGAAGACCGGGGCGAACAGGAACAGGTGCTTGGACACCGCCGCCGGCAGCACCGTCTCCTTGGTCATGAGCTTGAGCGCATCGGCCGCGGGCTGGAAGAGGCCCTGGGGCCCCACCCGGTTGGGCCCGATCCGGGACTGGATGAGGGCGATCACCCGACGCTCGATCAGGGTCATGTAGGCCACCGCGGTGAGCACGACCAGGAACACCACCACGATCTTCACCACCACTTCGATCCACCAGTCGAGCGTCACCACTCCACCTCACACAACTCGCCCTTCTGGGGGCAACCCTTCTCCACGTGGGCCTCGTACTCGTGCCGCCACTTCTCCACGCTGCTCTTGACCGGCCCGATGGCCCCGTCGGCCAGGGCGCAGATGGTGCGTCCTCCGCCCATCTCGCTGCAGATGTCCAGGAGGACGTCGATCTCCTCCCGCTTGGCCCCACCCCGCTCGAACCGCCGGAGGATCTTGGCCGTCCAGTGGGTCCCCTCCCGGCAGGGGGTGCACTGGCCGCAGGACTCGTGGGCGAAGAACTCGGTCAGGACCAGGGCCGCGTGCACCATGCAGGTGGTCTCGTCCATGACGATCACCGCGGTGGAGCCCATCGCGGTCCCCGCCTTCTGGAGGGACTCGAAGTCCAGGGGCACGTCCAGCTCGTCCGCGGTGAGGATGGGGGTCGAGGCCCCGCCCGGGATCACCGCCTTCACCTTGCGCCCGCCGCGGATGCCCCCGCAATGGTCCTCGATGAGTTCCCGCAGGGTGACCTTCCCCATCTCGAGTTCGTAGATGCCGGGTTTCACCACGTGGCCGCTCACCGCGAAGATGCGGGGTCCGGTGGAGTTGGCCACCCCGGTGCTCTTGAACCAGTCCGCCCCCTTCTCCACGATGGCGGGGACGCTGGACAGGGTCTCCACGTTGTTGATCACGGTGGGGGCGCCGTAGAGGCCGGCCACCGCGGGGAAGGGGGGCTTCAGCCGCGGGTGCCCGCGCTTGCCTTCCAGGGAGTCCAGGAGGCCGGTCTCCTCGCCGCAAATGTAGGCCCCGGCCCCGGCGTAGACGGTGACGTCGCAGTCGAACCCGCTGCCCAGGATGTTCTTGCCCAGGTACCCCGCCTGGTACGCCTCTTCCACCGCCCGGGTCACCCGCCGGATGGGGAGCCCGTACTCGCCGCGGATGTAGATGTAGGCGTTGTGGCTCTCCACCGCGTAAGCGGTGAGCAGGCATCCCTCGATCAACAGGTGGGGGTCCCGCTCCAGGATGACCCGGTCCTTGAAGGTGCCGGGTTCGCTCTCGTCGGCGTTGCACACCACGTAGCGGGGCTTGGGGATGCTCTTGGGCACGAATCCCCACTTCATGCCGGCCGGGAACCCGGCCCCGCCCCGGCCCCGGAGTCCGGCGTCCTTCACCATCTGGATCAGGTCGTCGGGCTTGATCTCCTTGAGCGCCTTCTCCAGCGAGCGGTAGCCGCCGTGCTCCCGGTAGACATCCAGGGTGTAGGACCGCGGCCGGTCCACGTTGGCGGTGGTGACCCGGAGTTCGCCCTTCACGCCTTGTCCCCCTTGGCCCCCAGCCGGATGGCCAGGTGATCGCGGATCTCGGTGCTGGCGCTGGGGACGGCCTGCTTCCCGTTGCCGCCGGAGCCGGCCCCGTCCTTCTCCAGGTAGCCGGCCGGGGCCACCGGGGGCATCTCGTCCCGGGACAGGGCGTCCAGGATGGAATCCACCTTCTCCCGGGTCAGGAACTCGTAGAAATAGGGGCCGACCATCATCATCGGGGCGTAGCCGCAGGCGCCCAGGCACTCGGCCTCGAGCAGGGTGAACTTCCCGTCCTCGGTGGTCTCGCCGCAGCGGACCCCCAGCTTCCCCTCGATGTACTCCACGACCTTCTTGGCCCCCATCAGCTTGCAGGAGAGGTTGCGGCACACCTCCAGCTTGTAGCGGCCCGTGGGCAAGCGGTCGAACATGGTGTAGAAGCCGACTACCTCGGTGGTCATGCGCACCGGGACCTCCAGGAGCGCGGCCACCTCGGCCAGGGTGTCGTCCTCCAGGCAGCCCAGTTCCGCCTGGGCGTAGTGCAGCGCGGGGAGCACCGCGGAGCGCCTCCGGGGAAACCGGTCCTTCAGGTAGCGGATCCGTTCCTGTGTTTCCGGGCTCAGCTTTGCCATCTTGACCTTGCTCGACCGGCGGGGCCGGTCAGTCCTTCAGAGCGTCGATCCCGACCGGGAACCCGGTCAGGGGGAAGTCCTTGCGCATCGGATGGTGTTCGTAGTCCTCGGGCATCAGGATGCGGCGCAGATCGGGGTGGCCCCGGAAGCGGATCCCCATGAGGTCGTACACCTCGCGCTCGGTGTAGTCGGCCCCGACCCAGACCGGGACCACGGAGTCGATCTCGGGTTGCTCGCCGCCGACCGGGGCCTTGACCCGGAAGCGGGTGGCCCGGTCGAGGTTCAGCAGGTGGTAGACGACCAGGAAGCGGGGCTCGGAGGGGTAGAGGTCCACCGAGGTCACGTCGTGGCACATCTTGTAGTTCCAGGTGTCGCGCAGGAACTTCATGATCTCCACGATCCGCTCCGGCTTCACGGTGACCGTCCACTCCCGGCGGTAGTGCACGATCTGGATCACCTCGCTCCCGTAGTCCTCGCGCAGGGCCAGGGCGGTGCGGTGGGCGAACTCCAGGTCGGTGTTGGTGGACCGGCTCTCCCCCTCGGGGGCGGCCGCGGGACGGTCGACGGACCCGAAGGCGGTGGGACCGGCCGGGGTGGCCCGGGGGCCGTAGCGTTTTCCCTGCGGATCCCGGCCGGCGGGCCGGTCCGCATCGCGAGGATCAGGCGTCACGTCGCATCTCCCACAACATCCGGCCCCGCGGACGATTCCAGTCCAGGGCCCCCATCCGCCACACGTAGACGTAACCGACCAGGAGAATGCCCAGAAAGATCAGCATCTCCAGGAAGAAGAACAGGGCGTTCCGGCGGAAGACCACCGCCCAGGGGTAGAGGAACACCGTCTCCAGATCGAAGACGATGAACAGCATGGCCACCAGGTAGAACCGCACGCTGTAGCGGTCCCGCGCGTCGCCTTGGGGGTCCATGCCGCACTCGTAGGTGCTGTCCTTGGACGTGTCCGGCTTGGACGGGCCCAGGAGCCAGGCAATGACCAGTGCCACCGCGGCGAAGGCCAGGGCGACGACCAGCATGAGCAGTATGGGAATGTAATCTATTGCCATAACAGAACTTAGCTTTTAGCTGCCCGGGGCGGTAGCGGCTTGTGAAACGGGGCACAAGCGGAGAGCGAGTCTAGGTCGGGTCCTGGGGGGTGTCAATCGGATTCTGGGACCGGGGTCTCCGCTTCCAGGTCGATGGGGCGGTTGACGTTGAGGAGGATCGCCCCCAGGTCGGCAACCCCGGAAAAATCCCCCGCGCCGAGGGTGGCCGCGCCGAGTTCCCCGAGCGCGTCCTGCAGCGAACTCCCCGCGGGCAGGGCCTCCAGCACGCCGAGGGCCGACCGCGGGTAGACCCCGGGAAAGGGGTGGAGCCGGCCGCCGTGAGCGAGGCAGACCGCGCGTTCCGGCGGCTGGGCCAGGAGCGTCCGGACCACGGTGGCGGTGAGCGCGGGCATGTCCACCGGGAGGACGACGGCCCGGGGGGCGGCGGCGGCGGCGAGCGCGGCCCGCAGGCCCTCGACCGGGCCCCGGCCCGGACGCTCGGCCAGGACGAAGGCGTGGCCCAGGCCGGCGTAGGGGGCAGGATCCCGGCCCACCAGCCGCGGCACCGGACCCAGCTCCCTCAGGAGCCGCACCGGGTACTCCAGGAGCGGCCGGCCCCGCCACCGGGCCAGGGCCTTGTCCGAACCGAACCGGGAGGAGCGCCCGCCCACCAGCACGAAGCCTTCGAACTCCAAGAGGACCTCCGGTGTGAGAGCCGGCCCGGGCTCGGCCCGGACTAGGGCCGCGCCCGGCTCACCGGCGGGCCCGGGTCACTGGCGGACCCCGGCGGCCAGATCCACGATGTCCTTCACCTTCTTCGCCAGCCCCTGGGGGTCCTGGATCGGCGGGGAGCAGATCGACTCCACGCACACGAAGAGGACCGGAGCCAGCTCCGCCGGGTAGCCGAGGTCCTGGATGCGGCCGGCGTCGGCCTGGGGATCCAGGCTCAGCAGGACGCGCCGGGGCTCGAACAGGAAGTAGCTCTCCCGGCGCAGATCGGTCAGCACCGGATCCCCGGCCTTCCCCAGGAGGACCATCTGCACCGGGTGCCGGCTCAACCGGGCCGCGGCCAGACCGAAGGCGGCCAGGGCCCCCGGATCCCCCAGCGCCCGGTCCCGGATCGCCTCCAGCACCCGCCCGGCCTGCCCGGTGAGCTGGGGATCGCCGCACAGGGTCCCGGTCTCCCACAGGATCCGCGCCGCCCGGGCCTGCAGGGCGAGAGCCGGAGCACCAGGTCCGGTGCCGAAGGAGGCGGATCCCTCGTCCCGGAACCGGCGGAGGAGTTCGTGAGCCACCTTCCCCGCATCCCGCCGGAACTCCGGCGCCCCCGACAGGGAGGCGGCGGCGTCCAGCACCCGCAGGGTCTGCAGCATGGCCTCGAACCCGGCCGGGGAGGCGTCGGCCTCGATCACGCCGAGGCGGTCCCCCTCCGGGCGGACCCGCGACTCCAGGAACGCGGCCGAAGCCAGGATCGCCTCCTCCACCGCCTGGGTATCCCGGAGCGCGGCCGCCCGGGCGAAGCGGGCGAGAACCCAGGTGGCGGCCCCGGCGGTGGCCATTCCCGGCGTCTGCGGGGCGCCGGGGGCGGCCTGCATGCGGGCCCGGGCCGCGGCCAGGGTGGAGCCTCCGGCCTGGGCCACGCGGTAGAGGGGGGCAGCTCCGGCATCCTCCGGGGTGCGCTCGGCCAGGGAGGCGGCCAGCCGGAGATCGGCGCCCCGGCCGCTCTCGGCATACAGAAAGAGGGCGAACTCGACCGCGTCGGTTCCGGCGGGCCGGGCATCCCTGTCCGCGCGCAGCCGGGCCGCGGCCCGGGTCACCGCGCTCTCCAGGGGGGACGCCTCCCCTTCCTCGCGGACCCGGGGCTGGGATCCCGGCACCGGCGGCGGCTCGGAGGGGACCGAGGCCGCGGCCACCGCGGGGAGCACGAGAAGGGCCGGGAGCAGGGCCCCGGCCCGGAAACCTCGCTGGATGCGATTCATCGGACGGCCGCCGGTCGGACTAGCTGAGACCGAGGAGCGCCTTGATGTCGTTCTCGTAGCGTTCCTTGGGGACCAGCCCCACGATCTTCCGGTAGATCTTTCCGTCCTGGGTGACGATGAACGCGGTGGGAATGCCACGCACTCCGCCGAAATCCTGGGCGATCTTCTGGTTCCCCATGACGATCGGATAGGTGATGGCCTGCTGTTTCACGAACGGCCGGACCACGTCCGGTCCGTTGTCCAACGACATGCCCACCACCTCGAGGCCCTGATCCTTGTACTTCTCGTGGAGGTCGATGAGGTGGGGAATGCTCCGCCGGCACGGCTGGCACCAGGTGGCCCAGAAGTCGACCAGCACCACCTTCCCCTTCAGGTCCTGGCTCGTCAGGGGCTTGCCGTCCAGGCCCTGGAGCTTCCACGGCGGGGCGTCCCGCAGCTGCGAGGTGTCCACGGCGGGGGTGGTCCGGTAGGCCGCGGCCCTCCGGGCCTCGGCCTTGGCCATGTCGTCGTTCGCCGCCGGCTCGGATTCCGCCGGGGCCGCCTCGGACCCGGACATCTCCGCCGCCTGGGCCTGGGGCTCGGCCTGGGCCAGGCCCGCCGACGCGGTGCCTGCCGCCTGGGTCCCCTCGTCCTTCTGCTGTCCGGTTCCGGTCCCGGCCCCGCATCCCAGAACGAGCAGGACGGCGAGCACCACGAACGGTAGCTTCTGCATGTCGATTCCTCCGTACCTCGATGGGCCGGACCTGGGTCCTAGCCGAGTTGGTTCAACCACGGAAACTGTCTGGCCATCCACCCCGAGATGATCGTCAACTGGTTGGTGAAGATGAGCACCCCGACCGCGATGAGAAGCACGCCGGAGGCCACCTCGATGGCCCGGAAATGCCGCTTGAAGCGGCCGGTGAAGCGGAAGAAAGCATCCAGGCTGAGCCCGGCCACGATGAACGGAATGCCGAGCCCGGCCGAATAGACCGCCAGCAGCAACATTCCCTGCCCCACCGTCTCCTGGGTGCTGGCGTAGGCCAGGATGCCGCCCAGGATGGGGCCGATGCAAGGGGACCAGCCGAAGGCGAAGGCCACCCCGACCAGGAAGGAACCCAGGGGCCCCACCCGCTTGGACTCGGTGTGGATCCGCTTCTCCCGGTAGAGTGCCGAGAACCGGAATACCCCCAGCATGTGCAGCCCGAGCACGATGACCAGGACGCCGGCGATCTTGCTGAGCAGGGAGAGCTTGGAGAGCAGGAAGCCGCCCACCGCGGTGGCCGAGGCCCCGAGCAGGACGAACACCACCGAGAAGCCGAGCACGAAGGCGATGATGTCCGCCATGATCGCCCACCGCTTGTGGCGGGTGGACTTGCCGCCGGCGAGTTCCTCCATGGTGGCCCCGCTCACGAAGGAGAGGTACCCCGGAACCACGGGAAGGACACACGGGCTCACGAAGGACAGGAATCCGGCCCCGAAGGCGGCGAGCAGCGAGATGTTGTCCATAATCAACCTGTCGGGTTGGGGATGGGGCGCGCTGGAGGGCTCCTCGGGTGGGACGGGACCCGGCCCGGATCTGTGACCCAGGATGCCGCCGCGCCCTGTTCCTTGTACCCGCCCGGGCCTGCTTGATTCCGGCGGGGCCCTCATTTAGGCTGATCCAGCCGGGGTTTCCGGCGGATCCCTCCCGCAACATCCAGGGAGTATAGCGCATGAAGAAGCTCTCCCACCTGGATCAGGAGGGGCGCGCCCGCATGGTGGACGTGGGGGGGAAAGCGCCCACCCGCCGCCGGGCCGTGGCCTCGGCCCTGGTCCGCATGAGCGCCGGCACCCGCAAGGCCCTCTCAGGGGGGACGCTTCCCAAGGGCGACGCCCCGGCGGTGGTCCGCCTGGCCGGCATCCAGGGGGCCAAGTGGACCGCCACCCTCATCCCCCTCTGCCACCCCCTGCCGCTCGACCAGGTAGCGGTGGACCTGCAGGAGGACGCAGCAGCCGGAGGGGTCCGGATCGTCGCCGAGGCGCGCACCCGGGCCGCCACCGGGGTGGAGATGGAGGCCCTCACCGCGGTGGCCGTGGCCTCCCTCGCCCTCATCGACATGGTGAAGGGGATGGAGCGCGGGGTCACCGTCGAGGCGCTGCGGCTGGAGCTGAAGGAAGGGGGGAAGAGCGGTCTCTGGCGCCGGGAGGGGTTCGTGGACCCCTGGGCCCCGGACGAGGCCGGCTCGTGAGCGGGACCCCGGGCCCCGGGAGCTTCCGGGCCGCGGTGCTCGTGGTCAGCGATCGCGTGTCCCGCGGCGAGGCCGAGGACCGGAGCGGGAAGGTGGCGCAGCGGCTCCTGGAATCCTGGGGCGGCGAGGTGCCCCACGTGGAGGTCGTTCCCGACCAGGTCGAGGCCATCCAGGCCCGGCTCCTGCACTACGCGGACGGGGACCGGCTGGACCTGGTGGTGACCAGCGGCGGCACCGGCCTGGCCCCCCGCGACGTGACCCCGGAGGCCACCCAGGCCATCCTGGAACGGAACGCCCCCGGCCTCTCGGAACTCCTGCGCCGGGAGACGGCCCGTTTCACCCCCTTCGCCGCCCTGAGCCGCGGGGTCTCCGGCATCCGCGGCAAGACCCTGATCGTGAATCTCCCGGGGAGCCCCCGCGGGGTGGAGCAGTGTCTCAACGAACTGCACGACCTCCTGCCCCACGCCGTCCGGGTGCTGCGGGGCGGGGATCCGGGGCACCCCTCGGCCGGGCCGGACGCCTAGGCCGTGCTGTCCTGGATCGAGGCTCGCGAGAAGGTGCTCCGGGGAGTGGAGCCCCTCCCCGACGACGCCGTCCCGGTGGCCGAGGCCCTGGGCCGGGCCCTGGCCGCGCCCGCCCGCGCCCGGTGGGCCATGCCCCCCTTCGACAACTCGGCCATGGACGGCTTCGCGGTGCGGGCGGCCGACGTGTCCGGGGCCACCCCGGGCGCTCCGGTCACCCTCCGGGTGATCGGGGAACGGATGGCCGGGGCCTGGGACGCGACGCGGCTGGGTCCGGGGGAGGCGGTCCGGATCATGACCGGAGCCCCCCTGCCCGAGGGGGCGGACGCGGTGGTGCCGGTGGAGGATACCGACTTCTGGGATTCGGAGACCCTCCGCGCCCGCCGGCCGCGGGACGCCGCCGAGGCGGCGCGGGTGGCCATCCGCGGCGCCGCCTCCCCCGGGGTCCACGTGCGTCGGGCCGGGGAGGCCGCGGCCGCCGGCTCGGTGGTGCTGGACCCGGGGCACCGGATCGGGGGGGCGGAGACCGGGCTCCTCCTCTCCACCGGAGTGGACACGGTCCGGGTCCACCGGGTTCCCCGGGTGGCCGTCCTCTCCACCGGGGACGAACTGGTGCCCCCGGGAGAGACCCCGGGACCGGGCCGGATCCCCGATTCCAACCGGCCCTCGCTCCTGGCCGTGCTCCGGCGCCTCGGCTTCGGGACGGTGGACCTGGGACTGGCCCGGGACCGGGTCGGGGACCTGGAATCCCGCATCCGGAACGGCTTGCCCGGCGCCGACTTCCTCCTGACCAGCGGCGGGGTGAGCGTGGGGGATCTGGACCTTACCCGCACCGTCCTGGAGCGCCTGGGGGAGGTCGAGAGCTACCGGGTCGCGGTGAAACCCGGGAAACCCCAGCTCTTCGGCCGGGTTCAAGGGGTGCCGGTCTTCGGCCTTCCGGGGAACCCGGTCTCTTCGCTGGTGGTTTTCGATCAGTTCGTGCTGCCCGCGCTCAAGAAGATGGCCGGGCGGCGCGACCTCTACCCCGAGGCGTTCACCGCCCGGCTGGCCGAGCCGGTGCGCCGGCGGCCGGGGCGGGTGGAGTTTCTGCGGGTCCGGCTCCGGGTGGAGGACGGCGAGTGGGTGGCCAGCCGCACCGGCGCCCAGGGGTCGGGCGTGCTGGCGTCGATGGTCCACGCCGACGGTTACGCCATCCTCTCCGGGGAGGCCGCATCGCTGGACGCGGGAACGCCGGTGCGCTGCCAGCGCAAGGGCTTCGAGTAGGTCAGTTGCCGCCCCGCGGGGCCGAGAATCCTGGTAGTGTCTGGTCCGGGAAATCGCTCGGCGTAGTCGACGGCGCCGGCAAGGCGGCGCTGCGCCGCCGGTGGGACGGTTTTGTTGTGAAGGAGAATCGTTCGATGAAGCCACATCGCCTGGGGCGCTTCGCCCTCGCCCTCGTTCTGTTCCTGGGTGCCGCCGCCTCCGCGGGCGCCTCGCCCCTCTCCCCCAACGTGAGGTGGGTGCAGAGCACGCTGGGAGCCTGGATGGCCTCCGGAGCCAAAGGACACGTCGCGCTCCCCGAGCCGTTCCTGGCCCCGGTTGTCGGCCTCCCCGAGCCGGGAACGGCCATGGCCCCGGGCACCGAGCCCCAGGTCCGGCTCATCGTGGGCACGGACGACCCCGAGGCCCTGCGCGAGGCCGGCTTCCTGGTGCGGACGGTGGCCGGCCCGGTGGCCACGGTGACCGCCCCGCTCTCGCGGCTGGACGAGCTGGCCGCGGTGCACGGCGTGCACACCGTGCACCTGCCCCGTCAGCTCAGCCCCTCCCTGGACGTGAGCATCCCCGAGACCAAGATCGATATGGTGCACGGCGCGGGTGCGCCCCCCTATCCCCCGACCGGGCTCACCGGGACCGGGGTGGTGGTCGGGGTGGTGGACACCGGGATCGACTTCAACCACGACGACTTCAAGCTCGCCAACGGGACCTCGCGCATTCTCAAGATTTGGGACCAGACCACGAGCACGCTTCCCCACCCTTCCGGGTACAACTACGGCACCGAGTGGCTGCAGTCCTCCCTGACCAACGGCACCTCGACCGAGCGCGACACCGACGGGCACGGCACCCACGTGACCGGGATCGTGGCCGGCAACGGGCGGGCCACCGACATCCCCGCCGACCAGTACAAGTTCGTGGGTGCCGCCCCCGAGGCGGACATCCTCTTCGTGAAGACCGACTTCCTGGAGGACAGCCTGATCGACGCCGTGAATTGGATCTGGACCAACGCCGGGTCGAAGCCCGCGGTGGTGAACCTCTCCCTGGGCGGGCAGTTCGGGCCCCACGACGGGACCTCGCCCCTGGACGTGGGGTTGAGCGCCCTGGTGGGACCGGGACACCTGATCGTGGCCGCGGCCGGGAACGAGGGGTCGCAACTCGCGGCCCAGGGCGGACTGATCCACGCCCAGACCCTGGTCAACGGCTTGAGCAGCGCGTCCATCACCTTCAGCATCCCCGGCTACACTCCGAAGTCGGGGACCGGGGACGACATCCTGCTCATGGACGGCTGGTACAACGGCGCCGCCACCATCCGGGCCTCGGTCCGCACCCCCAACTCGACCACCATCGGGCCGGTGAACCTCGGATCGACCTCCAACGTCTCCACCACCCAGGGGCGGGTGCGGGTGCAGAACACGGCGGTGGACGAGCAGAGCACCCCCTTCACCAACGGTGACAAGGCCATCCTGGTGGATATCTGGGACGACAACGCCAGCCAGCCCCCGGCCAACGGCACCTGGACCCTCCTGTTCGACAACATCGGGACCGCCCTGGCCGAGGTGGACTTCTGGATCTCCTGGAACCGGATCGGCTCCGGCGTGGCCGTGGCCTACACCTCCAATGCCGACACCCAGGAAACCCTGGCCAGCCCCGGAACCGGGGACAAGATCCTCTCGGTGGCGGCCTACGTGACCAAGACCAGCTGGCCGGCCATGGCCGGCACCTGCAAGTACCCGGACCCCCTGCCCCCCTTCGGGATCCGCGCCCCGTTCTGCAGCCGGGGGCCCCGCCGGGACGGGGGGGACAAGCCCGACATCGCCGCCCCCGGGATGGGAATCGCCTCCTCCTGGAGCGCCAACGCCGGATCCTCGGAGTTCGACGACACGAACTGCGGTGTGACTCCGGACGGGAAGCACTACGTGAGCCAGGGCACCAGCCAGGCCTCGCCCCACGTGGCCGGGGCGCTGGCCCTGATGCTCCAGGCGGACCCGGACATGACCTTCGCCCTGGCCCAGAGCCGGCTCCGGACCAGCGCCGCCCACGACCTCTACACCGGGCAGGGCTACTCCACGGACTACGGCTACGGCAAGCTGGACGCGAACGCGGCCGTCCAGACGATCGTTCCGGTCAAGCTTCTTACCCTGGTCGCGGCCTGGGAGGGCCGGGACGCGGTGGTGCGCTGGGAACTCTCGGAGACCGAGCCCGGGGTTCGCTTCCTGGTCGAGCGCTCGGCCGACGTCCTGGGCCCGTGGACCACGATCAGCGGTTTCCTGGACGGGACCGGCCCCTATGCCTGGACCGATCCCGCTCCCGACGCCGCCGAGCCCTGGTACCGGGTGGCCGCCCTGCTCCGCGACGGCGGAAACGAGCGCTTCGGACCGGTCCGGCTCGACCCTCTAGCCCCCCAGGTCCATCTCTGGCAGAATGCACCGAACCCGTTTGCCGCCTCCACGGTGATCGGTTTCGAGCTGGACAAGGCTCGGGACGTGCGCCTGGAGGTGATCGACGTGAACGGACGCCGTGTTTCCACGCTGTCCGCCGGACTGCTGCCGGAAGGCAGGCACCAGGTCCAGTGGGACGGCAAGGACGCCCAGGGGCGTCCGGTGGCGGACGGCATTTACTTCTATCGGTTGACGGCGCCGGGGACCCTGTTCGTTCGCCGGATGGTGCTGGCCCGCTAGATCCGATCGCCTCGGGGCGGCCGGGCGGGCACGCCCGGCGGACGGCGCGGAACGGCGTCGCCGGAGGCATGGACGCTGCTGTTCTGGCTGGGAACTCGTGTGGGCGTGGCGACACCGTTTTGGGTCTATGCATTTCTGGCGCTGTACTTCGCGGTGTCCGCGATGCTCTTCCTGTTCGGGATGCACGCCTATCTCATGGCCGTGCTCTACCGCCGTTCGGCGGGCCGGCGCCCTGTGCGCCCCCAGGTTGACGCCTTCCCCGAGGTCACCGTCCAGCTCCCCCTGTTCAACGAACGCTACGTGGCCCGCCGGCTGATCGAGGCGGTCACCCGGCTGGAGTATCCCCGGGAGAAGCTGGAGATCCAGATCCTGGACGACTCCACCGACGACACGGTGGAGCACGTGGCCGAGCTGGTGGCCCACTGGCGGGCCCAGGGCTGGAACATGGTGCACCGGCACCGCACCGACCGGGTGGGCTTCAAAGGCGGCGCCCTCCGCGAGGGGCTGGCCGAGGCCCGGGGCGAGCTGGTGGCGGTCTTCGACGCCGACTTCATCCCTCCCCCGCACTTCCTGAGGGAGACCGTCCCCTACTTCCAGGACTCGGGGCTGGGCATGGTCCAGGCACGCTGGACCCACCTGAACGAGGACTACTCGGTCCTGACCCGGGCCCAAGCGGTGGCCCTGGACGGCCACTTCATCATCGAGCACACCGTCCGCAACCGGAACGGTGCCTTCATCAACTTCAACGGCACCGCCGGGATCTGGCGCAAGCAGTGCATCCTGGACGCCGGCAACTGGCAGGACGACACCCTGACCGAGGACCTCGATCTCTCCTACCGGGCCCAGATGGCGGGTTGGCGGTTCCTGTTCCTGCCCGAGGTGGAGTGCCCGGCCGAACTCCCGGCCGAGGTGAACGGGCTGAAGGGCCAGCAATTCCGCTGGGCCAAGGGCTCGGTGCAGACCGCGCTCAAGATCCTGCCCCGGCTCTTGCGGAGCCCGCTCCCCCGCTTCGCCCGGTTCCAGGCCCTGATCCACCTCACCAACCACGCCGTGTATCCGCTCCTGCTCCTGTTGGGGGTGAGCGCGCTGCCGGCGTTGATCGTGCTGGACCGCTATCCCGATGTGCGGTGGATGTTCGGGGCGGCCACGATTCTGGTGGTGGCGTCCTTCGGCCACCCCTGGCTCTACTTCGTGGCCCAGCGGGCCCGGGGGCGGGGCTGGAGGGAGGCGATCTTCGCCGTGCCCCTGGTGGTGGCCGGAAACATGGGGATCGCGGTCAACAACTCGCGGGCCCTGGTCGAGGCCCTGGCCCGGCGCCAGAGCCCCTTCCTGCGCACCCCCAAGTACGCGCTGCTCACCCGGTCCGACCACTGGGCGGAAAAGCGCTACCAGGCGCCCATGACCCCGTGGCCGCTGGTGGAGCTGGCCCTGGCCGCCTACGCCCTAGCCGCCATAGTCTACGCCGGCCTCCACGGCCACCTGCTGGCCATCCCCTTCCTCGCCCTGTACTTCGTGGGCCTGGGGTACATGGGCGTCATCTCGGTGCGGAACGCCTGGGCCCGCATGCGCTTCGCCCGACGGGCGCATCTGGGGGGCCTGGCCGCGGTCGGCAAGTAGAGGAGGCATGGCGCCGCAACCCGTCCGCCCGGTCATCGTGTTCGAGGGACGGAACGAGCTGGAAGTCCAGCTGGTGCGGGACACCCTGATCTCGGCCATGGTGCCGGTGCTGCACATTCCCTCCCCCACCGCGGGGGTGTTCGGATCGCTGGAGTCAGGGAAGCGGGTGGCCGTGCCCAGCGAGTACGTGGAGCAGGCGCTTCAGGTGCTGCGCGACGCCGGCTTCGAGGGGACGGTCTCGGCGCCGGCCCGGGGCCTGGCCGCCCTCCAGCAGTCCATGGAGTCCCGGATCCCCACCGGCGAGGTCTCGCTCCCCGCCCGGAGCTGGCTCCGCCGGGTGCTGATCGGCCTGGGGGTGGCCATCGCCGCCCTCATCCTCCTGGCCCTGTTCCTGCAGCGGGCCCCCACCCGCCCCTGAGCCACCCCGGTCCGCCCCCGGCCGATAGGCCCCGGTCGGGCCCTCGGAACCCCGGTTTCGATCCCTCGAAAAAGAGGGGACTATTTCTTCTACAGATGTAGTAGTATCCACACACCCCGCCCACGAGAACCCAATCGGCGAGACGCCGTCTTCCGGGGAGGAACCATGCGAAACCCGCGTAAGTTGTTTAATTTTCTTGGATTTACTGGCTTGATCGCCCTCCTCGTCATGGCCGGGGGGGCGATCTTCACCGGCTCTGTCCCCACCGCTGCGGCCCGGGACGGCGAGGGCTGGCTGGGGGTGCGGCTCCAGAGCCTGACCCCCCACCTTCGCGAGGCCCTGGACCTGGACGAGGACGCCGAGGGCGCCCTGGTGGCCGCCGTGGTGCCCGGGAGTCCGGCCGAGGCGGCCGGCTTTCGCGAGGGGGACCTCATCGTCGAGATCGATGACCACCGGGTGGACTCGGTGAACGAGGCGGTGGACATGGTCCGGGACAAGGACGCCGGGGACCGGGTGCTGGTCGTGGTCCAGCGCGAGGGCCGGCGGCGGGGCCTCGAGGCCACCCTGGGCGACCGCCTAGCCGAGCCGCGGGGCCGGGTGGACGGCGACGTGCGCCGTCTCCTGGAAGAGCGGCGGCAGGCTCCGCAGGCCCGCGAGGACCGGGACGAGAGTTCCGAGCGGCCGGGAATGGCCCCGCGCTGGAAGCAGGACGGGGACAAGGATCAGGAGGACGAGAGCTTCGGCGAGGGGCGGTCCTTCAGCTGGCACGAGGACGACGGGAACAAGGACGATAACGATGACGGCCGGGACGTCCGCGTCTACCGATTCCGCAAGGACGGCAAGGACGATGACCGGCCGGGCCGGAACCGGATGTTCTTCAGGTTCGACGGCAAGGGGCCCCAGAACCGGTTCCACGTCGCGCCGCGGGCCATGCGCCTGGAAGGCGGGCGCGGCGGCTTCCTGGGTGTGGAGACCCTGGGTCTCGGTGAGCAGCTGGCCGAGTACTTCCAGGCCCCCGAGGACCACGGCGTCCTGGTGACCCGGGTGGTGGAGGACTCCCCGGCCGCCGACGCCGGGCTTCGGGCCGGCGACGTGATCGTGTCCGTGGACGGCAAGGACATCGAGGACGCCGACGATCTGCGCCGCCGGGTGCGCAGGCACGATCCCGGTGACTCGGTGGAGATCGAGGTGATCCGCAAGGGCTCGCGGAAGACCTTGACCGCCACCCTGGGGAAAGCCCGGGATTTCGGCATGCTGGTGCCGCCGGACGCCCCCATGCCCCCCGGCGCCCCCATGCCTCCCGAGCCGCCGATGGCCCCCGAGGACATGAAGACCCTGCAACTCCATCTCGACCGGCTCCGGGACATCCCCGGGCTCCAGGACCTGGAACTCCCGGACGTGGAAGTCGACGTCCGGGGCCTGGACCGGGAGCACATGCAGCAGTTGCGCGAGGATCTGCGCGAGCTGCGCCGGGAACTCCGGGAGAACCTGCACGAGAACCTGCGGGACCTGCACCAGCAGCTCCGCGAGACCCACGAGTCCTGGAACGAGACCCGCGAATTCCGGAAGCAAGCCCGGGAGTCCCGGGATGCCGCCGCCG
>Ga0307424_1000044_pt1 | contig 49352 bp, 46 predicted proteins | sample SalMarWE160320MG_FD_202157 | JGI IMG/M metagenome (GOLD analysis project Ga0307424, IMG submission 202157) | Salt marsh sediment microbial communities from the Plum Island Ecosystem LTER, Massachusetts, United States - WE1603-20 | ecosystem: Environmental > Aquatic > Marine > Intertidal zone >... | reverse complement strand
GAGAGCGAGCATGCATTTCATGGGGTCGATCCTTCGGGAAGCACGCGTCGCGTGCGCATCGTCTATTCCACTATTCCATCGAGGCCGGTCCGCCTCGCGGAGCGCGTCCGTGGTGGGGACGCAGGAAGAGGACCGGCAGGAGGGCGGCGAGGAGGATGAAGAAGGCCACGCGGAACACGTCGTCGATGGCGGACACGAACGCCTGCTGCTGCGTGTGCGAGATCAGCAGCGCCCTGGCCCGCGAGGCCGCGTCGCCCATGGTGCCGCCGGTGGCCTGCAGCGCGGAATGCTGGAGCCTGCGGATCGTGCCCTCGTAGGCCTCCGAATACGGCCGGAGTTGCTCGCCGTACATCGCGGCGTGGAAGATCGTACGCCGCGTGAGGATGGTGCCGAACAGCGCGACGCCGAAGCTCCCACCGATCTGCCGGATCACGTTGATGAGCCCGGAGGCCTGGGCCATCTTGCGGTTCGAGATCTCGGAGATCGCGACGGTGGTCAGCGGCGACATGAGCAGGCCCATCGCGATCCCCCGCAGGTAGAGCGGGAGGAGGATCTGGGGCTTTTCCGACGACAGCGACAGGAAGCTGAACTGGTGCATGGTGAGGGCCAACAGCCCCAGCCCCACCAGCACCGGCACGCGGGCGTCCCACCGGTCGGCGAACATGCCGGCGAAGGGCGCCGTGATCCCCACCAGGATCCCCACCGGCAGGAAGACGAGGCCCGCCTGGTAGGGCGTGTAGCCGAGGGAGTTCTGCAGGTAGATCGGCACCAGGAAGTTCGCGCCGAACATCCCCACCCCGAAGATGAACAGGACGAGGTTGCTCACCGAGAAGTTGAAGTTCCGGAAGAGCGCGATCTCGATGAGGGGGTGGCGGACGTTGAACTCGGTGATGAGGAAGATCGACAGGCCGAAGAACGCGATGGCGAACGAGCCGAGGATGAAGTTCGACGTCCAGCCTCCGGTGTTCCACGCCGAGTTGCCGTTGGCGAGCGCGAGGAGCAGCGCGGTGAGGCCGGCGCTCAGCGACAGGAAGCCGACCATGTCGAAACGGGTCCTCGTCTCGGACCGAACCTCCCGCAGGATGAGCCACGCCGCGGCCATCCCCATGATGCCGACCGGGACGTTCACGTCGAAGATGACGTTCCACTCGAAGCGATCGATCAGGTAGCCGCCCAGCGTGGGCCCCAGGGACACGGAGGCCGAGGCCGCCACCGACCAGAAGCCCAGCGCGATGCCCCGCTTCTCCGGTGGGAACTCCCGCGTGATGATGGCCATCCCCACGGGCATGAGGAATCCGGCGCCCGCGCCCTGGATCACCCGGAAGGCGATGAGGACGTCGATGTTTCCCGCCAGGCTGCACAGGAACGAGCCCAGCGTGAAGAGGAAGAGCCCGACCAGGAACATCCGCTTGTAGCCCCACTGGTCCGCCATCCATCCGGACGAGGGGAGCATGACGCCGAAGATCAGCAGGTAGGCCGTCAGGATCCATTCCACCCGGTCCACCGAGACGCCGAACGTGGCCATGAGCTTGGACAGCGCCACGTTGACGATGGTGGCGTCCAGGACGGCCATGAACGTCGCCACCATGACGCTGGCCAGGACGAGCCAGCGGTAGACCTCATTGGCGGGGTCGAGCACCGGGAAGCGCTCGACGAGCCTGTCGCGGAACGTATGGCGGTCGGTGGACATCGGAGATTCCGTCGTTGCCTCTTCCTTCTCCTTTCTAGCGGGCCACGGTGACCACCACGGACATCCCGGGCAGGAGGCGGACGGGGTCGTCCGCCGCGTCTCCGGACGCGCGGTCGATCGCGATGCGGATCGGCACCCTCTGGGTGACCTTGGTGAAGTTGCCCGACGCGTTGGCCGGCGGGATGAGCGAGAACTGCGAGGCCGCGGCGGAGCCGATCAGGATGACCGTTCCCTCGAAGGTGCGGTCGGGATAGGCGTCCACGGTCATGTCCACGCGCGTGCCGACCGGGAGGAAGCGCAGCTTGGTCTCCTCGAAGACCGCCGTGACCCACACGCGGTCGACGTCGTAGATCGTGAACACGGGCTGGCCGGGCTGGACCACGTCCCCGGGGAGGAGCCAGCGCTTGGCCACGACGCCGGTGAAGGGGGCCGTGACGCGCGTGTCGTCGATGTGCTGGCGCACGACGTCGACCGTCGTGCGTGCGGTCTCGACACGGGCGAGGGCGATGGCGTGCTCCGCCTGCGCCGACTCGAGCGCCGCGCGCGCGTGGTCGAGCTGTTCGCGGGGGATCGCGTTCCCCTCGAACTGGACCGAGGCGCGCTCGTAGTCGTCCTTCGTCCGGGCCTCGGTCACCTCGGCGAGCTTCACGCTCCTGCGGGCGAGGTCGAGCTGCGCGCTCGCCTGCGCCAGCTGGGCCTGCAGGTCGGCGTCGTCGAGGCGGATCAGCAGCTCACCGGCCTGGACCGTGTCGCCCTCGTCGGCGCACAGGCTGTCGATCCGACCCAACATCTTGGTGGTGACTGTTGCGCGGTCGCCGTCCACGTACGCGTCGTCGGTGGAGACGACACCGCGCAGCTTCACGTACCAGTATCCGACGCCCAGGGCGCCAATCACCATGAGGGCGAGGAGGGCGAGCAGCCCTCCCCGCCGGCTCTTGCGCTTGGGCTGTTCTCCCTCGCTGGATCTCTCGTTCGTCGTGCCGGCGGGCCTCCCGCCGGAGGCTCCGCTCTGCTCGTCCATCCGCATGCTCCTCGCGATCCGGCACGGCGATCCCGCCGCGACCGGCTCCGTCCGCATCGTCGTCCCCCTCGGACGTGCAAGAACAATGCGCAAACGGGGCCTGCGGGTCGAGCCGGGGCCGGGAGCCCCGGAGCGTCCGTCATTCCATGCGCAGCGCCTCGCAGGGATCCACGCGCGTCGCCCGGCGTGCCGGGAGCCAGCACGCCGCCAGGGCGCCCAGGAAGAGCGTCGCCCCCGCGACCACGAACGTGGCGAGGTCGGTGGGTCGGATGCCCCAAACCACGTGCGCCAGCGCGCCGGACGCCGCCACGGCCACCGCGGCGCCCACGGCCAGGCCCGCCGCGGCCGGCACCATTCCCACACGCAGCACGCGCCCGAGGACGGTCCTCGGCGCGGCCCCCAGCGCGAGGCGCACGCCGATCTCGTGGGTGCGCCGGCTGGTGGTGAACGCCACCACGCCGGCCACCCCCGCGAGGGTGACCAGGAGGGCGAGCGCGGCGAAGATGCCCATGAGCGCGGCGGTCAGGCGCCGGGGCGCGACGGCGTCGGCCACGTAGGCTTCGAGCGTGCGCAGCCGGGAGACCGGCGCGTCCGGCTCGAGCTGGTGGACGACCTCCGTCACTGCACGCCCCAGCGCGCCCAGGTCGCCGTCCGCGCGGACCACGAGATCACCACCGCCCCAGGTGTGGCTGTTGTCCGCCTGGTAGAGGGCGGGCGTGGCGTCCTGGTCGAGGCCTTCCATGCGCACGTCGCCGGCCACGCCCACCACGGTGAGCCAGTCTCCGCACGTGCCCGAGTTGAACGAGCAGACCCGCACCTGGCGGTCGAGGGGGTCCCGGCCGGGCCACAGCCGGGCCGCAAGGGAACGCGTCAGCACCACCGATCGCTCCGGGTCGTCGCGGTCGTCCTCGGTCAGCGGACGGCCGGCCAGAATCGGGACGCCCAACGTCTCGAAGTACTCCGGAGACACCCGCACGGGCATGATCTGCACGTATCCGTCGGGTCCGGCGTCGGCGGTCTCCTCGGTCTCCAGGCCGGTGCGGAAGGACGAACCGGAGAGCGGCAATCTCTGCACGCGAGCCGCCTGGTGCACGCCCGGCAGCGCCTCGACGCGCCGCACCAGCTCGGAGAAGAAGGCGTCGTCCGTGGACTCGTCTCCCATGAAGTAGCGCATGGGCAGGGTGACGCGGGCGGACAGCACGTGCCGGGGCTGGTAGCCCGGATCCACCGAAGACACCGCCACGAACGTGCGCGCCAGCAGCCCGGCGCCGATGAGCAGCACGAACGCCAGCGACACCTGAACCGCCACCAGCCAGCCGTGAGCGCGGTGGGCGCCCGGTCCGGCGTCGGCGGAGCGAGTGCGGCCCAGGGTCGCGCTTGCGCCGGCGGCCCGGCGCAGGGCCGGCACGGACCCGAAGAAGAGGCCGGTCGCCAGGGAGACCAGCAACGCGAACGCGAGCACGGACCCGTCGACCGAGGCCTCGAACGCGCGCGGCGTGAAGCGGCCGGCGAACTTCACCAGGAGGCCCAGGCTGCCACGAGCCAGCACCACCCCCAGCACGCCGCCCAGCAACGCGAGGACCGTGCTCTCCGTGAGGAGCTGGCGCGCGAGCCGACCGCGGCCGGCGCCCAGGGCCTGGCGCACCGCCAGCTCCTGGCCCCGGCGCACGGCACGAGCGAGGGCGAGGCTGGCGACGTTGGCGCAGGCGATCAGGAGCACGAGCGCGGTGGTGCCCATGAGGATCAGGAGCGTGGGCCGCGCCCGCGCCACCAGGTCCTCCTTGAGGGGCGTCACCGCTGCGTCGTAGCCCTTCACATCCGGCTGGTAGACGTCGGGGTGATCAGCGGCGATCCGGTGCGCGAGCGAGGACAGGTCGTGCTCCGCTGCCTCCAGGTCCGCGCCCGGGCGGAGGACGCCGAAGACGGTCATCATGCGCGCGCGCCGGTTGGCGATGAAGTCCGGGCTCGAGCGCGTCGGGCACTGGGACGTCGGCATGTAGACGTCGTTCTGGTCCGGGTACTGCGGGATTGGCGGGAGCACGCCGATGACCGTGTGCACCTTCCCGTTCATCACGTAGCCCCGGCCGATGACGTCCGGGTCGGCGCCGAAGCGGCTCGTCCAGTACTCGTACGAGAGGATCATGACCGGGGCGGCGCCCAGGCGGTCGTCCTCCTCCGTGAAGGTGCGCCCCAGGATCGGCTTCATCCCGAGGACGTCGAAGTAGCGGGCGGACACCACCCCGGTGGCGACCAGCTCCGGGTCGCCCTGGCCGAGGAGGGTGAACGTCATCCCGTGGTACTCCACGAGGTCGGTCAACGTGTGGTTTCCCGCGCGGTAGTCCTCGATCTCGTGCACCGAGAACGCCATGTCCGGGTCGTCGATCGCCGGCTGCTCCTGCCGGACGTGCACGATCCGGTTCCCCTGCGCGTACGGCAGCGGCGCGAGGAGCACGCCGTCCACGAGGCTGAACATCGCGGTGTTCACGCCGATCCCCAGACCGAGCGTCAACACCACCACCGCCGCGTACCCCGGGCTCTTGCGGAGCGTCCGGAGCGTGTATCCCAGGTCCTGCATCAGGTCGCCGAGCATGTCCCCACCTCCCGTCGTCGTCGTCGTCCACTCGTCCTGTCCGTGATGACCTGCCACGCGCTGCGCCACGCCCGTGCGCAGCAGGTCCGTCGCCGCGCGTATCCACAGCCACGTCCTCGCCACCCGTCCGGTGACGGCCGCCTCCGCCCGGAGCCGGAGGAAGTCCTCGGTCATCCCCTCGCCGAACTCCTCCCTGAAGCGGCGGGGATACGCCGTCAGCAGAAGGCGGTAGACCGCCATTGCGGCCCGGTCGCGCGTCGAACGCCCCATCCTCAGTGCGCCTCGCGTCCCGCTGGAGCCGCGCGCGGCACGAGGTGCTGCTCCTCGGCGACCCGGATGAGCACGGAGAGGCGCTCGACCTCCGCGGCGACCACGCGCCGACCCAGCTCGGTGAGCCGGTAGTAGCGACGACGCGCATCGTCGTCCTCGGGATCCGGCCGGTCGGGGGCGTCCTCGATCAGACCCTGCTCCAGCATGCGGGCGATCGAGGTGTAGAGGGTACCGGGCAGGATCACCGCCTTCCCGCCGGTGCGCTCGTCGATGGCCTGCATGATCCCGTAGGGGTGCAGCCGTCCCGAGCCGAGGGCCAGCAGGATGTTGAGCACCGGAGCGCTCAGGGGAAGGAACTCTTCGGGGTGTCGCGTACGCCGTCGGGGCACGTCCCCTCCACGCCGCGCCGGGAGGCGGCGCGGCGCGGCCGACGCGCGTCGCTTCGATCCTCCGGGCAGGTTTACCTTGTCACGCAAGGTAGTTTCGGATTCCCTTTTTTCGCAAGGGTTAATGGATCCGCCGTGCCTCGCACTGGTGGGAAGGCGCGCGGCGGGTCACCCTTCAGGGGTCTCCGCCGTCGTCTGCCACGAGCCGCGCCATGCCCGACACCACCCCCGTCTCCGTCTTCGACGGACACAACGACACCCTCACGCAGATCCGCAACGCCGCGCCGGCCGAGAAGCGCACCTTCCTCGAGCGCAGTGACCGGGGACACGTCGACCTGCCGCGCGCGCGCGAGGGCGGCCTGGCCGGCGGCTTCTTCGCGATCTTCACGGCTTCGTCGAACTGGAAGCGGACCGTGCGCCCCATGATCGGGCCGGACGGCGCGGAGGTGCCGGGCGGCTACTCGGTCGACCTTCCTCCCCGCCTCCCCCGCCCCAAGGCGCTCGCCTACACGCTCGCGGTCATGTCCGACCTCTTCCGGCTGGAGGCGGCGTCGGACGGCGCCCTGAAGGTCGTGCGCACGTCGGGCGAGCTGCGCCGCTGCCTGGAGGAGGGGACGTTCGCCGCGGTCCTGCACATCGAGGGCGTCGAGGCGCTCGACACGCGGCTGGAGGCGCTGGACGTCTTCCACGCGGCCGGGCTGCGTTCGCTGGGCCCGGTCTGGAGCCGACCCAACGCGTTCGCGCACGGGGTCCCCTTCGACTTCCCGCGCGGACCGGACACGGGGCCGGGGCTCACGGCGGCCGGCAAGCGGCTGGTGAAGGCCTGCAACCGGCTGGGCGTCCTCGTGGACCTGTCGCACATGAACGAGGCGGGGTTCTGGGACGTGGCCCGCATCTCGGACGCGCCGCTCGTCGCGACGCACGCGTGCGCGTGGGCGCTGGCGAGCTCGCCCCGCAACCTGACCGATGGTCAGCTCGACGAGATCAGGGACAGCCATGGCATCGTCGGGATCAACTTCCACAAGGGCTTCCTGCGCGCCGACGGTGACGCCGACCGGGAGACGTCGCTCACGGAGATCGTGCGCCACGCGCGCTACGTCGCCGACCGGATTGGAGTGGAGCACGTAGGGCTCGGGTCGGACTTCGACGGCGCCAAGATGCCCGAGGACCTGGGGGACGTCACCGGCCTCCCGCGGCTCCTGGAAGCGCTGAGAAGCTCCGGCTTCGACGACGGGGACGTGCGCCGCATCGCCCACGAGAACTGGCTACGCGTGCTGGAGGAGACGTGGGGCGCGTGAGCTGGGTCGCGGAGGCCGAAGCGCTGCGGGCCGCTCGCCCCCGCCACGTCCTCTTCCTGTGCGTCGCCAATTCCGCGCGTAGCCAGATAGCCGAGGGGATCGCACGCGCGCTGGCGCCCGAGGGCGTGCGGGTGTCCTCCGCCGGCTCGGAGCCGACATCGCTCCGGCCGGAGGCCGTCGAGGCGCTGCGCGAGATCGGCATCGACATCTCCGGGCATCGATCCAAGGGGATGGACGACGTCGAGCGCCCGGTGGACGCGGTCGTCACGCTGTGTGCCGAGGAGGTGTGCCCGGCCTGGCTCGGCCCGGCGCTGCGCGTGCACTGGGGGCTGCCCGACCCTGCGGCCGTGGACGCCTCCCCGGAGGCGAGGCTGCAGGCGTTCCGCGACGTGCGCGACGAGCTGCGCCGCCGGCTCGCCGTTGTGTTCGCGCGGTAGCACCCGCGGCCGTTCCGGGTGTACGTTTCTGTGCCATGACCACCACGACGCGCGCCGCCAAGCGCATCCTCTGGGTCGACGACGAGATCGACCTCCTGCGCCCGCACCTCCTCTTCCTGCAGGCGCGCGGCTACCACGTGGACGCGATCTCCAACGGCGACGACGCGCTCGCGCTCCTGCGCGACAACCCCTACGACCTGGTGCTCCTCGACGAGCAGATGCCCGGCCGGCGCGGCCTCGAGGTGCTGGAGATCATGCGCCGCGAGGACCCGCACGCGCGCGTCGTGATGGTGACGAAGTCCGAGGAGGACCACACGATGACCGAGGCCATCGGGCGCCGTGTGGACGACTACCTGGTCAAGCCCACCAGCCCCCGTCAGGTCCTGTCGGTGGTGACGCGCATCCTGGAGGGCTCCTCCATCCGGCAGCAGCAGGTCGCGCAGGACTTCGCGGCGCGGTTCCCCCGGGTGTCGATGCTCGCGCAGGACGCCTCCACGCCCGACGACTTCGCGTCCGTCTTCACCGAGCTCACCGACTGGCACCTGCGCCTGGAGGGCGCCGGCGAACAGGGGCTGCTCGACACCGTGCGCTCGCTCATGACGGACCTGCGCCGGGACTTCGGGACGTGGGTGGTGAAGCAGTATCCGCGCTGGATGCGGGGCGCGGAGGACCGGCCCGTGCTGTCGGTCGACCTGGTAGAGCTCTTCCTCCTTCCCTGGCTGGGCGACGACCCGGTCTTCTTCGTGGTCCTGGACTGCATGCGCCTGGACCAGTGGCGGGCGATGACGCCGTTGCTCGCACCGTACTTCGAGATCGAGGAGTCGTACCACTACTCGATCCTCCCCACCGCGACGCCCTACGCGCGCAACGCGATCTTCAGCGGCATGTATCCGGACCAGATCGCGAAGCGCACCCCCGGGTGGTGGGACGCCGGCGACGACGAGGGCAGCCTGAACGCCTTCGAGGACAAGCTCCTCGAGGAGCAGCTCCGGCGCCTGACCGGCCGGCGTGTGCCGGTCCACTACGAGAAGATCTTCTCCGACCGGGAGGGGGACCAGGTGCGCGCGCGGGTGAACTCGGCGGTGCGTACGCCGGGCGCGGTGATCGCGCTCGTGTTCAACTTCGTGGACTTGATGACGCACGGGCGCTCGGAGTCGCCGATCCTCATGGAGGTGGCGAAGGACGAGGCCGCGCTGCGGGCCCTCACGCGCTCCTGGTTCGAGCGCTCGACCGCCTACGAGGTGCTCAAGGAGGCGGCGCGCGCCGGGCATCGCGTGGTGCTGACCACCGACCACGGCTCGATCCTCTGCCAGCGTCCGGCGACGGTCTTCGCGCGCCGCGACGCCACCAGCAACCTGCGCTACAAGTTCGGCCAGGACCTGCGGGTGGAGCAGAAGGACACGGCGTTCGCCACCAAGGACGACCGAGACCTCCGCCTGCCCGGCGGGAGGCTGGGGATGACCTACATCCTCGCGATGGAGGACCACTTCTTCGTCTATCCGACGAAGCTGCGCGAGTACCAGGCGCGCTACCGGAACTCCTTCCTGCACGGTGGGATCAGCCCCGAGGAGATGATCGTCCCGATCGCCAACCTCACACCCAGGCCCAGCTGATCGCCGGCCGCGACGACGCGGCCATTACTCTCCTCCGCCCGGTCCATCGCCGCCGCGCTTGCGCGGCGGACCCCCGAACGGCGTCAGGGCCCTCCAGAGCCGGTCCAGCAGCCCACGGAAGCTGCCGGGGCAGCTGCCCAGGACGTAGTCGTCGATGGGGATATAGCCTTCGTCGTACGACGACGCCGGTCCCGAGCGGCACGCGTCGGACACCGCCTCGCCCGTCTGCGGATCGTAGCGCACCCTGCGCACGCCCAGGGGTGGGATCCACTCCCCCATCGTGAGGTCTCCGTCGTCGGCCACGCGCCGCATCCACGTTCCCCACGCCGGCCCGGCGAGCTCCCCGCCGCTGCCTCCGGCCACGATGCGGCGCGGCTGGTCGTAGCCGATCCACACGCCCGCCGCCAGCTCCGGGACCAGCCCGATGAACCACGCGTCGCGGCTGTCGTTGGTGGTGCCGGTCTTTCCGGCTGCGGGGCCGTCGTACCCGCTGGTCCGCACGGGCCAGCCGGTGCCCCGGTCCACGACGTCGCGCAGGGCGTCGAGCACCACGAACGCGGTGACCTCGGAGAGCGCCTGCTGGCGCTCTCCGATCCCATCCCGCTCCCACAGGACGCGGCCGCGGGGGTCCTCGATGCGCTCCAGGAGGTACGGCTCGATGCGGAGGCCTCCGTTGCCGAAGGCCGCGAACGCGCCGGTCATGTCGAGGAGGGAGGCCTCGAAGCTCCCGATGAACACCGACGGCACACCCGGGATCGTCGCGTGGATGCCGACGTCACGGCTCACGTCGCGGAGCGCCTCCACGCCGAGGGAGCGCCCCAGGCGCACCGCCGCGCGGTTCGAGGAGCGCACCAGGGCCTCCCGCATGGGCAGGACGCGGTCTTCCACGTGGTCGTCCGGTGACCAGACGCCGTCGCGCACCTCCACCGAGACCGTGTCGGCCGAGATCAGGTCCAGGATGCGCCGTCCCGACTCGAGTGCCGAGGCCACCAGGAAGGGCTTCACGAGCGACCCGACCTGGCGCTCGGACTGGGCCACGCGGTCGAACTCGGAGCGGTCGAAATCCCGCCCGCCGACCCACGCGCGCACGGCGCCGGTCCTGGGGTCGAGGGCCACCGCTGCGCCCTGCAGCGGGCTCGTCGAGTCCACGGGGGGCATCCTTCCGTAGCGGCCCGATTCGATGGCCTCGAGCTGGGCCCGCAGCGCCCGTTCGCCGGACTGCTGGACGTCCGGGTCGATCGTGGTGTACACCCGCAGGCCCGGCTGGCCGGCCAGATCCGGCGCCGCGTCGCGGATCGTTCGCGTCACCGCGGACGTCACGTAGCTGCGCCGATAGGTGTCGCGGGGCTCCGGCACGGTCTCGAGGGGCTCGCGGCGGGCCGCAGCCGCCTCCTCGGCCGTGATGACGCCGGCGTCCGCCAGCACCCCCAGCACCACGTCCCGCCGCGCCCGCGCGCGATCCGGATGGCGCCGGGGCTGGTAGCGCTCGGGCGAGCGTGTGATGCCGACCAGCGTCGCCGTCTGCGCGACGTCGAGCGAGTCCGCGGGGACGCCGAAATAGTAGTGGGCAGCCTCCTCGACCCCGTGGATGCCGTCGCCCATGTAGATCGAGTTCAGGTAGAGCGCCAGCACGCGTTCGTGACCGAGCTCGTCCACGAGCTTCGGGGCCATGCGGGCCTCGATGATCTTCCTGCGCCACGGTCCCATGCGGGAGAGCGACTCCGCCCACAGCGTCCGGACGAGCTGCATGGGGATCGTGCTCGCCCCTTCCTCGATGTCACCCGCGCGGACGTTCTGGACGATGGCGCGCAACACCCCGTGCACGTCGACGCCGTCGTGGTCCCAGAAACGGCGGTCCTCCACCGCCACCCATGCGGCGGCGAGGCGGTCCGGGATGCGCTCCTCGGGGATCGCCCGCCGGCGTGGCCCGGCGACGTCGGCGAGGGGGGCGCCCCAGCGGTCGTAGATGTGGATCGCCTCGGGCAGCGGGGCGCCGTGACGGAGCGACGCGAGCGTGACGCACGGCACGTCCCGCTCGCACGACACGGAGAACGCGCGCAGGAACAGCACCATCGCCGCGAGCGCGACGACGCCGGCGAGAGCCCAGGGGGCCCATCGTGGCAGGCTGTCGGGGAATGGCTTGCGCATGGGGGTCGTGGAGCCCTCGGGACGGGGTACGGCTCTGATACCCCGGAGAGCCATGAAGGAATCGTGCCAATCCTCGTCCCTCTTCAGCGACCTGTTAGCTACCTTTCCCCCCGTGAAGCTCTATCTGCGCATCCTCTCGTTCCTGAAGCCCCACACCCCGCTCCTTCTGGCGGCAGTGGCGGCCACGTTCGTGTTCGCGATCCTGGATGCGGCGGTCTACGTCCTGCTCATCCCCTTCGTCCAGGCCCTCTTCGTGAGCGGGGGCGCCGGGCTCCCCGCCGGGGGCTCCACGACGATGGGCCGCCTCCTGGACGCGACCGTGTACAGGTGGGTGGACCTGACAGGGGACCCGCTGACCGCGATCACGCGCATCATCGTGCTCGTGCTGATCGTGTTCGTCGTGAAGAACGTCTTCTTCTTCGCGCGTGCCTACCTGGTGGCCCGCGCCGAGCAGTCGGTCAACCGCGACCTGCGCGACCGCGTCTACGACCACCTCGTCGAGCTCGACCTGGCGTTTTTCGGCCGGGTGCGCATGGGCCAGATCGTGAGCCGGCTGACGACCGAGGTGGAGACGCTGCGCTCGCTGGTGACCGCCGAGCTGTCGAAGATGCTCTCGGCCGTCTTCGAGTTCGGCACGGCGCTGGTCGCCATGCTGGCGATCTCGTGGAAGCTCACGTTGGCGGCGTTCCTCGTGATCCCCGGCGCGATGATCATCTGGGGGCCCCTCGTGCGCGTGCTCCGGCGGCGCGACCGTCGCGTCCTCCACCTGGGCGGGGAGGTGAACGCGCACATCCAGGAGACGCTGGCCGGCATCCGCCTGGTGAAGGCCTCCTCCGCGGAGCAGCGCGAGCAGAGGCGCTTCCACGACCTCACGGGCGAGTACTTCCGCACGTTCCTGCGCGCGGAGCTCGCGCGCTCACTGGCCGCGCCCGTGACCGAGATGCTCGCGGCGCTCGGCACGGTGATCCTCCTCTGGTACGGGGCGCGGCTGGTGGTGGGCGGCGAGCTGTCGGGTGCGCTGTTCGTGGGCTTCCTCGGCCTGTCGCTCAAGCTGTACGCGCCCGTGAAGAACGTGGCCAAATTCCCGGCCACCGCGCAGCCCGGGCTGGTGGCGGCCGAGCGGGTGTTCGAGTTCCTGGATGCTCCCGTGGAGATACGCGACCGCCCTGGCGTGAAGCCGTTTCCCGGCTTCCGGCGGGAGGTCGCCTTCGAAGACGTCACTTTCGCCTATCGCGAGGGCGAGCCGGTGCTGCACGACGTCTCGTTCAAGGTGCCGCGGGGCGCGGTGGTCGCGCTGGTCGGGCCGTCCGGGGCGGGGAAGAGCACGCTCGTCGACCTGCTCGGGCGCTTCTTCGAGGTCACGTTCGGGCGGGTGACGATGGACGACGTGGACGTGCGCGACATCCGGATCGCGGACCTGCGCGACCAGCTCGGCATCGTCTCCCAGGACACGGTCCTCTTCCACGACACCGTGCGCGCGAACATCGCGTACAGCCGTCCGGAGGCGACCGACGAGGAGATCGAGCGCGCGGCCCGCGCCGCCCACGCCCACGACTTCGTCGTCGAGATGCCGGGCGGCTACGATACCGTGGTGGGCGAGCGCGGGGCGGAGTTGTCCGGAGGGCAGCGGCAGCGGATCGCCATCGCCCGCGCGATCCTGCGCGACCCGCCGATCCTGATCTTCGACGAGGCGACGAGCGCGCTGGACACCGAGTCGGAGCGGCTCGTGCAGGCGGCGGTCGAGCGGCTGCTGGAGGGGCGCACCGTCCTGGTGATCGCGCACCGGCTGTCCACGGTGCAGCGGGCCGACCGGATCCTGGTGCTCGACCGCGGCCGCGTGGTGGAGCGGGGCACGCACGCCGAGCTGCTGGCCGAGGGCGGCCTCTACCGCCACCTCTACGAGCTGCAGTTCGAGGACTCCGAGCCGCGGCCCACCGAGGTTCCGTGAGTCGCAGGTCGCTCCGGCACGCGGCCGAGTACGCCCTCTTCCGCGCGGCCTCCGCCGTGCTCCTCGCGCTGCCGGAAGTCGTCGCGCTCCGCGCGGGCGCTGCGCTGGGGTGGTTCGCCGGCTCCGTACTTCGCATCCGCAGGAGCGTGGTCGACGAGAACCTCCGACGGGCTTTCCCTGAGCGATCGTCGGCCTGGCGACGTCGCGTCGCCCGCGCCAGCTACGCGCACCTCGGGCGGGAGGCCGCGGCAATGCTCCGCATGGCGGGTCTCGACCGGAAGGACGTGGTCACGCGCACCGATGTCGAGGGGCTGGACGCCTTCCGCGCCGCCCTCGACGAAGGCCGGGGGCTCGTGGTGGTCAGCGGCCACCTCGGAAGCTGGGAGGTCGGCGGCGCCGCCGTGTCCGCGCGGGACATCCCCCTGATGGCCGTGGCCAAGCCGATGGCGAACCGGCGCTTCGACGCCGACCTGGTCGCCTCGCGCGAGCGCCAGGGGATCGAGGTCGTCGACACCGGCACGGCGCCCAAGCGGGTGTTGCGTGCCCTCGCCCGGGGGCGGGTCGTCGCGCTGGTGGCTGACCAGAACGCCGGTACGAACGGGCTCTTCGTCCCCTTCTTCGGCGAGCTGGCGTCCACGCACCGGGGGCCCGCGCTGTTCGCGGTCCGCTCGGGGGCGCCGGTGTTCCTGGGCACCTGTTTCGCGGTCCCCGGCAGGCGCCACCGCTACCGCCTCGTCCTCGAGAGGGTCGCCACGCCCGCCACGGGCGACGCCGAGCGGGACGTGCTCCGGCTGACCGAGGCGCACACCGCGCTCCTCGAGGAAGCGGTGCGCCGCGCGCCGGAGCAGTATTTCTGGCAGCACAAGCGCTGGAAGACCCGCCCCGCGCCGGAACTGGTCCCCGGGGCCCCGGTATAACGTGCGAGCCGGTGACGCTCCCATCGAGAGCAACCGAGAGCGGCACCGGCCGTTGTCCGTCGAGCCGGTGACGCTCCCATCGAGAGCAACCGAGAGCGGCACCGGCCGTTGTCCGTCGGCACACCCGAAACGGCGATACCGTGATCTACGTTTGCATTCCCGCGCACAACGAGGCCGCCACGGTCGGCGTGCTCCTATGGAAGCTGCGGCGGGTTCTTGGCGAGTTCGGAAGGGACTACAAGCTGCTCGTGCTGGACGACGCGTCGACGGACGACACCGCCGACGTGCTGGCGCGATACCGGCGGAGCCTCCCGCTCACCGTGATCCGCTCGGAAGAGCGCCTCGGATACGGACGCTCCGTGGAGCGGCTGCTGCGTGAGGCCGTGGAGCTGGCACCCTATCCCAAGCGCGACTGCGCGGTCGTCCTGCAGGGCGACTTCACCGAACGGCCGGAGGACGTGGTCGGGCTGGTGAAGGCCATCGAGGGCGGCGCGGACATCGTCGCCGGGACGCTGGCTCCGGAGTCGGGCAGCAGTGTCCCCAGGCCCATACGCCTCGCGCGGCGCTTCGCGCGTCTGGCGTTGGGACGGACGTGGCGTGATGCCCCGGTCTCCGATCCGGTGAGCGGTCTGCGCGCGTACCGCGTCATCGTGCTGAAGAAGGCCTTCCGCGACCTCCCGATGGACGGCCCGCTGTCGCGGTCGGATGGGTGGGCCGCGAACGTCGAGCTGCTCCGACTCCTGGCGCCCCACGCGCGGCGGATCGCCGAAGCGCCTCTCGAGCTACGCTACGACCTCCAGGTCAGGCCGTCGCGCTTCCAGGCGTGGCGCACGCTGGTGTCGCTTACCCGCCTCAGGGGCGGCGGGGCGTGGCCGCGGCCGGACGCCGAAGCGGCATGACGCGGCGGCTGGCCCTCGTCCTCCTCCTCGGCTGCGCGCTCCCCGGAAGGGCACGCGCGCAGGACGGGCTCGACTCCCTGGTCGCGGAGTACCCGGCCGATCCGCGGGCCGCGGCGGTGCCCTTCGGGCCCGGCGAGCGCCTGGTCTACAACGTCAAGGTCGGGATCTTCGGCGCGGGCGCGGGCTCGATGGCGGTCGAGGCGGTCGACACCGCGCACGGCCACCCGAGCTACCTCCTGCAGATGCGCATCGACGGCGGGCTGATGGGCCTGAGCGTGCACGACCGCTACGAGTCCTGGATGGACGTCCGCTCGCTGGTGAGCTGGCGCTTCATCCAGGACATCCACGATCCGGGCTACTCCAGCTTCCGGCACTACGAGATGTTCCCCGAGCGGCGCACGTGGGAACGGCAGGACAACGACGAGTTCGGCCCGCTCGGCTCGCCGCTGCCGCTGGACGACATCTCGTTCATCTACTACGTGCGCACGCTGCCCCTCGAGGTCGGGAAGACGTACACGCTGTCGCGGTACTTCAAGGAAGACGGCAACCCGGTCATCGTGAAGGTCCTGCGCAAGGACCACCGCAAGACCGACGCCGGCGAGTTCAACACGATCGTCGTGAAGCCGATCATCAAGACCACCGGCCTCTTCGGCCAGGGCGGGGACGCGGAGCTCCACTTCAGCGACGACGAGCGGCGCATCCTGGTCTACATGAAGTCGAACATCCCCAAGTTCCCTGGATCGCTGACGCTGCACCTCAAGTCGATCCGCGAGGGGCTGCCGCTCAACCCGGAGTCCCGGGCCATCACCCTGGAGCGGTGGAAGGCACGCGAGTCCGGGTCCGAACCACCGTCGCTTCCGTGAACATGCGCCGACTCCGCCTGAGGGCGGTGTGGCTCCTGATCGTCCCCTTCCTCTGGTTCGCCCGCCCCACGCCGGCGCTCTTGGCCGCGGGCGGCGCGCTGGGGGCGCTGGGCCTCCTCGTGCGGGGTTGGGCCGCGGGCACGATCCACAAGGAGCGCCAGCTCACGACCACCGGGCCGTACGCCTACACGCGCAACCCGCTCTACCTGGGCACCTTCTTCCTCGGGCTGGGCATCACGGTGGCCGGCGGCCACTGGATCTGGCCGGCTCTCTTCCTGGTGTTCTACGTGGGCGTGTACGGCCGGACGATCCGTGGGGAGGCGACGCTGCTCGGAGAGCTCTTTGGCGAGCGCTTCCGCCACTACGCGGCGAACGTGCCCGCGTTCACGCCGCGTCTCACCCCGTATCGCGCTCCGGGCGTGGAGGGGCCGGGCTTCACCTTCGACCAGTACCGTCGTAACCGCGAGTGGGAGGCGCTGCTAGGAGCCCTGGCGGGCTTCGGCTTCCTCGCCGTCAAGCTCTGGCTGACGTGACGCGCAGGCGTGTCTTCCTGCTGGTGTGGGCCGCCGCCGCGGCGTACACCCTCGCGCACCTGGACCATGGTTGGTTCGCGGCCGACGCGGGGACGCTCGGCCAGGCCGCCCAACGCGTCCTGCACCGGGAGCTCCCGCATCGGGACTTTGTGGACGTGTACACGGGCGGTCTCGCATTCCTCGACGCGCTGGCCTTCCGGTTTCTCGGCGAGGGCGTGATGACCATGCGCTGGGTGGCGTTCGCCGTCTTCCTGGCGTGGATCCCCGCCGTCTGGTATATCGCCGCCCGTGTCGCCGGCCCAGGCCTCGCCTCGCTGGGCACCCTGCTCGCGGCGACCTGGACGCTGCCCGTGTACGCGGAGGGCATGCCGAGCTGGTACAACCTCTTCCTGGCGACCTTCGGCGTCGCGGCGCTCCTCCGCTACCGGGACCGTCCTCGACCCGTCTGGCTGTTCGTTGCCGGGCTATGCGGTGGCCTGTCGATCCTCTTCAAGGTCGTAGGCCTCTACTTCGTCGCGTCCGGGCTCCTCTTCCTCGTCTGGGTGGAGGCGATGGGCCCCCTGGGCTCCGGCGGGGAAACCGACGGCCCCGGCGCGGCGACCGGGGCGCCGAGCGCTTCCCTGCGAGACCGGGGATACCGAGCGATGGCGGTGGCCGGCTGCCTCCTCCTGGCCGGAGCGGTCGGCGTGCTCGTGGTACGGGGGATGGGTGTGCGCTTCTTCTTCCTCTACGCGGCGCCGCCGCTCGCGGCCGTGGCGGCCTTCCTCCCCTGGGCGCTGCGGCACCGGCCCGAGCGCACGGGCGCGAGGCTCCGCGCCTACGTGCGGCTCGCCACGCCGTTCCTGGCCGGTGCGGCCCTTCCGGTGGCGGTCTTCCTCGTGCCCTACGTGGCGAGCGGCTCGGTGGGCGCGCTGTGGGCCGGCGTGTTCCAGCTACCGCAGCGCCGTCTCGTCGCGGTGCGCATGATCGGGCCCGCGGGTGGCTGGACCCATGCGCTTCCCGCGGCCCTCTTGGTGGCGCTGGTCGTGCGACCGCCGTCCCTGCGTACCTGGACGGGGCGAGTCGCCGCCGCGGCGGCCGGCCTCGTCCTGGTCGGCGCGATCGCCCTCGGAGGCCGCGACACCGTCTACCCCTGGGTCTTCAGTACGCTGCTTTGGCTGCCGCCCCTAGTTTCGCTGGCGGCGGCCGCGGTCGTCCTTCGCCTGGGGGTACGCGCCCCTCCTGAGCTGCCCATCCTCCTGGCGGCGTTCGGACTGGTGAGCCTCGTCCAGGTGCCGTTCGCGGCACCGGCGTACTTTTTCTACGCTGCGCCGTTGATGGTCCTCGTCGCGGTCGTCGCGGTGGGTCGCGACCGCTCGCGGCTCCCCTGGCTCGGAGGCATCCTGGTCGCCACGCTCGTGTTCACAGTGCTCCGTCTGAACGTCGGCTTCTCTCCGGACCTCGGGTTCCGCTATCGCCCCGAGGCGTCGGCCGAGCCGCTGATGCTCCAGCGTGCGATGGGAATCCGGGTGAGCCCGGACGACAAGACGGACTACGAGGAGGTCGTGCGCCTGGTCGGAGCGCTCGATCCCGGACCGACGCTCTACGCCGCGCCCGACTGTCCCGAGGTCTACTTCCTCACAGGGCTGCGCAACCCGACGCCGACGCTCTTCGAGTTCCTCGACGACCCCGCCGGAAGCGAGCGGCGCATTCTGGATGCGCTCGAGCGCGCACGGGTGCGCGTGCTCGTCATCCGCCCGGCGCCGCTCTTCTCGCCGCCCCTCGACGCCGACCTGCTCGCGGAACTCGCGGGTCGCTACCCGATGAGCCGGCAGATCGGCCGTTTCATCGTGGCGTGGACGGGCGAGCCGACCAGGGTGGGGCGACCGCAGGGCTGAGTCGAGCCGCAGCCGGGACGGCTCAGTACGCCGCGCGGTGCACGCCCTTCACCGCACGCCCGGACGGCTCGTTCATCGCCTGGAACGACGCGTCCCACGCGAGGGCCTCCGGCGTGCTGCACGCCACCGACTTTCCCCCGCGCACGCACGCCGCAGCGCTGGGCAGCGGGAAGCACTCCTCGAAGATCGAACGGTAGAGCCAGCCTTCCTTGGTGTCGGGCGTGTTGTGCGGGAAGCGGAAGCGGGCGTTCTCCATGTCGCGGTCGGACACGCGCGCCTCGGCGTGCGCCTTCAGGGCGTCGATCCAGCCGTAGCCCACTCCGTCCGAGAACTGCTCCTTCTGGCGGCGGAGCACGACGTCGGGCAGGTGGTCGGCGAAGGCGTCGCGCAGGATCCGCTTCTCCATGCCGTCGGGCCCCACCATCTTGCGCGCCGGGTCGAGGTTCATCGCGACGTCCAGGAACTCCCGGTCGAGGAAGGGCACGCGCGCCTCGACGCCCCACGCCGCCATCGACTTGTTGGCGCGCAGGCAGTCGAAGGCGTGCAGGCGGTCGAGCTTGCGGACGGTCTCCTCGTGGAAGGCCCGGGCGTCGGGCGCTTTGTGGAAGTAGAGGTAGCCGCCGAAGATCTCGTCGGCGCCCTCGCCGGACAGCACCATCTTGATGCCCATGGCGCGGATGCGCCGCGCCATGAGGTACATGGGCGTGGAGGCGCGCACCGTGGTGACGTCGTACGTCTCGATGTGGTAGATGACGTCGCGCAGCGCGTCGAGGCCCTCCTGCACGGTGAAGTGGAACTCGTGGTGTACCGTGCCGATGTGACGGGCCACCTCGGCGGCGGCGGCCAGATCGGGCGAGCCCTCGAGGCCGATGGCGAAGGAGTGGAGCTGGGGCCACCAGGCGTCGGTACGGTCGTCGTCTTCGACCCTGTACGCGGCGTAGCGCTTGGCGACGGCCGAGACGATCGACGAGTCCAGCCCGCCGGACAGCAGCACGCCGTAAGGCACGTCGCTCATGAGCTGGCGGTGCACCGCGCCCTGCAGGGCCCCGCGGATACGCTCCGTGTCGATGCCGTCGGCCCGGAGTCCCTCGAACGTCCGCCACGCCGGCTGGTAGTAGCGCACCGGTTCGGGGCCGCGGGCACTGTCCAGGTAGTGTCCGGGGGGGAACTCCTCCACCGTGCGGCACACGGGCGTGAGCGCCTTCATCTCCGACGCCACGTACAGGTTGCCGTGCTCGTCGCGCCCGGTGTAGAGCGGGATGACGCCGACAGGGTCGCGCGCCACCAGGTACTGGTCCCGGGCCACGTCGTAGAGGACGAAGGCGAAGATCCCGTTCAGCTCGTTCAGGAAGTCGGCCCCCTTCTCGGCGTAGAGGGGGAGGATCACCTCGCAGTCCGATTCGGTGGCGAACGCATGCTCCGGGAAGCGCGCTCGCAGCTCACGGTGGTTGTAGATCTCGCCGTTCACCGCCAGCACCGGGCCCGTCTCGAGGTCGCCGAGGGGCTGCGCGCCGTGCAGCACGTCCACGATCGACAGGCGCTCGTGCGCGAGGATGGCCCGCCCACACGCGAACACGCCGGACCAGTCGGGGCCGCGGTGGCGCTGGCGCCGGGAAAGCTCCAGGGCCCGATCTCTCAGGCCCTGGGCGTCGGATCGGATTTCGAGGATCCCCAGAACGGAGCACATCGCTGCTCTTCTACATCTCCGGGCTGCCCACCAACGTGTTGAAGAGCAGCTTGAAGGTTCCGTGCGTCTGCGCGCGGTGCTGCGCGCGGAACCCGATGAGAACCACCTTGCCGCTCCCGTGGTCCACCGAGACCATGGCGGCCTTGTCGGCGATGTGGTCCTCTCCGAGCAGCCAGCCGCTCTGCAGGATGTCGCGATGCACGTACGTGACCGGTCGGTCCGCGCGCTCGTTTTCGGCGGTCGGCACGAGCTGGTACACCTGGCTGCCGGCAAGGAAGGTGGCCAGCGCGTCCTCCGGCATCCCGTACGCGACGGGATCGGTGTCGTCCACGTGCACGCGCAGCGTGGAGCCGGGCGACCAGAACTCCGTCGATGACAGCCCGGCCACCACGTTGCGCACCGGGAGATCGAACTTCTCGATCGCCAGGTCGCCCGCCTCCCCGAACGTCACCAGCGTGCCGCCGGCTTCGACGAAGGCCTCGAGCGCCTTCACGCCCTCGTCGCCGAAGCCGCTCCGGTACTCGGGCGGGTAGTCCTGCTCGGGTCCGGGGCGGTCCCGGCGATTGCCGGTGAGTGTCTCGACGTCGTCCTCGGGGATGATGATGACGTCGTATTTCCGGTTCAGGTCACCCGCCTTCAACTCCGGGTCGAAGAGCGAGGTGTAGGGGAACGCGAAGTCCTCCAGAAGCCAGCGCGTCCACCCTTCGTCGATGTTGCCGCCGTAGAAACGCTGGTACATGGCGATCCTCCGGCGCGTCGCAGCGGGCGCCGCGTCCCCGCCGTCGACGTCCATCGCCTGGAGGTCCACGCCGGTCTGCTCCGCGATCCGGGCCACGAGGGCGTCGGGGGCGCTCTCGACCCAGAAGTCGCCGGGCCGGTGTGGGCCGTGCTGGCGCGTGAAACGCCGCACCGCGACGCCCTCGTCCCACAGGAGGTTCACGGCCTTGAAGGCGTCGTTCAGCCGTCCGTCGACCAGGTAGCCGTGGCTACCGCGCGCGACCGTACCGTGCGGGGCGATCGAATCGTCCACGACGGCCAGGTCCACGGTCGGGCTGGTATCCACCGGGTCGACGCGCACACCCATGAACTCGGCCATGTTGTCGGTGGACATGTCGTACGGGCGGGTGGGCGAGCCGTCGTCGTTGCGCGTCCAGCTGTTGTCCGGATAGAAGGTGCGCCCCAGCAGCCAGCGGATCACGCCTCGCTTGGGCTGCGCCATGCTCACGACGTAGGTGCCGGTGGCGTACACCCGGCCCTCGTGCTCGAAGCGGGCGGCGGCGCGCTTCACTTCGATGCCCTGGGCCAGGAGCTTGTTCATCATCTTCTGCATGGTGAGCGGGTCGTGCTGCTCGGCAGGGATCACGAACGCCGCCGGACTCCCCTCTGCGCCCCGCTCCGTCTGTCTCGAAGCCTTCAGGTACGCGTTGCGCAGGACCGTCTCCCGGTTCTTCGCGGCGATGTCGAGCGTAGAGAACGTCGCGACCTTCTGGCGCTCCACGATGTCGCGCACCCGCCACCATCCGCCCGGCCACGGGTCGGGGAAGTTCGTCTGCTCCTCGTACTCGGGGAGGTTGCGCGTTCCGCCCTGGAGCTGGTCGGGCTGCACGAAGAGTGGGGTGGCGAGACGCGCGCTCGCGGACTCCGTCAGCATCCCGGCGATGTTGTGGAAGGGGGTGATCCAGTGGAAGCCGAAGTGGCCCCACCCGGAGTAGACGGCGTCGTTGATGATGCCCGACAGCCCGTTCTCCTCCTCCTTGTAGGCGATCTGCGCGCCGTACCAGCTCATCTCGCGCCACACCAGAGGATCGGCCTCGGGCCGAACCGGATCAGCGTAGGGCGGCACATACATGCGCGCGCCGTAGGGCCCCATCTGATGGTGGTCGATGTAGGCCTGCGGGGTCCAGTCGCGGAACAGGATCTTCGCGCCATAGCGCGATTCGGCCGTGTTCTGCATGAACGCGTCGCGGTTGTTGTCGTGGCCTATGTAGTGGTGGTAGAGCGTGGGCGGCCCGAGCCCCTCGTACTCCGTACCGACCGTCGAGTTGTACCAGTCGGTGACGATGATCTCACCGTCCGGGTTGAAGCACGGGATCATGATCGCGACGGTGTTGTCGAGGACGCGCCCCATCTCGGCGTCGTCACGCGTCGCCATCTCGTAGAGGATCTCGGCAACCGACTGACTCGCGGCCACCTCGGTCGAGTGCAGCCCGTAGGACTGGACGACCACCGCCTTGCCGTTCGAGATCGCCGCGTCGATCTGCGCCTGGGACGCGCCCCGCGGATCGCTCAGCAGGGCGTTCATCCCGCGGATGTCCTCCAGGCGGGCGATGTTCTCCGGCGACGAGACCCAGACCGCCAGGAAGGGGTTGCCCAACGTCGTGGGGCCCATGTTCTCGACGTGGATGCGCGGGCTCTCCCGATCCAGGAGCTGGTAGTACTCGACGAGCTTGTCCCAGCGGGCGAGGTGCCGGTCGGCGCCCATCTGGAAGCCGAAGAACTCCTCGGGCGAGGGGATCTGCTGCGCGGACGCGCCCGGCGTCCAGCCCGCGAGGGCGGTTGCCAGGAAGAGGACGAGCGGGATGCTTCTGCGGGGTCGCATGGGGAACTCTCCAGGGTGCGGCAGGCAGGTGGCGGAAGAACCCTAGCCCGACGATCGCCTCCGCGCCACCACACCCCGGGAGCGGACCGAAGCGGCGGCGCTATCCCTGGATCGCCCTCCGGATCCGCTCCATCTGCCGGCGATGCACCAGGTCGTGCCCGGCACAGGGTCGCATCATGTGCGCCACGGAAGAGCGCTTGCGCCCGGCCCTGCAGGCCAGCACGGCCTCGACGTGGGAAGCCGCGTCCCTCTCGGCGCCGGACGCGGGATTCGAGAACACCGACATGGTCAACCCTCGAGGGCCTGGGTCGCCGCCGCGCCAGCCTCCTCCAGGAACGCCACGATGCGGCCGCGCCGACGTGTGGCTGGCGCAGCCAGGATGTCGGTGCCGCGCAACACCGCGCCGGTCCATCCCTCCGTGTGCCAGCGCGCCGGCGGGGTGAGCTCGGGGAGCGTGTCGGCGTCGGGATAGGGCCAAGGTGTCACGTACCAGTACCACGTGTCGTGGCCGCCTCCCATGGGCGCCATCCCGACCCCCACCGTCCGTGCGGAGCCGTCGATCACACCGCCCGGAAGCGTGACCAGCGTCGCGATGTCGAAGTGGTGCGGCCAGCACCGGACCGGCGAGGCGCCCGTGGTGCTCCCGGCCATCCCGTCGAGGATCTCCGCGGCGCCCCCGTACAGCGCCGCGAGGACCGCGAGCTCCCCTTCGATCGTCTTGGAGAAGGGGGCGCCGGCGCCCACCGGATGTTCCGGAGGACGGAAGTCCGGTCGCTCGATCTCCGGCCCGGAGCCGCCCATGTACTGGGAGAGCCCGGTCCGCAGCCACGCGTAGGCGTCGTCGAGCGTCGTGCCTCCGAGGGCCAGTGCTCCGAGGGTGGCGTCGGTACGGTCGAGGAGGTGGAGCGTCATGTCGTCCACCCGCAGGCCCAGACGGAAAGGGTAGCCGTGGGCGAAGGCTTCTCCGAGAAAACCGTCCAGGGCCCCGTCCCACGTCATCGCGCGATGGCTGTCGTCGGTGCGTGAGGCCACGAACGTCTGACCCGCGGCAGCGAGGAGCTGCGTGGCCCAGTGCAGCTCGAGCACGGCTCCGGCCAGCGCTTCGGGCGCGACCGCCGCGATCCGGTCCCAGCGATCCAGCTTCACCTGACGTAGCGCTCCATGGCGAGGGACACCTTCTCGAGCACCCCGTCGACGGTCACGCGCTTCATGCCGTCCCGGTACGCGTGCTCGATAGGATATTCCTCACCGGGGTGTCGCGCATAGCCGTCGACGACCAGGTCCTGGTAAGCGCGATACGGTCCGGAGCGCTTGGGGTTCGTATACCCGAACAGCCCGACCACCGGCGTCTCGAGCGCGCGGCTGACGTGCAGGGGGCCGGTGTCCGGGCTGATCGCCAGCGCGCTCCCCTCCAGGATCCAGACGAGACGGCGGAGGTCGTCGCCCAGCGTGTCCACCACACGCGCACGGGTGCGGGACAGGATGTCGTCAGCGAGGCGGCGCTCGATGCCGGACGGCCCACCGATCAGGACCGGGCGCAGGTCGTGCACCCCCTCGATCTCCTCCAGGACCCGCGCGAAGCCGTCGGGCGACCAGTTCTTCTCGGGCTTGCTGGTTCCCACCACCACGGCGCAGGCGCGCCGATCCAGTCCGTCGAAGAACGCGGCCTGCGCCTCGCGCTCCGCGTCGGTGAGGCGGATGTCCCACGTGACCGGCTCGGGATCGACACCCAGCCAGCGGACGAACTCGAAGTACTGGTCCTGCACGTGCTGAGGCTCGTGCACGGGGATCCGCCGGTTCGTGAAGAGCCACTGCATGTCACGCGCCCTCGCGCGATCGAAGCCGAGCTTGATCGCCGCCGGCGCGAGCGCGGTCAGGACGCCGGCCTTGAAGTACACCTGCAGCCCGAGCAGGAGGTCGAAGCGGCGCTCGCGCACGTCGCGCGCGAAGTCCGCGAAGCCCCGCCACCCATCCAGCCCCCGGCGCCGGTGGAAGATCACGAAGTCGTCGATGGCCGGATGGTCGTGCACGAGGAGGTGCGGCACGGGCTGGATCACCCACGTGATCCGTGTCTCGGGCCAGGCGCGCTTGAGCGCGTTGGCCACCGGAAGCACGTGCACGGCGTCCCCGATCGCCGACAGCATGACGATGCAGATCTCGCGGGGGGGAGGTTCCGTCCACCCGCTTGCCCCGACGCCCTCCCTCGGGCCCTTCGTCAACCTCCGCCCTCGTATCCGCTGCGCAGGGCCACCCACGCCTCGGCGGACAGTTTGCGACCCGTGCGGACCTCGAACTTGCGCAACGAGCGCTCCAGCCGTCGCCTCATCGGAAAGGCCGGGGCTGGGATCCCCAGTGTGCGCGCACAGCAGCGGTCCAGATCCACCAGGTGGGCGCGCGGCGACGCACGCTCGCCGCGGAGCACGATGTTCTTGGCGTTGAGGTCGGGATGGAGGAGGCCCGCTCGCTCCAGACTCCGCACCAATCGGCCGGACGCCGCGAGCGCCGCCTCGTCCTCGATCGGCGTGGGCTGCGGTCCGAACAGGACGCGCGCCAGGTCGGCGGCGTCCGGGATCTCCTCGGTCACCAGGTCCGCGCGGTAGAACGGCCCCGCGAAGTAGACCGCGCCCGCGACCGCCGCGGGGGTGGGGATGCCGCGCGCGCGGGCCTCCACCGACGCGCACGCCTCCACCATCGGCCGCGGACGGCCGACCGCCACGTATCGGTCCGTCAGGAAGCGCGCCACCGCGCCGCCGCGCAGATAGTGGCGCACCACCCATCGATCCCGGTCGTCGGGTCCTCGCGCCGGGGCGGGGACGGAGTAGACCCGCCCGCGGCCCGCCAGCTCCCTGAGCTGGGGATGGGTTGCCGCCCACGCGTGCACGGTTCCGCCGGCCGTGAGCGTCCCTTCGAGCCAATCGACGCCGGCGCTCACGGCGAACCCCCAGGCGTGTGGCGTCCGCACGGACCCGTAGCCTTCGGGGAGCGTCACAGGTATGTCGATCGCGCCACCTCCACCTTCTCGAGGACGTCCGCCACCGTGATCGCATCCATTCGGTCGTCCCTGGGAAGATAGCCCGAGGGGTCGGGGTTTGCGCCGGGTTCGGTGTAGCGGTCCACCACCAGATCCCGGAACCGCTTCCACGGGCCCACCCGCCATGGGTTGGTGTGGGCGAAGAGCCCGATCACCGGCACACCGAGCGCGTGGGCGATGTGCAGGGGACCCGTGTCCGGGGCCACCACGAGCGCGGAGCCCGCGATCCGTCCCATGAGGCGGCGCACCGAGTCGCCCAGGCCGTCGGTCGGGTGGACGCGCGCCCGGGCGAGCACCACGTCGGCGGCGCGGCGTTCGCGCGCCGAGGGGCCGCCGAGCAAGAGGACGTGGAAGCCGAAATCGAGGGCGAGCGCGTCGGCGACCTCCGCGTAGCGCTCGGCCGGCCAGTCCTTCGCGGGATTCGCAGAGCCGACCACGAGCGAGGCGACCGGGCGTCCGCCCCCCAGCCCGGCGAAGAACGCCTCACGCTCGGCGATCTCGGGCTCCGAAAAGGTGAGGTCCCAGCGCACCGGGGCCCCGCGAGCCACGCCGAGCGCCCAGCGGAAGTCCAGGAAGAGGTCCTGGGAGTGCTTCCACGGAACCTCGGCGAGCACGTGCGTGCTCGAGAAGCGGACGCCGTCGCGCGTCTTCGAGGGCGGGAGGCCCACGCGAACCGACGCGCGCGAGAGGAGCGTCGGCCACACGCTCTTCAGATAGCGCTGCACGTTGAGCGTCAGGTCGGCCCGCGTGCCGGCCATCTCCCTGCGCAGCGCGCGGAGGCCGGACAGGCCGGCGCGCGTGCGGTAGACGACGACGCGGTCCACCGCCGGATGGTGCCGGAGGACTTCGGCGGGAGCGGGCTCGGCGACCCACGTCACCCGGTGCGCGGGGTCGAGGGCCTTCACGTCGAGGGCGAGGGGGAGGCCGTGGACGACGTCCCCGATGCCCGAGAGGAGCACGATGCAGACGCGCTGCGGACCGTCCCCGGAAAGGAGGGGCGGGCTGTCGGCCGTGACGGTGCGGGGGAAGAGGGACAACGGGTCGGGCCTTCAGTCCCGGTCCAGCTCCCACAGGTGCAGGACCGGCCCCGGCACCGTCTGTCCCTTGATCTTCGCCTCCAGACGGTAGGGGCCGGGGGAAGGGAAGACCACGTCCTGCACGGGCATGATCAGGTACGTCCGGGCGGGGCGGTCGCCGGGAGCGTGCGCCTTCACCTCGGTCTCCCCTTCGATGGTCATGGAGGGTTTCGCCGCCGGGCCCACGAGCTCGACCTTGAAGCGGTATCGGCCCGCGTCCTCCGGCCCCCACTCCGCGGCGACGACCAGGACCATCTCGTCCTGCTTGGCCGGAAAGCCGGGCGCGGCCAGGTCGTGGAACGCGCCGTGCACGTCCAGCTTGCCGTCGGGTCGCAGCTGGGCCTGCTCGCAGAAGGCCATCATGAGGATGTGCATGTCTGGCGTCAGTCCCGGACAGGGGTTCCCCAGCCGCCGCCGCCCGGCGACCGGATGCTCACCACGTCGCCGGCGTTCACCGAGAACGTGGTCTTGGACGGGAGGCGCTCCTCCACACCCCCACGGATGACGACGTTCTCCCCGGTCGCGCCGTCCAGGCCGCCGCGCACACCCGCGGGGCCCACGGTCCGCCGCTCGCACAACAGGGCGACCGTCGCGGGGGTGAGGATCATCAGATCCCGACGGAGACCATCCCCTCCGCGATGCAGCCCCACCCCGCCGCTCCCGCGACGGATGCCGTAGCGGACCACCCGGAAGGGGTAGGCGTGTTCCAGCGCTTCGACCGGCGTGTTCAGCGAGTTGGACATGTGGACGTGGACGCCGGACAGCCCCGGTCCGGAAGGGCCCGCGCCCATTCCTCCGCCCACCGTCTCGTAATAGGCGAACGGCTCGCCGGAGCGGGGGTCCGTTCCTCCCACCGTGGTGTTGTTCATCGTGCCCTGCGAGAGGGCGGGCATGAGGTCAGGCAGGGCGATCCCGAAGGCGCGCAGCAGGACGTCGGTGATGCGCTGGCTCGTTTCGACGTTGCCCGCGGCGACCGACGCCGGCATGCGGGCGTTCACCAGGCTTCCCTCAGGCAGGACCAGCTCCACCGCCGACATCGAGCCGCCTCCGGCCGGCAGCGGCTCGCCCAGGAGCGCCTCCACGACGCAGCGGACCACGTAGCGGCAGGCCGACGCGGTAATGGCTGAGACGGCGTTGATGCCGCCCGGCACCTGGGCGTCCGTCCCCGTGAAGTCGATACGCAGCGCATTCCCACGCACCGTGAGCGCGGCCCGGATCGTGACCGGCCCATTGCCGAAGCCGTCGTCCTCGAGGGCGTCCCGGGCCTCGTAGACCCCGTCGGGGATCCGCTCGAGGCCGGCCTCCACCAGGCGGTCGGCATAGCTCACCAGCGCCTCCATCGCGGCCAGCGTCTCGTCGACCCCTCGCCTCCCGGCGATCTCGAGGAGGCGGGTGCGCCCCGCGTGCAGCGCGGCGAGCTGGGCGTCGAGGTCGCCGGCGCGCTCCACCGGCGTTCGCACGTTGGCGAGCAGGGTCCGCCACAGGTCCTCGTTCCGCTCCCCGCGTGCGTACAGGCGGACCGGCGGGATGCGCAGACCCTCCTGGAAGATCTCCCTGGCGAGGGGCATGGATCCGGGCGACATCCCGCCCACGTCCGAGTGGTGCGCGCGCGAAGCGACGTAGCCCAGCAGGTGTCCTCCATCCGCATGCACGGGGGCGATGAGCGTGATGTCGGGGAGGTGTGTCCCACCGCGGAAGGGGTCGTTCAGGCAGGCGACGTCTCCTGCGGCCAGGGGGCCCAGGTCGTCCAGGGCGGCCTGTACGCTCATCGGCATCGCGCCGAGGTGCACGGGCATGTGGTCGCCCAACGAGACCGCGGCACCGTCCGGAGAGAAGAGGGCGCAGGAATAGTCCCGCCGTTCCTTGATGTTCGGCGAGAAGGACGCCCTCCTGAGGGCTGCGCCCATCTCTTCGGCGAGCGCTGTGAAAAGGTGCCGGAACACCTCCAGCGTGATGGCGTCGGGAGCGTATGCGTCGGTCACGGGTGTGGTTTCCCCGGGCGGGGTTCTCCGTTAGGTTACCTCGCTGAAGGCCAGCTGCATTCGCAGGGCCGCAGTCGCGCGTGCGCGCGTCCGAACGTTAAAGGGAGGGACGTTTGAGTAAAGAGAAGCTCATGGATCGGGCTCGGGACGAGCTCTTCAGCCATATCAATCGTTGCGGCGTCCTTCAGGCCGCCGAGGACGATCAGCGCCACTGGATGGACGAGACGATCGAGTACCTCGGAGAGCGTTACCCCGATCTGGCCGACGCCGACCTGGGTCAACTCCACGAGATCGGCATGCGGTTCTGCAAGCCGGCCATCGCCCACGGCGCCAATAGCACGGCCCGGAACATGGAGGACGCCGGCGTGGCCTGAAGGCTGCCGCCGTCCCATCGGATCCGGCGAAGGGCGAGGGGTCTTCCACGGCCCCTCGCCCTTCTGTTTTTCTTCGGGCCCAGCACCCCGATTCCCGCCTGCCGGCTTGGCGACTAGGCGGCGGGTCCGTATACTTCGGCCCGTTTGAGCACGCGTCAGCCTGGGAGGCCGCCGGCGATGGCCACGAAAAAGGACGAGGGCAAGGCCGGAAAGACCGCCGGCCGCAAGGGGTCTTCGACGAAGAAGGCCCCCGCGCGGCCCGCCGCCGGGAAGGCTGCTGCCGGGAAGGCCACCGGCAGGAAGTCCAGCGCGAGGAAGCCCGCCGCGAAGAAGCCTGCCGCGAAGAAGCCTGCGGCGAAGAAGCCTGCGGCGAAGAAGCCCAGCGCAACCGGGAAGAGGGCCCCCGTCAAGAAGTCGGCCGCCACCGGCCCGCGCTCGAAGAAGGCGCCGACCGCGAAGCCCGTGGGCAAGAAGAAGGCGGCCGCTTCGGGGTCCGCCACCGCGAAGAAGCCCACCGCGAAGAAGCCCACCGCGAAGAAGCCCGCCGCGAAGAAGCCCACGGCGAAGAAGCCTGCCGCGAAGAAGCCCCCCGCGAAGAAGCCTGCCGCGAAGAAGCCCGCCGCGAAGAAGCCCGCCCGGAAGATGCCCGCTGCCAAGAAGGCCGCGGCCGGGAAGAGCGAGGCCGGCGCCGCGAAGAAGCCGGCGACCAGGAAGCCATCCGCCAAGGAGAAGGCTGGCGCCGCGAAGCCGGAGGCCGCCCCGAAGAAGTCGGCCGCGAAGAAGGTCGCGGCGCCCCCAGCCAAGGCCCCGGCGACGAAGGCGTCCACCGTGAAGGACGCGACCGCCGCCCGGTCCAGGCCCGCGAAGAAAGCTCCGGACTCCGGAAAGGATCCCGGTGCCGCGAAGGCCCGAACGGCGAAGCCGGCCCACGAGTCGAAGAAGCCCGCACCGGGAGCGAAGGAGCGGGGGGACCAGGCGGCCGCGTCCCGGAAGTCCGCGAAGACCCCCGGCAAGAAGAAGCCACGCAGGAAGAAGACGGTACTGCTCGGCGACGGCGACGACGCCGAGCTGACCCCGGAGGAAAAGCGGGAGGCCCGCCGGCAGGCTCGCCGCGAGGAGCGGCGCAGGGAGCGGCGGGAGGCGAGGCGTCGGGCGGCGGAGGCGCGCAAGCGGCCCGAGGTCGAGGCGTATCGCCCCAAGGCACGAGTGGGTCCGGATGGGGTCATGATCCTCGAAGACGACAAGTACCTCCACAAGGCCTACTACTCCGGGCAGCAGATGCCGTCGCCCATGGGCGGCTTCCTGATGCTGTTGGGAGTTCGCCCGACGCCGGACGGGGGTGTGGTCGCGCTGTTCGAGTGCAGTGCATCGTCGCTGCGGTATCAGATGGAGCTCGCCAAGGCGACCCGCTCGGAGCGCTCCAAGGTGAAGGAGGAGCAGGACGCGGGCGAGGACCCGGACTGCCCCCGCCACGGACCTGGCCACCGGCTCTACCGGGCGGGCAAGGACCTGGTCTGTCCACTCTGCGGAATCGCCTACGGGAAGGTCTGAGTGGCCTGACGCGGAGGCGGGAAGGGCCCTCCACGAACGTCCGTCCACGCGACCTGTTTCGAGGGTGGTACCGCCCGTCGCCGCACATTACATTGGCGTGGAATCCACCCACGCCACGCAGGTGCTCGGCCTGCCAAGAGGTCCGTCCAAGGAGCTCCCTACATGCCCGAAGGGTTCCTCAGTTCCGAGGAATACGACGAGCAAGCGCACAAGCTCTACAACGACGGTGACTACGAAGGGGCCCTCGAGATGCTCAAAGAGGGCCTCTCGCTCTATCCGAACGCCGTGGAGCTGTACGTCGGGCTCGGCTATGCCCGTCTCGCCCGCGAGGAGTACGCCTGGGCCCGCAAGGCCTTCGAGCGTGCAGCCGTCCTGGATCCGGCCCACGAGGACGCGCTCGTAGGGCTGGGGGAGACCCTCCTCCGCTTCGGTGAGAGGAGCCAGGCGTTGCACCTGTTCGACCAGGTCGCCGCGATGGGGTACGACGACGACATCGAGCTCATGCTCACGATGGGTCGCGCGCTCTATCGGGAGGCGATGTACGCCGAATGCCGCGACGTCTTCGCGAAAGCCGCGGCCGCGCGGCCCGACAGCGCGGAGGCGGCCGCCTCGCTCGGCTACGCGCTGCACCGCCTCGGGGACGACGTGGGAGCGGGGCGTCAGATCCGCCGCTCCCTGCGCCTCGATCCGGACCTGCACGAGGCCCGCATCTACCTGGGGCACCTGCTCTACGACCGCGGGGATTGGGAAGGGGCGCTACGCGAGTTCGAGCGCGTGCCGCCCCAGGAGCACTGGGACGCGCTCGCGGTCTGGCGTCTGATGGAGTTGAAGAGGGCCATCTGGCACATGGAGTCGGGCGACGCACGGCTGTCGCCCTGGGAGCAGCGCCTGCGGGAGCTCGAGGATCTGGAGGATCCGATCGATCGACTGCTGGGCGAGGTCGAGGCCCGCATGGGCGGGCCGGGGGTGGCGCCTCCGTACGACCCGAGCCAGCTCGAGCTCTTCGAGCGCGAGTCGGGGCGGGCGGACGCGGGTAGCCACGTGGTGCGCCTGGCCGACGGACACCAGCTCCGCGGGACCTGGCACGAGATCGTACGGCAGATGCGTGACCAGGCCGGATTCTCCCACGAGACGCTCGGCCACTACATGCGCCGCCTGGCCGAGCGGTGGCACGAGCAGAGCGGTGTGGAGATTCCCTTCACCGATCCGGAGTCCTTCCTCCGTGCTGCGGTGTCGGCCGGACTGATCCACCTGGAGAGCGAGGGCGATGCCCTGGGAGGGGTACGGTGATGACGGAGACGAGCGACGTCCTGACGCGCTTCCACCAGACCCTGGTCGAGGAGATCAGGAAGCGGCGTCCGGAATATCTGGCGGAGCCCTTCACGGTGGCGGAGATCTATCAGAACCTCATCCCTTACGGCACGCATCGGGACCGCCTCGGAATCGAGATGAACGGCGACTACGAGGACGCGCTGCTGCGCATCCTCGCGGGCGAGGGTGGCTACCTGATCCTGGAGTCGGAGCCCGCGCTGCGCGTCCTCCGCCAGGAGCTCGAGTCCCCGAACCCCAACACCGGCCTCTATCGCGAGTACGCGGCAGTGGACGTCCGCCTCGCACCGGGGCACGTCGGCCCCGGGGCCCCGGTCGCGTCCCCGGTGCCTCCGCAGCCGGGATCCCCGACGGCCGGACCTGCGCCTGCGCCGCCCGTCATGCCGTCGACGGAACGTCCCGTGGAAGCGGCCGGTTCCGACGAGCGACCGGAGGCGTGCCGGTGGTGCAGGGCCGAGCTCCCCGGGCGCTCGAACCTCAAGTATTGTCCCTTCTGCGGCACGGACATCCGGATCGTCCCGTGCCCGGAGTGCGGGGAGGAGCTGGAGCCGGAGTGGCGCTTCTGCATCTCGTGCGGGGCCGAGATCGGCCATTGAGGCGCGCCGGTCGGCGCATCCTCCTTCTGGCGGGCGTGGCGGGAGCCGCGGTGGCGGGCGCGTGTCGACGCGAGCCTCCTCCTCCCGAGTTCCCCCCTGACAGCGTCCTGCGCACCGAGCTCGGGCTCACCGATGCGGACGAAGTGCACCGCGTCACGATCCGGGGAGGAGACCGGGAGGTGCTGGACCCGGTCGAGGTGCGCATCCCCGCAGGCGCCTGGGTCGAGTTCGTTACCGCGGACTGGAGGATGCATCAGATCCGCTTCGTCGCCGACAGCCTGGATGCCGCTCACCGCGCGTTCCTCGAGGGCACCGACCAGATGGATTCACCCCCGCTCGTCGATCGCGATGCGCGGTTCGTGGTTTCGTTCGCGGAGGCTCCCGAGGGGCGGTATCCGTTCGTTGCCGAAGGGAACGAAGCTCCGACGCTCGGGGTGGTGGTGGTCCTGCCGAAGCGCTAATCTGACGCGCGCGGAGCGGACTTCTCGCGGCGCTCCGCCGACCTCGCGGCAACCCCAGCACACGGATCGTATGCCCAGGATCGCCCTCATTCCCGGAGACGGAATCGGCCAGGAGGTGATGCGGGAGGCGCGTCGCGTGCTCGAGGCCGTCGCGGAGGTGGAAGGGCTGTCCTTTGAGCTCGTCGAATGGGACCTCGGCGCCGACCGCTTCCTGCGCGAGGGGATCTCGATCACCGAGGAGGAGTTCCGCAGCCTGGCCGAGGAATACGACGCGATCCTCATGGGGGCACTCGGGGATCCGCGGGTGCCCGGTAACGAGCACGCGCGCGACATCCTCCTCGGACTGCGCTTCCGCCTGGACCTCTACGTCAACTTCCGCCCCTGCGTGCTCCTCGCCCCGGACCTGTGCCCTCTGAAGCGCGTGAAGGTCCCCGTGCGCCTCGAGATCTTCCGGGAGAACACGGAAGGCCCCTACGTGGGCATGGGCGGCGTCTTCAAGAAGGGGACGCCCGAGGAGGTGGCGATCGAGGAGGACATGAACACGCGCGGGGGGGTGGAGCGCATCGTGCGTGCCGCGTTCGACTTCGCGCGCGCGAAGGGACGACACCGTGTGACGCTGGTCGACAAGGCCAACGCGATGCGGCACGCGGGAGGGTTGTGGCGTAGGGTCTTCGCCGAGGTCGGGGAGGTGTATCCCGACATCGAGCGCGAGGAGATGTACGTCGACGCGATGGCCATGGATCTGGTGCGCCGGCCGGAGCGGTACGCCGTGATCGTCACGTCGAACCTCTTCGGGGACATCATCAGCGACCTCGCCGCGGAGCTGACGGGAGGGCTGGGTCTCGCGCCGAGCGCGAACATCCATCCGGGCCTGCACGCCCTCTTCGAGCCCGTGCAGGGGTCGGCGCCGGACATCGCGGGCAAGGGGAAGGCGAACCCCATGGGCGCGATCCGCTGCGTGGCGCTCCTCCTCGACCACTTCGGCCACGCCGGGGGGTGCGAGCGCGTGGAGCGTGCGGTCGCGGTCGCCATCGCCCAGGGGAGGACCACCGCGGACCTCGGCGGGAGCTTCACGACCGAGGAGGTCGGCAGGTGGCTCGCGGAGCGTGTCCTGCGCGGGGCCGCGGTGGAGTCCTGACATATCCCGGCAGAACGCCGATCCGCGTGAACCGTCCGAGGCGTCGCGGGGTAGGTCACGACCGGCGGCGTGGTGGTGGAGTCAGCCTGACGAGAGGGCGATGAGCGAGGAGAAGGGCAGGAGCCTCACGCGGCACGAGTTCGACGCGGTCATCCGTCGCGCCGCCGAGCTCGCATCCTCCGACTCGGAGCCGAGTGGAGGTGGGCTCACGGAGGCCGAGCTGTTCCGGATCGCCCGCGAAGTCGGCCTGGGCGAGCGGCACGTGCGCAGGGCGCTTTCGGAAGTCCGCTCCGGTCGGACGGTGGGCGGCACGTTGGACCGGGTGTTCGGGCCCTCGTTGCTGAGCGCGGTGCGCGTCGTGCCCGGAACGCCGAAGGAGCTCGCCGGCAAGCTGGACGACTTCTTCGTGGGCACCCAGCTGTTGCAGCCCGTACGGCGCGGCCCCCAGGTCCTCCAGTATCGGCCCGCGCTGGATTGGGCCTCTCAGATCGCACGCGCCGCGAGCCTCACGTCCCGGAAGTACTACGTCGCCTCGGCCAAGTCCGTGGAGGTACACATCGAGGCCGTGGACGACGAGCGTACGCTCGTAGAGCTGGTCGTCGAGCCGGGCACGCGCGGGGATTCCATCGCCGGGGCTTCCGTGGGTGGGGGTGCAGCGGGCATCGCTGCCGGAATCGGCATCGGCTTCGCGGTGGTGGCCACGGGCGGCGTGCTCGCCCTCGCGGTCCCCCTCGGGATCGCCGCGAGCGGGGCGGTGGCCGGGGGGATCACCTACCTCGTCGGTGCCTCGCACAAGAAGAAGCTGCTCGAGGTCCAGGCCGAGGTCGAGGGCATCCTGGATCGCCTGGAGATGCGCGAATCGCTCGAGCCTCCGCCCGCCTCCTGGAGACGCTGGGTGAAGCGTCAGTTCCACGGGGTGGCCCGCGACCTGATGAGCGTGGAGGACGAGCCCGACCGTGATCCGAGCGAGCCGCCCGGCTGATCGACGGCACCGGGATCCGGAGGTCCATCGTGCCCGGCAGGGTGGCGCGAGCGGCGCGTACCGTCCCAAGTTGGAAGATCGACCTCGTCTCTCCCCCCAGGGGCGCCCGGTGCTCATCGCTCATCTCTCGGATACCCGGTTGCTCGCGGCGGTGCGGGGAGCCGCGCACCCCGAAGAGGACGTGATCTCGGATCGTGAGCTCGGCACCGACGCCCTGGTGCTCGGCTATCCGCGGCTTATCGTGGTGTCGGATGCGGCGGACGCCTTCCCCGTATCTGGCTCCGGCGCGCGTGTTCCCGTGCTCGATCTCGACGTCGCGATGCTCGCGCGGTGGGAGGCGGAGCGCAGGGCTCGTCACGTGCCGCCCCCGCGGACCGATTTTCTGGTGGAGCGTCTCGTGGGGCTGCTCGAGAGGCAGGCCACCGAATCGACATGGGTGGACCGGGCCCTCGGCGAGCTCGGCCGGGCGGCGGGCGCAGCCCTTCCCCTTCCTTTCCGCGCCTTCGCACGCCGGGTGTTCGAGTTCCCCTCCCACTACCACGACCTGCACCCGATGGCGGCGGCGTGCGGGCTGACCCGCGGGGCCCTCAAGGCGCGCTTCCGGCGGCGCGGCCTCCCGTCCCCGTACGCCTACATCCGGTGGCTGCGCCTCATGGCCTGCGCCCATCTGCTCGCGGACCGCTCGGTCACGGTCGCCCGGACCGCGAGGCGCTTCGGGTACACGTCGGCCGGCAACCTGTGCCGGACGATGATGTCGCTCACCGGCCTCACGCCCACGGAAGCCCGTACCCAGAACGGGTGGAACCACCTCGTGATCGCGTTCGCTCGAACCCACCTGGACGGCGAGGCGATCGCGGCGTGGCGGGAGCTGGACGAGCTGTTCCACCGTCGGGTCGCGTAACCGCCCGGGCCGAAGCACCGGAAAAAAAAGAGGTCCTCCCCGCGCGGGGAGGACCGTCTCGGCCAGGGCCGCAGGCGTGCCTAGCGGCGGTTGCGCCGCTGCCGCCGACGCTCGCGTCGGATCGCGGCCTCACGCTTCCGCTTCCGCTGGGCGCTCGGCTTCTCGTAGTAGCGGCGCTTGCGCAGCTCGGAGTACAGACCGGAACGCTGCACCTTCCTCTTGAACCGGCGCAGTGCGCGGTCGAGGCTCTCGTTATCCTGGACGACCACTTCCAAGACGATCACGCTCCCTTGCTAGTGGCGAAAGATAAAGCTCTGAAAGGTAAGGTGGTTCCGGGGGGAGGGTCAACGGGAGGATGCCACGGGTCGCTCCGAGCTCAGGGCAGGCGTCCCTCGCGGTGCAGCGTATGGGCGTAGAGCCGGTAGGTTTCCGGCGTGGCCAGGAAGTCACGGGCCCACACATCGAAGGGCGGCAGCGGAAGACGCCGTTCGATGTGCTCCACGACCATCATCGCGAACTGGATCCGGTCGGACGCGCGGAAGTCGATCCGCTCGCCGTCGAGGATCCGGTCCACGGCCTCCTCGAAGTCGCCCGGGGCGACCAGGCAGATGAAGTGGGCGACCTGGTCCAGGCGGTAGGAGGCGTAAAGCGAGCGCAGGGCGTCGAGCTCCTCCTCGGAGGGCGGGGGCTGCCGCTCCTCGGACCAGTCCCCTGACATCTCGCGGGCGTTTTCGGCGAGAAGCTCCCGGAACTGGCGTCGCAGCTTGGGGGCGTGGCGGGCGTTGCGCCGGCTGGTGTGCAGCGCGGAGGCGAGCAGCCCTCCCAGGAGTGGCCGGCCCAGCCCACGTGCCTTCTCGTGGATCTCCGCCTCCGAGTCCTCGATGAAGATCTCCGCCGTGCGGACTTCGTCCTCCGCGGCCTCGCCGTCACCGGGACGGAAGGAGAAGAAGCCCTGCCAGCGGCCGCCCTGTCCCGGGTGGGTCACCAGAAAGCAGGCCCACGTCTCGTCCTCGTGCTCGAGGAAGGCGACGGAGCGTCTGCGTTCGCTGAGGGAGGCCATGGGCGCTGATCTCCGGAGAGTCGGTGGCCGGAAGATGACCGTCCCCGTCGCGGGCGGCAAGCGGCGGCCGCCGGCGAGGCCTGGAGGCCTGTGAACGGTATCCTTGCCCGCACCGTAAACAGATAGTTATCGTGCAGCGGATCCCCTGGCGGGGATCTGAAAAACGTCGACGCCCGAAGGCCGGACGACCGGCTCGATGGATATGACACCCGGCTGCGGCCGGGTTTCTTTTCCGGAAAAAGGCGCGACGGGACCGAAAAGGACGGGAGCGTCCCCGGCTGGCACCGGAGACGCTCCCTGGAAGGCACGGGTTGGCGGCCCGACCTGACTCTCTTGGCTGAGGTCAAGCTAGTCGGACCGTTCGGCGGGTGTCAAGGGAAACGTACACCCCCGCCATCGGGCTCCACCCGTGCAAGCGTCGATCGATCCTTCGGGGCGGTGGAGCCGATGAACACGACAGTATCGACCGAGACCCGTCCCGAGGCGATGGGCGACGTGCCCGGGATCTGCGAGCTGCCCCTGACGCGTGCCGTGGTGCAGTATCGCGACATCCACGAGATGGACACGCCGGGTGGTCGCATCGAGGACATCGGCCTGGGTCTCGTCGTGGAGGGGCGCTACGCGTCCTCGGCCGAGTCGCTCGACCTCGGCAGCGGGAAGATGAAGGTGCTGGACCTCAGCACCGAGCTCGTGGTGCTCGACTGGGTGTACGAGCCCACCCTGGAGCATGTCGCCGGCCTCCTGACCGCGGCGGCGTCAGGGCGGAACGAGGGCTCCCTCCGCCAGTACGCGTTCCGGCTGGGCCTGAGGGTGCTGGAGCGTGTGGGCTTCGGTCCACTGACCCGGCCCACGCTGCTGCGCATCGGCTTCCGTGACATCTGCAGGGACCTCGATCTGCACGAGGGCACGTCGATCCGCATCGTGCTCGGCCCCGGCAGGCTCACCCGTGTCCATCTGGACTACGATGGCTGCGCACTCCTCTTCCGCACGGCATTCCAGGAGCCGGATGCCTCGCTCGAGCGGGGCCTCGTCACCGCGTTCCCCGACGCCGAGGTGCGGCGAATGGTGCCGGAGGCGCCGAGCGAGGCCCTCGACTACCAGGTCCGCTTCCCCCTCCCCGCCGGTCTGGCAGAAGCACGGGCGTGCCTCGCGTCGATGCGCCGCGGGGTCGGGGCGCTGATGGCCCGCTTCGAACCCGAGCGCTTCGCGGTGCTCTCCCGCATCCTGGAGACGTTCGGAACGCGGGAGACGCTGGCTGGTCTCCAGGTGCGCGAGCCGCGGGTGCGGGCCGTCCGCCTGTCACAGTCCACTCCCGGTTCCACGGCGGTGCACTGATGCTGCTCAGCGAGACGTCCTCCCGCATCACCGGCGCGATCGGACGCGCTGGCGAAGACGAGCTCCGCGGACGCTATGCGGCCTACCGCAGGCGCCACGCTTCCAGGCTCCTGCAGATGCTTCCCCGGGACGCCATCCGTCCCCTGTATCGCCGGGCCCGCGCGGAAGCCGTGCGGGACGGGGCGCTCGAAGGGTCCCTCCGTGACGATCCCCTCGCCCTCCTGGTGGAGTACTGCGAAGCGCTCCTGCCGCTGCCGCCATTCGACGTCTGGCGCCTGGACCTGGCCGGGAATCCGGGCGCCCATTTCGCGGATCTGGAGGAGTCCCTGGACGGCCCCACCGTGGATGCGCCGTCGACGATGGAGGCACGCTCGGTCGAGTACGCTGGGCGGATGTGGATCGCGCACCTCCGGGCCTTCCGGGAAGACGGGTTCTGGCGGGCGTACATCTCCTTCGAAGAAACCGGCTCCGGGCGGGTCCACCGGACGGCGGCGGTGTTCTACGAGCGCGATGCCGGGGAGTTGCGGGACCGCTTCCTCTCCTTCGAATCCACCGCCCTCCAGGCCTTCCTCCGCTCGGCTCTACCCTGACGCGCTTTTTGGCAAAAAAGCGTCGATGAAACCGCCTCGTAGCGGTATCGGGCACGGCCCCGAAACTCGGTGGCACGCTTAGGTTTCCCCCTCCCACAACCTACCCGACCGTAAGCTGCGATACTTTCCGGGAACAGGTGGTTATGTCTCCACATGCCATTTGTAAGGTGTTGTAAAACAACAACTTACTGATAAGCTGCGGTAAGATGAATCGGGGTCACAAGGGGGTTGCGCGCCCCGGATCGTGGCCTTAGAGTAGACCGCGCTCTGAGGAAGCTGGCTGCTCCCCCCCGCGACCTCTCCCGGTCCTCTCGGGCGGACGTGCGGAGCCCCGAAAATCTGCGACTTTTCATCCTTCGACCATTGGCTGAGGTGTGTCCATGTGGGAAACGTGTTCGGTCCAGCTCAACGTGCGTCTCCCACGCGACGTGGCGGCCCAGGCCGAAGAGGTGCAGAAGACCGATCCCGAGTTCCTCAGCCGTGTCGTGTTGTACGGTCTCACGCGTCGCTCGATCTATCGCCATCTCCGGGAGCAGGCCGTGAGCGACCAGGGCTCCGAGGCTCCGGAGGCATCGACTGCGACCTCCTGAAGCTTGCGCTTCACACCCCTTCTGAATCATTTGTTTACGCGCGACTGAATTCCTACGGTACAGGTCGCGCATCGGAATTCAGAAGGGTTTTTCACGTCCAGCGGGAGGACCGCCGTGGGCGCAGGCGAGTCGGGCTCGGAAGAGCCCCGCGAAGTCCTGCGGGCCAAATACCTCGACTACTGCTCGTCGCAAGTGGCCGACCTGCTTCTCTACCTGAGCCCCGACGAGATCTACCTCCTCGCGCAGCGGGCCCACCGCGAGCGGGGCGGTGAGGGCGACCTTTCCTACCAGGACATGGTCCGGATCGCTACGGATTGGCTGTCGCAGAAGGTGACGCTGCCGCCGTTCGACGTATGGGTCGAGGACTACCGGTCGCACCCGGACCGCTACGAGGAGTACTTCATGGGGCTCTGGGAGTCCGACGTGACGGACTCCGAAGACTCGTAGGTGGGGGCTTCTCGTCAGAACGGCAGGTCGTCGTCCGGCTCGCCGCCACCGGGCTGCGGACCGCCTCCCGCGGATCCGCCTCCTCCGCCGTATCCACTCTGCCCTCCGTAGCTGCCCCCACCTCCTCCGGACACGCCTCCGGCGGTCGACCCCAGCATGACCATCTCGTTCACGACGATGTCGGTCCAGTACTTCACGCCACCCTGGTCGTCCTGGGTCTGCGAGTACTCGATGCGCCCCTCGACGTAGAGGCGGTCGCCCTTGTGCACCCACTGCTCGACGATGTCCACGAGCCGGCCGAAGAAGGTCAGCCGGTGCCATTCCGTCTTCTCCTGCTGCTGTCCGTCCCGTCCAGACCACGAGCGGTTGGTCGCGAGCGAGAGCTTGGCCACGCGGGCTCCACCCGACGTGGCTCGGATCTCGGGATCGTTCCCGACGTTTCCAATCAGCATGACCTTGTTGAGCGACCGACTCATGGGGCGAGAACTCCTGGCACGGGGGCCCGGTAGCGCCGGGCGCGGAGACGGCGAAGAAAGCGGGCGGCCATAGCCGCCGGAAGGGCGTAAGGTAAGCGGCCCCGAGGCGTTTTTCCATCGTCGACCGGGACGCTATCTTGCGTCGTTCCGACGCCGTTCCCCCTAAGTCCGCGGCCCCGACCATGACCGACCTCACCTACATCCGTGTCGAATGGGATGGCGACATCGCCGTCGTCGCGGTCGACCGCCAGGACAAGCTGAACGCCCTGAACGCCGAGGTCATCTCGGAGCTGGGCGAGGTGTTCGATGCGCTGCGCGGGGACGACAAGGTACGAGGCGTGCTGCTCACGGGGGCGGGGGAGAAGGCTTTCGTCGCCGGGGCCGACATCGGCGAGCTCGCCAAGATGGACTCCGTCTCGGGAGTCCAGGTGAGCCGGAGCGGCCAGGAGGTCTTTCTGGCCATCGAGCGCTTCCCGAAGCCGGTGCTGGCCGCGGTGGGTGGCTACGCGCTTGGTGGGGGCTGCGAGCTCGCGCTCGCGTGCCACATGCGCGTGGCGTCCGACAACGCCCGCTTCGGGCTCCCCGAGGTTGGCCTGGGGATCATCCCGGGCTACGGCGGCACGATACGTCTGGCCCGCCTCATCGGCCTCGGGCGGGCCATCGAGGTCACGCTCACCGGCGAGATGATCTCTGCCGAGCGGGCTGCGCAGATCGGCCTGGTGTCCGCCGTGCACCCGCGGGCGGAGCTGATCGATCGCGCCAAGGAGCTCCTGAGCAAGGTGACGAGGAACGGGCCGCTGGCGGTACGGATGGCGCTCGAGTCGATCTACCGCGGCGTGGACACGGCCATGCGGGATGCGCTGGACTTCGAGTCGACGCTCTTCGGACTCCTCGCCTCCACGGAGGACATGAAGGAGGGGATGTCGGCTTTCCTGGAGAAGCGGAAGGCGGAGTTCAAGGGTCGCTGAGGGCGGGCCTCTTTCGCGCCAATCGGTTCCCCTGGGACGGCTGCTCCGGAGAGGCCGAAAGCCCTTGAAAGACAAGCACTTTCAGGGCAGTCCCCAGGGTAGCCCGAACGCTCCGGAAAGGTTAACTTTCCGGGATGCTTCCAGGGCCCTCCTCCACGCATGGTCCGTGCGCCTGAAACGGATCGGGCTGCGTCACTTCCGAAACCTCGGGATCCAGGATCTGGAGTTTCCGGCGGAAGGCGTGGCCATCGTCGGGGACAACGCCCAGGGCAAGTCCAATCTCCTGGAGGCGATCTACTACCTGGAGACGTTCAGGTCCTTCCGCGGTGCGCGGGACGACCAGCTCCTCGCGTTCGGCGAGGGCGTGTTCCGGGTCGTGGGCACCCTCGCACCCGACTCGGTGGAGGATCGGAGCGTCGAGGTGGCAGCGGCCTTCGAGAAGCGAGGCAAGCGAAAGAAGGTCACGGTGGACGGCTCCGAGCCCGAGCGGCTGGGCGACGCGCTGGGACGACTGGCGGCGGTGGTCTTCTCGCCGGCCGACGTGGAGCTGGTGAGCGCGGGGCCCTCGGAGCGGCGGCGATTCCTGGACATCGTCCTGTCGCTGGCCCGACCGGGGTACCTGCTGGCGCTGCAGGACTTCCGGAAGATCCTGGCGCGGAGGAACGCGGCGCTGAAGGACGGACAGTCCGGGGCGGCGGTCGGCGCATGGGACCGCGGGCTGGTGCGCTCCGGCGCGGAGGTCATGCTGGAGCGGGGCGGCTGGATCGCGGAACGATGCGGTGCCTTCCGGGAGTACTACGCCGCCGTTTCGGGCGGAGCCGGCGCGCGCATGACCTACCGGCCGAACGTCGGGGCTCCCGGCGCGACGTCGGTGGAGGAGCTCGCGGATGCCTACCGGGAGGCGCTGATCGGTTCGGCCGACCGGGAGCGACGGGCGGCCACTACGGTGGTGGGTCCGCACCGCGACGAGATGGTCCTCCGGCTGGAAGACCAGGGAGACGACCTGGACCTCAGGGACTACGGTTCCGGGGGCCAGCGCCGCACGGCGGCCCTGGCGCTGAGGCTGGTGGAGGCGCGCACGATCCGGGAGACACGCGGGCAGGAGCCGCTCATCCTGCTCGACGACGTGTTCGCTGAGCTGGACACGGGACGGAGCGAGCGGGTCCTGGAGCTGATGGAGCGGGAGGAGACGGGGCAGGTCGTGCTCACGGCCCCGAAGGAGAGCGACGTGCGCATCCGACGGGACGTGCTCCCGAGGTGGCACGTCGTGGACGGACGGGTGAGCGCGTGAGCCGGGGAAGGGCCAAGGGCCCGACGCGACTGGGGGACGTGCTCGAGAGCGTGCTCGAAGAGCACGGCCTGAAGGACCAGGTGCGCAGGATGGAGGTCCTCGACCTCTGGCCCGGGATCGTGGGCGAGCGTGTCGCCGCGGTCACCCGGGCGCGAGGGGTGTCGGAGGCCACGCTGTTCGTCGAGGTGCGCACGAGCGCTTGGCTGATGGAGCTGAACATGATGAAAGGGGAGTTCCTCGATCGGGTGAACGAGCGCCTGCCCGAGACTCCTCTGGAGCGCATCGTCTTCGTATTGGCGGAGACGACCTAGCGCGCAACTGCTCACGGAGCGGACATGGCGAAGAAGAACCGCAAGCAGGAGGGTGGTGAGGACTATACCGCCGGCCAGATCCAGGTTCTCAAGGGCCTGGAGGCGGTGCGGAAGCGTCCGGGCATGTACATCGGGTCGACGTCGGCCCGGGGACTGCACCACCTGGTCTACGAGGTCGTCGACAACTCGATCGACGAGGCCATGGGTGGCTTCTGCACCGAGGTGACGGTGACGGTCCACGAAGACAATTCCGTCACCGTGGTCGACGACGGCCGCGGAATCCCGGTGGACCTCCACCCGACCGAGAAGGTGCCCGGGGTGGAGCTGGCGATGACCGTCCTCCACGCCGGCGGGAAGTTCGACAAGAACACCTACAAGGTGTCCGGCGGCCTGCACGGGGTCGGTGTGAGCGTGGTCAACGCGCTGTCCGAGTATCTCGAGGTCGAGATCCATCGGCAGGGGAAGCGGTATCACCAGCGCTTCGAGCGTGGCCTCAAAGCCACGCACCTCAAGGAGCTCGGCTCGGCGAAGGGAAGCGGCACCCGGGTCACGTTCAAGCCCGATCCGCAGATCTTCACGGAGCTGGTCTACAACCTCGACACGCTCTCCAACCGGCTCCGCGAGCTCGCGTTCCTCAACAAGGGCCTGCAGATCACCCTGATCGACGAGCGCAACGGCACGCCGGTGAAGGAGGAGTACCTCTACGAGGGTGGTCTGGCCGAGTACGTCACCTACCTGCGCGGCCAGAAGCCGGCGCTGCACGACAAGATCTGCTACTTCGAGGCGACCAAGCCCGAGGCGGAGATCGAGCTCGCGTTGCAGTACGATCAGGGCTTCGCCGAGAACACGCACACCTTCGTCAACAACATCAACACGCACGAAGGCGGCTCGCACCTCACCGGGTTCAAGGCCGCCCTGACGCGCACGATCAACGACTACGCGCGGCGTAACAACCTCTTCAAGAAGGACGAGAGCCTCTCCGGCGACGACGTGCGGGAGGGGCTCATCTGCGTCCTGAGCGTGCGGGTCATGGAGCCGCAGTTCGAGGGGCAGACCAAGACCAAGCTCGGCAACTCGGAGGTGCGTGGCGCCGTAGAGGCGGCGGTCAACGAGAACCTGGCGATCTTCCTGGACGAGAACCCCCGCGCGGCCAAGAACATCATCGAGAAGTCTTTGCAGGCCGCACGCGCCCGCGAGGCCGCGCGTAAGGCGCGTGACTTGGCGCGCAAGAAGAGCGCGTTGGAGGGTGGCGTCCTGCCCGGCAAGCTCGCCGACTGCTCGATCTCCGATCCGACGCTGTGCGAGCTGTACCTCGTGGAGGGAGACTCCGCGGGCGGCAGCGCGAAGCAGGGGCGGGACCGCTCCTACCAGGCGATCCTCCCGCTCAAGGGGAAGATCCTGAACGTCGAGCGCGCCCGCATCGACAAGGTGCTGTCGAACGACGAGATCCGCGCGATGATCACCGCGATCGGCGCGGGCATCAAGGACGACTTCGAGCTCGACAACACGCGCTACCACAAGATCATCATCATGACGGACGCCGACGTCGACGGTGCCCACATCCGCACCCTCCTGCTCACGTTCTTCTTCCGGCAGATGCCCGAGCTGATCGAGGCGGGGATGGTCTACATCGCGCAGCCGCCGCTGTATCGCGTGCAGAAGGGCAAGCAGGAGCTCTACGCGTACACGGAGGAGGAGCGCGACGACTACGTGAAGCGCTTCGGCGGCAAGGACGGGGACGGGCGAGGCGTCAACATCCAGCGCTACAAGGGGCTCGGCGAGATGAACCCCGACCAGCTCTGGAAGACGACGATGGACCCCGAATCGCGCACGATCTTGCGCGTGCAGATCGAGGACGCCGCGATCGCGTCGAACCTCTTCGACCGCCTCATGGGCGATGAAGTGGAGCCCCGCCGCCAGTTCATCGAGAAGAACGCGAAGTACGTGCGGAACCTGGACGTGTAGGCGTGCCGTGACGGGGCGGCGCGCCCGCCCGTCTCAGCGCCGCGAGCGCGGCCACCGACACTCATCCTTGCTTCATCGATTCTCTGTCGAGGGAAGGCTCGAGAACTCCCATGTGCGCAGGTCCTGCGGCGGAACCAGCAGGTAGGGGTCGTGCATGGAAAGCGTCGTGCCGGAGCCGGAGCGCGCGAAGGTCCCGGCCATCTTCCCCACGAGCGTCACGAAGCCGTGGTCGGCGAGCCCATGGTCGGCGGCGGCCTCGTCGTCGCCCCACGCCTCCCATCCCCAGGTGTAGCGCTGGGAGATCACGACGGGCTTGGTCTCCGACGTGCCGTCGGGGTGCTCGTATCGCGTGTCGAGCGTCAGCTCGTAGTCGCCGTCCCCGCAGGGGGGAATCGTGTAGGTCTCGCCGTTCGGAAGTGTCACGACGCCGTCGCGGTCCACGTGCGCCCCGTCCGGGATCTCGTGGACGCACGAGACCGGCATCGGGAAGCCGGCCGGCACGAACGCGTACGGTCCCGGATCGGCCTGGCCCAGCGTCAGGCTCCCGCCCACCACCGACACGCGCGTGCCGGCGGAGTCGGTCTCCGCGCAACAAGGGAGCGACTCGCCGTCGACGCGCGTCAACATGTAGGGGCCCGCGATGCTCAGATCGACGCGGTCGGGGTCCGTGCCCAGCATGCAGCCGCCCACGAGCAGGATGAGGGCTCCCGCGAACGGAAGCCACCAGCGGTTGATCCACCGGTGTGACGTCATGTCCAGCAGCTCCCACGAGGACGCTCCCCCCTGTCCACCACCATCTCCCCTTCGATAACGTGCGAGCGCCTCGCGGCGTGACGGGGCCGGTGGCGGAACTGCCGACCGTTTGCCTGCCCACGTGAAATGGTACCGGCCCTCGACCTGCCGTTTCGACCGGGACGCACAGGCCGGTGGAACCGCCGTCAGCGGCTTCGCGGCAGAACGGCTCGTGACAGCGCAGATGAAGGTCTCGGCGGTGGATGGCACACCCGATCCCTGGCACGAATATCGCAGTATCAATATTTCGAGCTTCTAGTACTTCCAGACGCTCGAGGAGGAAAAATGTCCAGGACAACATGGAAGCTGGATCCTGCCCACACCTCCGTGGAACTGGCCGTGAAGCACATGATGTTCACGAGAGTGCACGGCCGCTTCTCGGACGTGGTGGGTGAACTGCATATCGACGAGGACAGCCCCGACGAGTCCGAGGTGAAGGTAGAGATCGGCGCCGCGTCCATCGACACCGGCGTGAAGGACCGCGACGATCACCTCCGTTCGGCGGACTTCCTCGACGTGGAGAACCACCCGAGGATCACGTTCGAGAGCACGCACGTGGAAGGTGCCCTGAGCGAGGAGGGTGGCCGATTCAGGGTTGTCGGTGACCTCACGATCCGTGGGGTCACCCACGAGGTGACGCTGGACGCCACCTTCGAGGGGCAGGGCAAGGACCCCTGGGGCAACCAGCGTGCGGGCTTCGAGGCCACCACACGGATCGACCGCCGGGATTGGGGCCTGGAGTGGAACCGACCCCTTGAGGCCGGTGGCATCCTCGTGGGCAACGAGGTCGACATCGAGCTCGGCGTGCAGGCGGTGAGGGAGGCCACGGGCGAGGAGGAGAAAGCCGCCGCCTGACGGGCACACCGGGTGGCCGGGGAACGCCCCGGCCCGCCCGGACCGTCAGCCGCGGGCCTTGTCGAAGGCGCTGCGCAGCTTGTCCGCGGCCCGGTCCGCACAGAACTGCGCCAGTCCCGTCAGCGCTTCGGCGATCTGCTCGGCGGACAGGCCGGCGAATACGCCGGCCGTCACGACGTCGGCGGCGGCGGGGGGAAGGCCGACCACGCCGGGCGTCACCGGATCGTCCGCCTGAACTCTCGTCTTCCAGACGACGGAGCCGTCCGTGGAGTCGAGCAGGAGGATCTCCGACTCGATGAAGAAGGATGCCTGCGCGTTCCAGTCGCTGGCGCGGATGCCGAAGTGGCGGATGCGGACCTCGAGCTCGAAGTCGGCGTCTTGCGCGCTCTCCACCGGCCGCATGCGCAGGACCTGGCTGGACTGCCGGAGCGTTCGGTCCGCCACGATCGACGCGACGTCCGTCGTCTCGACTGCCTCGTCCAGGCGCGCCCGCAGTCGGGAGGCCTGGTGCTCCTTGACCAGCTCGGTTCCCACCGCCAGGACAGCCTCGGCCCAGGAGCCCGTCGCGACGTTGGGGTTGAAGGCGCTGCCCGTGAAGACCTCGGGCCTGGGTGGGGACACGAGCACGACGGCCAGTTGGCGGTCGCGGAAATCGAAGTCCCCCAGGCGCCCCGTGTGGGCGCAGCCGATGGCGAGGAGGAGCATCGCGGTCAGCATGGCTGGCCGCCGGATCGAAAGATGATCCATGGTGTTCACCGTGCCGGAACGTGCCGCAGGGGGGGCATCCGCGCCTTCAATTCTCACCGGCGAGCGCGGCCGCGTCCACCATCCTGACGTCGTGCCGCCGCGCCGCTTCCCGCGCCAGGGCGGGCGTGGGCGCCTCCGAAAGGAAGAGAACGCGTAGACGCGCCTCGCGGCCGAACCCGTAGCGGGTCTCGCGGATCTGGCGGTCGAGCGCCTCGAGCGCCTCCCTCCCCCTCGTGTCTCCGGTCGAGGCCGAGCCGTAGAAGGCCGCTCCCGACGCGAGCATGCCGGCTACCGGGATGTCGTAGCCGGTTCCCCAGAGGCTGCCGCACTCGCGGGCGTTGGCCCCCAGGGACTCGATCGCGTCGTGGCGCATGTGCTGGCGACACACCTCCGGGAGGATCGAGCCCAGGTGGTCGTCCAACTCACCGCGCAGGCGGTCGAGCACGACTTCGGCCACGTCCCCGGTCGCGAACCGTTCACGGGAGGGGAAGACGAAGCGGAACCAGAAGGCGAGAAACGGATCGGCGATCCGATAGCGCCGGCTGCGGCTGCGCGGTCCGGCGTCCAGCGACTGGCGCACCTCGACGAGGCCCATCTCGGCGAGGCGCTTCAAGTAGGGAGCGACCTGTCCGCTGGCCGTAAGATCCGCCACGCCGGCGTGGATCCCTCCCCAGTCGGACTCGCCCGAGGCGAGGGCGGACAGGATCGCCACGTAGCGGCTGGGCGCTTGCGCCGCGCGCTCCACGAGCGCCACGCCGGCCTCCGCGAGCGGCGCCTCCGACCGCAGGACGAGCCTGCGCAGGTTGGTGGTCAGCGAAGCCGACGGATCGAGGAGGACGAGGTGGCCCGGAAGTCCCCCGAAGACCGAGTACGCGCGCAGCCGATCGAGCGCACCGCTGCCCGGAAGGAGCGGAGCGGCGGCCCGGAATGACAGCGGTCCGAGGAGGAGACGGAGCGGCGTGAGCTCCGCGTCCACGTCTTTCCCGGCGAGCACGTCCACGGGTGCGCCGAGGATGATGTGCAGGGTCCGCTGCCTGTCCCGCGCCTGACGCAAGCCCGCGCGAATCGCGGGGAGAAGGCGCGTCCCGGCCGACTCGATGCGATGCGCGTCGTCGAGCACGAGGACCGCGCCCCGCCCCTCCGGCACGGAGGCCGCCGCAGTCGAGAAGATCTCCTGCCAGGAAGGAGGGGCTCCCGGGGTATCACCCCCTTCGGCGTCCTCCCGATCACGGCCGCCGGAGCCGACGCGCCACCCGGTGGCGCCCCGCCACAGGCTGGCCAGGAAGGCGGCCCGCTGTTGCGGATCCGGGAGGGGCGCGACCCGATGATAGGCGTGTGGGAGCTCCGCCGCCGCGGCGAGCGCCAGTGACGACTTGCCGGCGCCGGGGAGCCCCGAGAGCACGGAGAGAGAGCCTTCCGTGCGGTCCAGCGCCGTACGCAAGAGGCCGAGCTCGCGGCCGCGCCCGTACAGAGATCCAGCCATGAACGGCCTGTGGTGTGCCTAAGTTATATGAAATTAGCGTAATCAAATTTATGTTGTTTACAGTTGCACCGCCATGCCGGCCGGGTGAACGTTGAACCTTGTTGTTGGGCCCCCGTCTCTGAGGAGCTGCCTCCATGACCCGCGTCGCCCCCCGGTTCGACATCCTCGCCGCCGCCACCTACGCCACGCCGCCGAACAACGGCGGCCCCGAGAACAGAAAACGCGTCGTTCTCGAGGCGGTGTTC
>Ga0307424_1000043_pt1 | contig 49423 bp, 50 predicted proteins | sample SalMarWE160320MG_FD_202157 | JGI IMG/M metagenome (GOLD analysis project Ga0307424, IMG submission 202157) | Salt marsh sediment microbial communities from the Plum Island Ecosystem LTER, Massachusetts, United States - WE1603-20 | ecosystem: Environmental > Aquatic > Marine > Intertidal zone >... | reverse complement strand
TTGGAATTTATTGTTTTTTTTAGTAAAATACATTGATTTCATGGGGATAGATTGTAATGCACGTTCTGCACGAACGTCCCCCTTTCCCCTGTTTAACCATTTCAGGACCCCTTTATCCCGAATTGGCGTTCCTACGATCCAGATCACAACTTATGGAACGTGGGACTCTTAGCGCCTCGAGGCATTTGTTGCAGGAAATACAGCGTGCAGGTTTCTTGTCACCCTTTCGCCATCGGGCAATCAGGCCTGGCTCGCTGATGAGTGGCCGACTCAGGGACACCAGGTCTGCTTCACCCTGCTGAACGATCTGTTCGGCCATCTCCAAATCACGTATGCCACCGACTGCAATGACGGGAACGCGGACCCTTTCCTTAACAGCCTTGGCCCATTGGCGGAAGTACCCCTGGTCCTCGGGCCGTTTGAGTCTGGTGCGGAACTCGGTCTCTTGAAATCGGGCCCCGCGCAAGCCTTGGCTGATTTCCAGGGCATCATATCCTGCCTCGGCCAATAATTGGGCTGCCTCGATACCTTCTTCCAAAGAGAGTCCACCATCGAAGCCGTCCCGAAGGCCCAGCTTGATGAGCACCGGGAATTCCGGCCCCACCCTTTTGCGTATGTTTGCCAGGACCTCGCAATGCAGACGGAGGCGGTTTTTCAGATCTCCACCCCAATGGTCCTGGCGGTGGTTGCTGCAGGGGGATAAGAACTGGGCGAACAGGTAGGCATGAGCCCCGTGTACCTGCACAGCGTCGAACCCCGCCTCTCTGGCCCGACCGGCTGCCGCGCCAAAGGCATTCACCAACTTTAAGATCTCCTCATCTGTCATCACCCGATGGTCAAGATCGAAGTGGGGATCATCCCTTACCACGGATGGAGCCAATCCCTCGGCAGGCAGAAACCGGGAGGCCTCCCGGCCGGCATGCATCAGTTGCACGGCCACCTTTCCGCCATGGTCGTGCACTGTTTGGGCCAACTGTGCCATTCCTGGAATCGCCTCGTCCCTGGCCAAACAGTTCTGGGAGGGGAAAAGACGGCCGTTTTCATGTACGCAACATATGCCAGTTATTATCAAACCAACTTCGCCAACGGCCAGGTTGCGGTACATCTCCAGTTCCAGAGGAGAGACCTCCCCATCCGGTTCGGAAGCCGCTTCGAAGGTGGCCGAACGTACGAACCGGTTTCTCAAGCGCATCCGCTTAATTTCAAAGGACGAAAATAGAACACTCATTATGGTCCTCCATCGCAGTTCCCCCAGGATCGGTTAATTCACATGAAGATAGGGGCCATATATAAGTTAGAAGTTGGCATCGAGTTGAATATGTTTTAGGCCGTCTCATTTTGGGACAAACCAGTGTGTGACTGGGGTCGGGCCACGACAACTGCCTGATATTGCGTGAAATAGTTCCGAAATGGCTCCCTGAAATGGGCCTGTATTGCATTTTTTGAGGCCAAAAAACTCGTTTTTCTTCGGTATTATGGCGAGAGCGAATAAACATTCTATTCCGTGAAATTATGGAACGTCAATAACTTTAAAAGTTGGGTAGTGAATTGAACATACTTTAGGCTCTCATCATGCATACACAAGCCAGAATGGATACACCTGGAGCCCTGCATCACATTCGGGTCAGAGGGGTTGAGTGGGACCTGATCCCCAACCCCGCCCACCTGATGTTCCGTACCATTTCAACATCACTATCTTATGTCATGAAAAGAGGGCAGATCTGCTGTTGACTGCTATTGTTTGATGACAGATAATGCGCTCATGACGAGGCGTCAGGTGAAAGTCCAAAAGGTATAAAGGAGTTAAATCATGAAGAAATTTGCCCTGTTTGTCTTTAATGGTGATCCCATGTGCTTTATCCATGTGCTGTTGAATGCACTGGATATGAAATCCAAGGGTCATGAAGTGAAAATTATTATGGAAGGCTCTTCGGTCAAACTGGTTCCAGAACTGGTGAAACGCGAAAATCCCTTGCATGGATTATGGAAAAAGAATTTGGAGGCGGGTCTTATTGAAGGCGTCTGTAAGGCCTGTTCAGGGAAACTGGGAACTCTTGAGGCGGCAAAGGAGCAGGGACTGACCCTTCTCGACGATATGTCCGGCCATCCCGGCATGGCATCATACCGTGATAACGGATACGAAATCATTACCTTCTGATTAAGGACATCGGGGCCGCATCTTAATTATCTACTGTTGGAACGTTATTGAGGATTCTTTGCTTCGATCCAAGGCGATGCTTGTTGGTAATTCTGATGGAATAGGCCTGGCCACAACGAGGCGGCTACTCGCGGCCGGGTGGGATATCATCGGCGTTTCAAGAAGCGAGTCGCCAATTATCAGCCCAGCCTACGAGCACCGAGTCGCGGATGTCAGTGATAAGAGATATTCAGACGTGATGGATGAACTGGTGATGGAAGGTCTATTGGATCTGTGCATCTACTTCGTGGGGGTCGGTGAACTGCTGGACCCCTTGGATATGAGTGGTGAAGCCCGGATCATCGATGTTAACCTGACCGGAATGGTTAAAACAGCAGCAGCAGTGATTCCCCAGATGGTCCGAAATGGAAAAGGCCACTTTATCGGTATATCCAGTCTGGCAGATGAGTTGCTTTCCTCCGAGGCCCCTTCTTACCATGCCTCAAAAGCGGGTTTTTCAAACTATCTTGGAGGGATGGCCCTGGCCTTGAAGCCCAAGGGAGTGCATGTGACGAATGTTCGGTTTGGGTTCGTTGACACAAAAATGGCGAAGGGTGATGTTAAGCCGTTCATGATGAACGTTGAGAAGGCAGTTGACCATTTGGAAACCTGTATCAGGAAGAGGCCTGCTTGTTATACCGCACCCAAAATTGCAGTCCCGCTCATCAAGTTTCGAAGGCTAATGATGAAGTTGGGTGGGAAATAGCCATCTGTGGGACAAGAAAGTCCGCCGAAACCTAAAGGTTTCGAGAATGAAGCGTACCTCTACGTACTCTGCAGTGACCGCAAACCGAAACGGAACGAAGCAGATCAGGCAAAATCGAGAATCCCGAAGGGTTTTCAATTTGGCAAGAGGTTTTCCAACCCCATTATTGGGATGAACCCGACGGGTGGCCCATTGAAAGAGTCAAGGATACTTCAGCAAGCTCATATACAAGCAGTTTTGGCTTTCTTGCCAAATTGAAAAAGATCAATTTGGGAAGGCGCCAACTCGTCTTCTGGAACCGCACGGACAGACACAGACGTTTTTCGGATATACAATATATTGACAGATTTGATTATATCGTGTACTTATTCAGATAAATATTTACTTAAACATATTTTGAGAAATTATGGAAAATGTCGAACAGAAATTGAAAATACTGGGTGATGCAAACCGGTTCAAGATCATCAATCTCCTCTTGGGTCATGACCTTTGCGTGGGAGCCTTGGCCCAGCATTTGGGAATATCCAAGCCTGCCATTTCTCAGCACCTTCAGGTCTTGCGGAAAGCCGGGCTGGTGAGAGGGGAAAAGCGAGGTTACTGGACCCATTACATGGTTGAGAGAGATATGTTGAGGCAAATGGCAGACACGCTTGTTAATATGGCTCAACAACCGGCCCACGACTGTAGCGACGGTTCCTGTAGCCTTATCCGGGAGATAAAGGAAAAACCGGAATAATACGTATCACATTTCTAAGTTCACTCTTTCCTTTAAAAACCACCATAATTCAATAAGTTATCTTATTTTCCCGATATATTTCTTCTGAAAATCGGAAAATATCCAATTAAGTGTTGACATATTCTTATAAGGAACCTACTATTTAATTAACTTGTTGCTTAATTGAAAGGAGGTGAAAGAGATGTGTAAAGAAAATTGCCAGTTCCCTGAAAAATTGAAGGGCAAACCGGGAGAATGCACCCCTGAAAAGATCAAGGAATGCCATGGGGACACAAAGGATCATCCCTGTTCTGAAAAAAAAGGGGGTAAATAAGCAAAAGGACTTCGATCATTCCTGATGATGGTCGGAGTTCTTTTCTATCCGATGGGTAACCGGAACGGGCCCCTATACAGCCAAGAAACCCCGCACTCTACAAACAAAAGAGCAATGCCGGCGGAATTTGAAACGATCAACTGGTAATCACGGCTTCAGAGCTTCTGGGAAGGTACCTGGAAGAGAGCAATTATGAAATGATGCAAGGAGAAATCACATGAAAATTGAGATGAAACCGATCGGTTTTGTGTCCACTGACGCCGAGGACATTCCCCGGAACTGGAAAGTCTCGGACGTAGAGGGAGATTTGATCGTAGACGAGATTTACAAAGACGGGATGAGGGAGATAGAAGCCGGTCAGAAAATCTTCGTCTTTTTCCATTTTCACAAAAGTCCCCCATTTTCAGAGAGGTTCATGAGAATCAAGCCCCCTATTTATGACCGGAAGGTAGGGGTATTTTCTTCCCACTCGCCATTTCGCCCCAATCCCATTGGTATGTCGGTTCTAGATGTCCTTGGAGTTAATGGGACGACAATTCGTGTTAAAGGTCTTGACATGATGGACCAAACACCCATTCTGGATATAAAACCGGAATCCTGTCCCTGGGAGGATCAACGCTCGTGCAGAACTTGCTTGGCATGTTTTGCTGGAATATGAGAGTATCTTATCTATGCCGAGATTAGCACGACTGGATGTCCCCGGCGTCCTGCAAACCATGTTATCGGTCGAGGTATTGAGAAAAGGGAGTGGCAGGATACAGACTACGTGCAGTCATTTTTCGGAAAGTACAAAGATATTTGCCTGACCCTCATCGCTGCGGAAGAACTGCGCGTGCCCATGCCGCTGGCCAGCCTGCTGCGCGACCGTCTCCTGTCTCTGCTGGCCCAAGACGGTGAGAAGTTCGACTGGTCGGCAGTTGCATGGCTTGCCGCCAAAGACGCCGGTTTGGTGGATAGACGTGAGTAAACCGTTGATGAAGCATTAACCGGTTGCAGAGGGATGTTTTGTCTAACACCATACCCGATGGCCCTTGATTTCTCTTGACTCAAGCGCATAAATTATTATTTTATCTTGCATATGGATAAGCTGGAAACGCTGCACGAAAGGAGGTGTAATGGTGTCAAAAAAGGATCTCATTGAAGGACAAAGGATCCTCATTGTCGATGATGAGCCGGATGTATTGGAGACCCTGGAGGAACTACTCCCAATGTGTGACCTCACAAAGGCGACGACCTTTGAAGAGGCAAAAAAATATCTTGAAGACCAGGAGTTTGATCTGGCAATCCTGGACATCATGGGGGTCGACGGCTACCATCTGCTGGAGATAGCCAAAGAGAAAGGGGTTATACCGGTTATGCTCACGGCCCATGCCCTGAGCCCGGAAGATACGGCAAAGTCGTACAAAGAAGGTGCGGCTTCGTATGTACCGAAAGAGGAAATGGCCAATATTCGAGTATTCCTAAACGACATTATGGAGGCCAAGGAAAAGGGGAAAAATTTCTGGTGGCGGTGGCTTGACAGGTTGGGGCCGTTTTATGATCGAACCTTCGGCCCTGAGTGGAAAAAGAAGGACGAGGAGTTTTGGAAAAAATTGACCTATATTTAGAGACGGCCAGCTTTTTGAAGATACCCCCGGCGACCCAGAATATTGTTTGGGCGGAAGAAGCCGGTTTAGCCGGATCGGGGTCAATATCCTCTATCGAAATTAACTACATACTTGAGTGGTGCTCCGGTTACAAATAATTGATAATTTTCTGCGAAAATATCCACGATATCCTCCGGGAAGCTGTATGCTGAATTGTGGGGCGTAATGAACACGTTCGGCAATCCCCAGAGGTTGCTATTTTTAGGTAGAGGTTCTTCCTCAAACACATCTAATACTGCTCCACGAATCAGTTTTTCTTCCAAAGCGCGGGCCAGAGCGTTCTGTGAAACAACGGTTCCCCTACCCACGTTGATCAAGACGGCAGATCTCTTCATGAATTGAAAAGCGCTATAGTCAAAGAGATGAAAGCTTTCGGGCGTATGGGGAAGTGTGATCACAATATAATCAGGACGAGTTAAGAATTTTTTAAAACCGGCCCGGGTGAAGAGACGGTCAACCCCGGGTACTTCTTCATCAGAACGTTTATAACCCCAAACGTCCATCCCAAAACGCTTTCCGGTCATGGCAACATGACGGCCAATAGACCCAAGGCCGCAAATACCGAGAAGGGTGTCCTTTAGACCCTTGTATGGCATATCCTGCCACAACCTCTTTTGTTGGTTTTCGTAAGTCTGGAAGATATTTCTCTCCAACGAAAGAATATAGGCAAAGACATATTCACTCATAAGCGGCCCGAACAGGTCCTTCACGCCGGTCAGTAGGTAGCCGGTTCTTTGGGAAGGCGTTATAAGCGCCTCTACACCGGCATAGGTGGACTGAATCCATTGCAGATTGTCTGCAAGATCCAAAACAGGCGCAATCCGATCGGGTTCGCCTAAGATGATATTGCAATCTCCAGCGTGGTTTTTCGAATCCCGTGCCCTGTCACAGGCTATGAGTTCAAGGCTGGCAAAATCGAGTTTCTCGATCAACTCAGCATAATGGCTTGGGTTTTCGGTGAGGATTAGAAGCCTATTTTTCTCTCTCATCATTTTTTGTCACTACAGGGTAAAAGGGCCTCTCATTGACGCTAAGCTGGAAGATATCAGGACGGGCGTAGTGGCCCGCAACATCAAAATCAAATTTACCCCGGGCTATATCGGCTAAATCGAGGTCGGCGAACAGTATCCCTTCCTGATCATAGAGGGGTCCGGCGAGGACTTCACCGAACGGTGAAATTATGGCACTGCCTCCGCGACACATTATCTCCGGAAGTTCATTTAGATCATTCAACCCTTCTAAATCGGCAGGGTACATATCTTTTGTTACAAACTGGTTGCAACCTAAGACAAAGCAGCGACCTTCACATGCTATGTGACGCAGTGTAGAGTGCCATGTCTCACGATGGTCTGCAGTAGGGGCTAAATATATTTCAACCCCTTTCCCGTACATGGTCATCCTGGCTAAAGGCATATAATTTTCCCAACAGATCAGCCCCCCGACCCTCCCTATGGCGGTCTCAAGAACCGGCATGGTACTGCCATCTCCCTCTCCCCAGATCAGACGCTCGGACGCGGTTGGCTTGAGCTTTCGATGTTTACCCAACAGATTTCCATTGGGGCCAAAATAGAGTAGAGTGCAATAAAGAGTACCCTGGCTGAACCGGCTGTCTCGCTCGATAATACCGATTGCCAAATAGACACCTGACTCACGGGCAGCTTTGCCTAAAGCCTCAGTGGCAGGGCTGGGGACATGCACGGCATTTGCCCAATAGCGCTCAAAGGTGCGTCTTCCCGCCGCACTCCGGCTGCCGACTACCGCTCCAAAGCCGAGTCCACGCGGGTAGGCCGGGATGAAGGCCTCGGGAAAAAGCACCAGATCTACGCCCTGATGTCCAACTTCACGAATGAGCCGGCAGGTTTTCTCGATTGTTGACTCACGATCAAACAGGACCGGACTTGCCTGCACTACTGCGACTTTAACTGTTTGAAATTTTTCACCCATCTTTCTCCTCCATTTTCTGGATGTTGGATACTGGATATTTCGCTTAGCGGGAAAGGGTTTTTTTACTTAAATGTATCTTTGAGATTATACTATGCCGCTCATTTTTGCAAGTGGGATTACCCGGTTCCAGCACTTTTATCTTTATTACGTGGAATTGGGGTTGACAAAAAATAGTTGACAAAATCTGACTCAGGGAGTACCAGAAGGGTGAATTTTTTCGTTTCTTTCAAATCTACCGTTTAAATTCCAACCAGTCCAAAGGAGTTGTATATGAACGAAAAACCCGACATTAAGGTGCTGCTAATTGATGATGAGGAAACCCTCATTGAATATCTCTCAAAACGCCTTCTGCGAGAAGGTTTTACTGTGAAAGCTACGTTTTCAGGTGAGGAAGGCTTGGAAGTAGGAGCCAATGAAGATTTTGACGTGGCGGTGGTGGATCTTAAGATGCCGGGCATAGATGGTGTTGAGACACAGCAGAAACTCAAGAAGATCCAGCCGTTCCTACAGAGTATCGTGCTTACAGGGCATGGAGCAATTGATACTGCCTTAGAGAGTGGTCGGCAGGATGCCTTTAAATACCTTCTCAAGCCGATTGAGTACGACAACCTTGTCGAGGCCATTAGAGAGGCCTACGAAAAAAAGGTCGAATTGCAGCAAGCCAAATTCCGTCAGGAGGTGGATGATATTTACCGGGCCGGAATGGGTGCAAGAGGGATAAAAAAGGCCATGAACAAATTGCGAAAAATCTATGGAATCGAGTGATTTCCTCCAAGACCAGTTGGCAAGAGCCTCTGAGGAACTTTCCGGGTACAAAAAAGAACTCCTCGATACCAGGAGATTCCTGAACTGCATTTTAGAAAACTCCGATGAAATGGTTTTTGCCACCGATGTGGAAGGTATTTTGGTCTCATTCAGCAAGGGGGGCGAAAAAGCCTTAGGCTACACCATGGAGCAAATGGTGGGCCGCCATGTAAACGACCTGGTTGATGACCCTTTAGAATTTGAGAAGCTGGCGGCCATTTCCCGAAAGGAGGGGAGCGCCGGCCGTTCGGATTTTCCCCTTCAGCATAAGGCCGGACACGCCATCTATTTCGATATCTCCCTTATTTCTCTCACCGATGCCGACGGACAATTCGCCGGGACAGTGGGGATCTGCCGTGATATTGCCCCGTGGAAGAAATTTCAGGAAGACCTGATACGCGTTGACAGATTGGCTGAAATTGGCCGGACCGCATCCGGTATTGTCCATGAGATTAACAATCCAGTCGCCGTCATCGGGGAGATTTCCGGGTGGATAGAAGTTGTGGTGAACGATGCTAAGGGCTTAGGTCAGGAAGATCGTGATGAATTAGAGACGGCGGTCCAACACATCATTAAACAGGTTAAGCGTTGCAGGAATATTACCCAGCAACTGTTAAGTTATGTGAGGGATTCGGAACCCACCCAATCATCCTTAGACGTTCATGAACTGCTGAAGGAAACGGTCAGCTTTTTGAACCCCGAGTTGAAACACAAAGATATTGAGGTTGTCCTCGATTTTATGGAAGGCCCTCTTCTCTTGCACTCGGACAAACAAATGCTTGAACAGGTCTTTGTCAACCTCATTTCGAACGCCATTTATGCTGTAAAAGAAAAGGGGGGGACGGGAGGCCGAATTGTGCTTAAGACCTCTAAGAATGATTCTATGCTGGAAATCAAGATCTCTGACAATGGGACGGGCATTTCCGAGGAGAATCAGAAGCAGATGCACGATTTATTTTTTAGCACCAAGCCATCGGGCAAGGGGACCGGCCTGGGGCTTCCAATCTGCCAAAACATTATCAAAAAATTAGGGGGCGGTTTCTCATTTGAGACCAAGGTTGGAGAAGGCACCACCTTCATTGTAAAATTGCCTGATTAGTAATCAGACTCGCAGGACGATGGCAGACAACTCAAGCAATTTGTAAAGGAGTTCATCGTTGAAGGCCCGGGGAAAAGAAATTCACCATGCACCCGCCAGGGAATCTGACTCCAGGGCCGCTGTACCATCCCAGGGAACGACCCGTCCTGTCTTTCTCCATGTGTTTACCTTTCTTGTCCTGTTTTGCCTGTGGGTCATTCTCTCAGGCAAATTTGATCTTTTTCACCTCAGTCTGGGTGTCATATCATGTCTTATGGTCACACTCTTTTCAGGAGATCTGATCTTTCCTGAGCCAAGGGCAGCCGGATTTTTCGGTATCTGGATACGCTTCATCAGGTATATACCCTGGTTGCTTTATCAGATCTTCATGGCAAATGTTCACGTACTCTATTTAGTCTTTCATCCCAAGATGATGGATTTGATTGATCCTCAGATTTTCAGGTTCCAGAGCAGATTGAAGGGAGATCTGGCGCTGGTTACCTTTGCAAACTCCATAACTCTCACGCCGGGAACCATAACGGTATATGTCTCTATCGACGGGACCTTTACTGTCCATGCGATTGATACGCAATCAAGGGAAGGCCTGCCCGGCGAGATGGAAAGCAGGATTGCCAAGGCATTCGGTGAGGAATAATGGATACTTTCTTTTTGTACTGTGGTCTTTATCTGAGTTTATTGATGGTTCTTTCACTTTATCGCGCTATTTTCGGCCCCACGGTACTGGATCGTCTGATCGGCGTTAATGCTATCGGCAGCAAAACCGCGGTGCTGCTGGTCCTGATCGGGCTCATCTATCATCGTGTGGATATGTTTGTGGATATTGCATTGGCTTACGCCATGCTGAATTTTATCGCCGTTTTGGCGGCCTCAAGGTACTTTCAAAAACGAAAGGGCCTCTTCGGGGAATAATCGTCATATATAGCGTTTCAGATAATGATTTTGGCAAGGCCAGAGGGAGGAATCCGAGTAAGTCGTACATGTTGGTACGTCGTCGAGCCCAGTTTATATTATTGGGTGACCGATAACGCAGTCCAAAATCTTTATCTGAAACGCTATGGGAGTATTCAAATGGATATCATTGTTGTTTTTCTAATCATATGCGGCTTGATTTTTTTCACAGGCGGTGCAGTGGGAATACTTCGCTTTCCCGATTTCTATTCACGTCTTCATCCGGCCGGCAAATTAGACACAGGGGGGGGCTTCCTCATAATGGTGGCCCTGGCTCTCTTTAATCTCCATCATTTTTCTCTGAGTACGCTCCTAACAGGTTTCAAGATCGTTTTGATTGTGGTGTTCGTTTTTTTATCGAGTCCCACAGCCATACACGGAATTGTGGATGCCGGGGTACGCGCCGGGCTCGGTCCCTGGACCAGGGGCGAGAAAAGGAGATAATATATGATCTGGCAGTTAGATATTGCTATCCTGACCTTGGTGGTAGTGGCTGCTATTGGGGCCATCGCCATAAAGGATCTTCTCGGATGTGCCATACTCTTCGGCGCCTATAGCTTTATGATGTGCCTCCTCTGGTCCATTATGGGGGCAGTGGATGTTGCCTTCACAGAGGCATCCGTTGGGGCCGGGGTCAGCACTGTCTTTTTCGTAGCAGCGGTTTTTCGCACCACAAGGAGGACAAAGGATTGAAGATATTGGGCATAATCGTAGTTATTTTAACCGGCGCCCTACTTATCTATGCCATGGGCGACTTTCCTTCCTGGGCAGATCCGGTATCCCCTGCCCACAATCATGTCTCCCCCAGGTACATAGAAAAGAGCATGGCGGAAACATCAGTGCCCAATATTGTAACGGCCGTGTTAGCAGACTACCGGGGTTACGACACCATGTTTGAAACTACCGTTATCTTCGGAGCGGGTGTTGTTTGTTTTTTTCTCTTGCGAATTCCGAGAAAAGATGAGCCAACGGTTCGACGCTATCGTCACATGCTCACAGGAATGACCATTCGTGTCAAGGAGACCCGGAAGATTCCACCTGTTTTAGAGGAATTTGAAAGGATTGACACCCTGTGGGCCCCTCATGACTTAATTATAAAGACCTCTTGCCGGATTCTTGTGCCCTTTCTACAGCTTTTTGGCCTCTATGTAATAGCCCACGGTCACCACAGCCCTGGCGGAGGATTCCAGGGCGGGGTTATCCTTGGTGCAAGTATGATCCTGTTAGCGATTTCCCATGATTTGAGAACGGCCATTGATCGTATGAGCGAAAGAGTACACGCTATCCTCTGTCCGGTTGGGGTTCTCATTTATGCTGGGACCGGCGCTTTGTGTCTGGTCTTAGGGCATAACTTTCTGGATTACGGGGCACTTGCGGGTATCCTTCACGTTGACCCTGTTGCCGCGAGATCGTATGGGATACTCATTGTGGAAATCGGGGTGGGGCTTGCAGTCATGGCAACCATGATATGGATCTATAACAACATCTCCTCTAAGGGGAACTATGATGAAGGCTTGTGAGCGGAGCTGACTCATGTCTGATCTTATTCCATTTATTGTAGATAATTATAACTACTGGATCTACATCACACTCCTGATGATTGGTCTCTATGCCATGATCGCAAAAAAAAATCTGGTTAAGAAGGTTGTAGGGATGAATATATTTCAAACCGCCATCATTCTTTTTTACGTCTCCATAGGCGCCAAAAAGGGTGCAACAATCCCGATTATCCAACATGGGCATGGCGAGGGGGCACATGAAATAACCGCCTCGGTAATAGAGGCCGCCGAATACATCAATCCGCTCCCCCATGTGCTGATGCTGACCGCTATTGTGGTATCTGTTGCTACGCTCGGAGTCGCCTTGGCCTTGGCCATAAGGATATATAACCGGTATGAAACCCTTGAAGAAGATGAAATTCTCGCACAGATAAGAGAAAAATGAGCCAGCATTATCCCGCCCTTCTCGTAATTGTTCCACTCCTTTCGGCCCTACTCATCAGTATCGTAGGATGGCTGAATAAGCGGCTCTGTTTTCCCATCGCTGTTGTGGCCCTGAGTGTGTCTACATATTCCTCGGTAGGTCTCCTGTTGAGGGTCTTAGATGAAAAAGTGATCCATTACCATCTTGGGGGTTGGGCCCCGCCCTGGGGGATCGCTTACAGAGTGGATCATCTGAGTGCGCTGGTTTTAGTGGTAGTCTCGGTGGTAGCCCTTCTCAACCTTATTGCCACGCAAAAGAGCGTAGAGCAGGGATTTTCAGAAAAGATTGGGGCATTTTACACCCTCTATGTCCTGTTTATCACCGGCCTACTTGGTATTGTGGTTACAGGGGATGCGTTTAACCTGTACGTATTGTTAGAGATCACCTCCCTGACCGGCTACGGCCTGATCGCTATGGGCGAAGATCGTGCTCCCTTAGCCAGTCTCAATTACGTGTATATGGGCACCATTGGGGCCTGTTTTTATCTCTTGGGAATAGGGTATTTATACATTAGCACCGGTTCCCTGAACATGGCCGATATTTCTTCTATCCTGCCCGGTCTTTATGATTCCAATGTGGTTCTTGCGGCTTTTATTATCTGCATGGTTGGGGTCTGCCTCAAGATGGCCTTCTTTCCTTTACATGGATGGTTGCCAAACGCCTACACATACGCCCCGTCTGCTGTCAGCAGCCTGGTTGCCCCTTTGATGACCAAGGTTATGATCTATGTGATGATCCGCCTGATGCTTACGGTTTTTACCCCGGGATTCATCTTCTCCAAGTTAGCGCTGAGCAATTCCGTTGTCTGGCTTGCAGTAATCGCCATTTCTATGGGTGCAGTTCTGGCATTAGGGGCGCGGAATATGAAAAAGATGCTCAGCTACGTGATCGTTGCGGAAGTGGGTTATATGGTGGGTGGCGCGTGGCTCGGAAACCGGGCAGGGATGACCGGGGCAGTTCTTCATATTGCGAACGATGCGCTCATGACTCTTTGTGTTTTTTTGGCAGTTGGCAATATTGTGTATAAGGCAAAGGGATACGCCTTTGAGGATCTTAAAGGGTTGTTCCGGAAAATGCCCTACACCATGACAGGGCTTGTGGCAGGAGCACTTTCCATAATCGGCGTTCCTCCCACATGCGGTTTTTTCAGCAAATGGTACCTGATTTCAGGCGGCATTCAGGCAGGCCAGTACGCGTTTGTGGCGGTCTTAATTTTTAGCAGTCTCATAAATGCAGTTCTTTTTTTCCGTATTATTGAAATAGGTTATTATGAGCCCTTTGGAGCAGATCACGGGCACGGATCTTCCCCGATACGTATGGCAGAGGCGCCACTGACCATGGTCGTTCCCCTTCTGATTGTTGCGGGAGGACTGGTGGTGATGGGAGTTTACACCGGCGATATTGTAACCAATATCATTGCTCCTATCATTCCCATGGGCCTTGGGAATTAGAGCCGTATCTTGAAAGTTTTTTCTGCGAAATCGGCAGCTTAAGTTGCCTGTATAATAGTAATCGAATAACGATCAAGGAGTGACGAGTGACGAAGGAAAACAAAAGTAAAAATTCGTAATTCGGCTGTTCGATATTCGGTTGTTGAAAAAAATGTTAGTAGGCTGTAGTTCTAACGGGGCAAACTTTAGCCCACTTTAGTCATCCCGCCCGAGGCGGGACTCACTTTAAGGCACTCCCCATGGAAACACTAATCTCCATAAAGCCCCTTATTGCCGTTTTAGTGTCGATCTGTGCGGTTCCTCTCTTGATCTTGAGCACAAAGAGGCCCAATATCCGGGAAACCTGGACCTTTGTAACGGCAGTTGCCAAATTCCTCATCATCATCTCCATGCTCCCTGCAATCCTGAAGGGTAACCAGATTGTTTACACGCTTGCCGAGGTGGTTCCGGGGGTTGCCATCAAGTTCAGGGTGGATACCCTTGGAATGCTTTTTGCCTTAGTGGCTTCATCCCTCTGGATTATCACCAGTGCCTATTCCATCGGGTATATGAGAGGGCTTAAGGAACACAGTCAAACCCGGTATTTCTGCTTCTTTGCCTTGGCCCTTTCAGCCACAATCGGCGTAGCTTTTTCGGCCAATCTTCTGACCCTCTATCTCTTTTACGAGATGTTATCCCTTGCAACCTACCCTCTGGTGACTCACCACCAGGACAAAGAGGGTCGGGCTTCGGGCCGCAAATATCTGACTTATATCTTAGGCACCTCAATCGGGTTGCTTCTCCCCGCAATGCTCATATCTTATAATCTGGCGGGCACGCTCGATTTTGCAAGGCAGGGATTTCTGGCAGGCACCTGTTCCAAGGGGTTGGTGGCAATGCTTTTGGTGTTTTTTATTTTCGGTTTTGCCAAGGCAGCCATCATGCCTTTCCATGGATGGCTTCCTGCGGCCATGGTGGCTCCCACACCTGTCAGTGCCCTGCTGCACGCCGTTGCCGTGGTCAAGGTGGGGGTTTTCAGTATTGTTCGCGTGCTGACCGGGGTATTTGGTACGGAACTCCTGTCTACATTAGACCTTGGCCTTGTCATCTGCATCGTTGCATCCTTTACGATTATTGTCGGCTCGCTTATTGCCCTTTCCCAGGACAACCTCAAACGCCTTTTAGCATTTTCCACCATTGCGCAACTGTCCTATATTGTCCTTGGTGTGGGGCTGCTCTCCCCCAAAGGGATGACTGGCGGAATCCTTCATATTGCCATGCATGCCTTTGGGAAAATCACCCTGTTTTTCTGCGCAGGGGCTATTTTTGTAGCCACGGGCAAGAGGAACATCAGCGAGATGGTTGGAATCGGGAAAAGGATGCCCTTGACCATGGCGGCATTTTTCATTGCCTCCTTGAGTATCATCGGTCTCCCTCCCACTGGTGGGTTCTTGAGCAAATGGTACCTTGTGTTAGGATCGCTGGAGGCCCACCAAATAGCTTTCCTAATTGTGCTTCTTACAAGCTCTTTGCTCAATGCCGCGTATTTTATGCCTGTGGTCTATAAAGCGTTTTTCTGTACACCACAGGAGTCTATGTTTGAAGATAAGGTCCAGGAGGCCCCTCTTTTTTGCTTAGTGCCGCTAATGATCACCGCAGCCATTTCCGTGATGTTCTTCTTTTATCCCCAACCTTTTTTCAGGTTGGCAACGATGATGGTCAGGGGCATCACGGGGAATTAGTACCTTATGAATAAATCTGTGTTTAAAACGGAGAGTAATTTGTTCACCACGAAGATCACGAAGAAAACGAAGAGATCATAAAGGTATTAGAAACGCCCTTTTCATGCCCTTCGTGTGCTTCGTGGTAAAACCTTTGTTTGGTTCCCCGCATCAGTTTCATTGAAGACGGGATCTCCGTTGCACTTTGATCGGCTTGTTCGGCTTAGGAAAGGGGAAAGCAAAAATGGGGAAGTCGAAAGAGAGAAAGGAGCTAAGCATGAGTGAAGAAAGGGAAGAAAAAATGGAGCTTTCCCATGAGCCTGTCCCAGGGTACAGGGCAGCCTTTTTCATCGCAATTACCATCGGTGCGCTCTACCTTGGGGTCATTCTTTACCAAACCCTTGCTTGAACTCTGAGTTTGGAAATAGATCATTCAAACAAGAAAAGGACATAATCATGGCAGATCATATCGAAAATCCTGAAAGTCCAAATCAACAATCAACAATCAACAATCAACAATCCAAGCCCTATCTTTTTGACAAACCCAAAAACGTGAAGATTCTTCTCCGCTGTTTTTATGGTGCCCTTTTGGTTTTGCTTATCATCGAGTTCTTTTTGCACAAACATCCTCACTTTGCCTGGGAGGGATGGCCTGAATTCTATGCAGTATACGGTTTTGTGGCCTGTGTGGTCCTCGTTGTTGTGGCAAAGTACATCCTGCGGCCCCTCGTAAAAAGGGAAGAGGATTACTATGACTGATCCAGTCCCCCCAGTGATCATATTTGTGGTGGGGGCATTACTGGTGCCCTTTATCAAAGGGAGATGGAAGAGCGCCTTTCTCCTGGCTATCCCTGTGGTCGGCCTCATAAACCTGATCAGCATAGGCGAGGGAACGCACTGGGTTGTCGGGTTCCTTGATTACCGTCTCGTTTTCGGCAGGGTGGACAAGCTCAGCCTGCTCTTCGGGTATATCTTTCACATCATCGCTTTTATCGCTATTCTGTATTCCCTCCATGTAAAGGATAATCTCCAGCACATGGCGGGCCTGGTGTACGCCGGCAGCGCCTTAGGGGCGATCTTTGCTGGAGATCTTCTTTCGTTTTTCGTCTTCTGGGAGATGCTGACCGTATCCTCTATTTTTCTTATCTGGACCCGGCGAACAAATGCGGCCCTCGGTGCGGGGTTCAGGTATATGTTAGTACATGCGGCCGGGGGCCTCTGCCTCTTGGCAGGTATTGTGCTCCATGTGAATCAAACCGGATCCATTGAATTCGGATATTTAGGTCTGAACGGTCTGGGAACGTACCTGATATTCTTCGGCTTCGGTCTCAATTGCGCGTGGCCGCTCCTCCATACGTGGCTCACCGATGCCTATCCTGAGGCAACCATTACCGGAACCATTTTCCTGAGCGCTTTTACCACAAAGGTCGCTGTCTATGCATTGGCAAGGGCCTTTCCAGGCACAGAGGCTCTCATATGGATCGGGGCCATCATGACAGGGTTCCCCATCTTTTACGCGGTTATTGAGAACGACCTGAGAAGAGTCCTTGCCTACAGCCTCATCAACCAGGTGGGATTCATGGTGTGTGGAATCGGGATCGGGACCGCTCTGGCAATCAACGGGGCTGTCTGTCACGCCTTTAATGACATATTATTCAAGGCCCTACTCTTCATGTCCATGGGCGCTATCATGTATCGTACAGGAAAAATCAACGGCACAGATTTAGGGGGGCTGTACAGGACCATGCCCCTTACATGCGTGTTTTGCATGGTGGGGGCCGCATCCATATCCGCGTTCCCGCTCTTTAGCGGTTTTGTCAGTAAGTCCATGGTGATGGATGCGGCGGCTGGCGGGCACATGAGGATCATCTGGTTTATCCTCCTCTTTGCCTCGGCCGGTGTATTCCACCACGCAGGGATCAAGATCCCCTATTTTGCATTTTTCTCCCACGATTCGGGCATGAGACCCAAAGAGGCCCCGATCCATATGCTATTCGCCATGGGGATTGCGGCCTTTCTATCTGTTTTCATTGGTGTTTTCCCAGAGACCGTCTATAGCCTGCTCCCTTATCCCGTGGAGTATGTGCCTTACACTGCACCCCACGTGGTAGGTCAGACCCAGCTTCTTTTCTTTTCTGCCCTGGCCTTTACCCTTCTCCTGCTGTCCGGCATCTATCCGGCCGAGATGAGGTGTGTCAATCTGGATGCGGACTGGTTTTACCGCAAGGGTGGCCGACTCTTTTTCCACGTGATGGACAGGACCTTTAACAAGATAAACAGGGTTTGTGAACGTGTTTTCGTTGGTGGCATTACAGGCTCTTTGGCACGGATTTCCAGGGATGTTGTCCCGAGGTTCATCCTTCTCGGCATGGTGAGCTTCTGGGTTTTGACAGGGTCGAGGGGAGAAGTGCTGCAGATGAAAAAGAGGAATGTGTATAATGACTTTTTGAAAGGAACACTTCCGGTGGGGATTGGAGCGGGAGTGGCAGGTCTTTTCATCATTTTGCTTTTTGTTTTGAGCTGAGGGCTCAAGGCCCTTCGTATTTTGCCGATTCAATACCGGAGTTAGATATGAAGGGGAGGAGAGATCCCAACTTTGTGAGGGGGGAGGTTTTATGGTTTCTATTGAAGATCTGAAGAAAATCAGCGTGCTTGACAACCTGACACAGTTGATGCTTGAAAGTATGCGACCATTGACGCGGTTGAACCTTTTCGGAGAACGGCACGTTATTTTTGAGGCAGGGCAGGAGGCGGATTACTTTTATATGCTGCTAAAGGGAAAGGTAATTTTAGAGGTAGAGGCCTCGGAAGTAATCATGATTTCTCTTGAGGCCGTCAAACCAGGCTATTCCTTTGGCTGGCCTGCCCTTATTCCCGGATTAAAATACAACGCCTATGCCATATGCGTTGAACCGTGCGAAATGATTGCAGTCCCTGGAGAAAAGTTTTTGGATCTCCTTGATAGGGACCATACGATAGGCTACAAATTCATGAAAAGGGTCGCAAGTATTCTCGAACGTCGGGTAGAACGGCGAACCGGACAGTTTTTGAAAGTTATGTCAAAACACCCTGATCTCCAGAAATTAATGGGATTATCGTAAGGGAAGGGAGGTGAAAATATGCCTAAAAAAATATTGGTCGTTGACGACGAGCCTGACAGTGTAAGTTTTCTTGAATCAGTGCTTGAAGAAAACGGGTATGATTATGTGAGTGCCGGTGACGGGGTTGAAGGGCTTAAACTTGCACGGAAGGAGAAACCGGTTTTAATCCTTCTCGATCTTATCATGCCGGAGAAGAGCGGCATCATGATGTTTCAGGAGTTGAAATCAGACCCTGAAATGAGAAAGATCCCTGTCATAGTCGTATCAGGTATCTCTAAGGTCACCGGAGTCGATTTTCGGGATTTTGTGATAAAGCAGGCGGATAAAGATGAATCAGAATATGTTGGGACGACCGGCGATAGCAGGTACACGAAGCCGGACGTTTTTATGGAGAAACCGATCAAACCTGATGAACTGGTAGCGAAGATCAAGGAGATCGTGAAGGAGTGAAGACTATACGAAGGCCTCGGGTTGTTGCAACACCTTTAAACCCGTGAACTGCTACCATTTTTCAAAGGTCTCATTGCTTGAAGGGAAGATGTATGGTAAATGTGCTCCCCTTTCCAGGTTCAGATCTGAAACCGATGCTTCCTCCCTGTTCCTCAATTATCTTCCTGGTAACAAGGAGCCCAAAACCGCTTCCCTTGGAACCCTTGGTGCTAAAAAACCTCTTGAACAGCCTCTCCTGAACCTCTTTTGTCATCCCTACTCCGTTGTCCACGATATCTATCCTGATGCCGTCCTTTTCTTTGAAGGTTTTTATTATTACAGATAAGTCCTTATTTTTAGCGTTGTCATAGGCGCATGCGTCGATGGCATTAGTTACGAGGTTGAGTAGGGATCGATGGAGCCCCTCAGAATCGAGATGGCACTCGGGTAGAGACGGATCAAAATCGTGAGTTAGATCTATACTGCATTCTTTGGCCTTCTCTTCCATGAGATCATAGACTTCTGTGGCAATATAGTTCAGCGAACATTCTTCAAGCTCAGGTTCATGCTCTCTTGAATAACTGAGCATGTTCATGACCAGGTTAGATATCTTTGCCACGTTGTTCTGAACTATTACCCAGCCCTTATTCAGGAGTTGCTCCTTATTCCTCTTTAAGCCTGTATTAACCATGTAGGCACCGCCCTCAAGCCCGTTCAGTATGTTCTTTATGTAGTGACCCATGCCGGCCATCGTTTGCCCGATAGCTGAAAGTCGCTCGTTCTCCAACAGTGCCTTTTGGAGGCGCCTTATTTCCCGCAAGTCTTGAAAAAAGCCCACGCTTCCGATCTCTTGGCCATCTTTGTACAGGAGCGTGGCTGACAGACGGATCGGGACCGTATCTCCCTCTCTGCTTGCCACCGCTACTTCCAGATCCCTAAGTCTACCCGGCCCCCCGTATGTGTGACTGTAGATCTTTTTCTTTATCTCCCTTGCTAATTCAGGAGGATGATATATTTCTGTGATCTTTTTATGCCCTATCACATCCTCACTCCTGTGACCCGTGAGCCCTTCTGCCGCCCGGTTAAAGATAAGGATGGTGCCCGTTCGATCTATACCGATGATTCCATCAATAGAACTCTCGATAAGATTTTTTTGAAAGTCGTAGGTTTTCTCTAATTCTTCGATGTTTTCTTTTACCATCAGCTCCAGCTTATTGGTGTATTCCCTAAGCTTGCCCTTCATCCACAACACCTCTTGGGCACGTTTTATTGCCACCATGAGGGCGGCCTCTTTGACGGGCTTGCTTATGAAGTCAGAGGCCTCTAATTTGAGGGATTCAATGGCAGATTCCATGTCACCGTGCCCGGTAATGACGATGACACGGGTATCGGGATCAAGACGTCTTATTTGTCTCAAGAGCTCCAGTCCATCAATGCCTGGCATCTTGATGTCAGTTATTACAATAGAGGGGCTTTCCTGCCTGAAGATCTCAATCCCTTTTTTCCCATCTTCAGCAGTAAAAACCTCAAAACCCTTGTGGGAAAGAGAGATGCTCAGAAGGGTCCTGAGGCTCTCCTCATCGTCAACAACCAATATCTTTGTCTTTTTAGACTCCATTTTTTACCTCACGCCAGCCCGGAAAGGTTATCTTAAAGGTGGAGCCTTTCCCTTCCTCACTCTCTACCTCGATTGTGCCCCCATAATCTTTTATAATACCGTAACTTATGGAGAGTCCAAGACCGGTCCCCCTACCCACCTCCTTGGTTGTAAAAAATGGCTCGAAAATCTTGTCTCTTATTTCATTTGGAATCCCGGTCCCCGTGTCCCATACGGTTATCACCACATTTCCATTTTCCTGGAAGCTCCTGATCCCTAACCGGGTCACTACTTTTCCAGTGGCAAAATCCCTCATCTTTTCTTCCAGGGAATCCCTCGCATTGATTACCAGATCCATAAAAACCTGTTCGAGCCTGTTGGCGTCACCCTTGATGGGGGCTAAATTTTTGGCAAGATCGAGTACAACCTCAATGCCGCGCAATTTTAACTGCTGACCTAACAGGGTAAATATCCCCTGAATCGGTATGTTTATGTTGACTTTCTCCTTCTTGATCTCTGTTTTGCGACCAAACGCCCGCAAATGTTTTATGATACGCACGGCCCTGTCCACCTGTTCAATCATATGCCGGGACACCTGTTCGAGTTCGGCCCGAGGAACTTCATCATTACTGGTGGCCACGTTCTCAATGAAATCAGCGCCAATTTGTATTGCGCTGAGAGGTTGGTTAATCTCATGGGCTACACCTGATGCCATCTCCCCGAGGGTGGACATCTTGCTGGCTTGAATAAGCTGGGCCTCTTTTGCCAGGCTTTCGGTTATATCGATGGTGGTCGCGATGATACCGTGCTTAGCGCTGTGACCCGTTCTGCAAGCATATATGTTCACATGGAAGGGTCTCATCCCTTTCCTCCAATGCTGCATCTTGGTATATATGCTTAGTTGTGTCCCGTCGTCCTCTCCATGACGGGACAATATCCCATTACCGTATTCACCAGTGCCCAACTCCAGGAAAGAGATCCCAATCAGGTCTTCTTTCTTGTACCCGTATACCTCCAGGGCACGGGCATTTACGTCTAAGATCTCTAACGACTCAGGTGCAAGGACAAAAATGGAATTCGGGTCGTAGTCGAAGAGAAATCTATATTTTTCTTCTGATTCTTTCAGCTCCTCCTTGGACGTCTTCAGACGAAATGTCATGTTATTGAAGGAGTCGGCCAATTGGGCTATCTCATCTCCAATGCGTTTTGTATAAACAGGACAGCGCCTGCAGATCTTCAGTTTTTCCGGGAACCTGTTAGCAGGATCTATATGAGACGGTATTTGCTCGCCATATGACTTGGCCGATTGGTCCAATTGCCCGGCTTTTGCCTCGCTCTTTTCTATGGCCATTGAGGCATCATTCCGGTGGCGAGCGGGCCGCTTAGAAAAATCGGAAAGCTGCGCGGCCATACATTCCCTTATACATAATGTGCCGTCTATATACCAACACTGGACATCTGTATTCTCGTGGGCAGGGCACTTCTGTTGTCCACACTCCCTTATCTCCCAGCATCTCATCTCACTGGAAAGATTGGCCCTGATATCCAGGTTTCCGCTCCCTATCTCATCAGCCACCTCGGCCAAGTGTAAAACGGGTCTGGTTATATACTTTGAAAGAAAATGGCTAATGATAAAAACCACGACAATAATGGCTGAAATAATGCTCAGCAGTGTGATGAGTAGCCTGTTTATCAGATTATCGATATGTTCCTTGCTTAACCCCACATGGACGGTTCCCACCTGATAGATCCCTTCCAGGACCGGAACGGCAATATCATAGGCAAACCGGTCGTATAAGGGGACCCTCTTTATCTTGTACGATTGCTGGGGTGAAATCACGTTGGCCTTGGCAAGTCCTTGGGGAAAGGGATATGTAAAATTGTGAGACAAAACGTTGTCATCCATATCAAGGATAAATATGTAAGCGATGAGTGGTTTTCGTTCTTGCAGTTGTGCGGTGTCAAACAACAGACTGGTCAGCTCCGGGGTATTTTCTGTTAGTATGTAGGCCTTGCTGCTGTCTGCAATACTCTGTGCTATACCCAAACCTCTTAGCTTGAGCTGGGATATCAGGTTGGGTAACAGCATCCAGCGTATCGCAAGGAACACCCCAATCCCCAGAAGCAATATGACTAATAAGGTGGAAAGGAGTATCTTGTTCTTAAAGCTTATTTTTCTGAATCTTTGCATGAGTCAATACGACTGATTATGGACACTGGGTTGCCATGAGTATGGGCTCCCCGCCCCTTATCTCGGTAAAATATACCTGGTCCAGACCCTGGTGATCATTAGGGCCAAAACTCACACCTGCCCCGATCCCGACAAAATATCTCTCTAACCCTTCTATAGCTTCAACGAATTTCTCCCTCGTAATTTCTCTTCCGGCACGTCTCAGCCCCTCAATAAGGATTAACGCGTTGATATAACCCTCAAATCCCACAAAATTGGGCACATCGTCAGGATAGTATTTGGCAAGAAATCGGGCATAATCCTTGGCCGCAGGGAGTAAAACCTGTTCTTGCGGGGGGGGGACCACCTGTGTGATGATAACACCTTCCCCATCTTTCCCCAGTTTTTTTGCAAGTTCGTTGGCGCCCACAAACGACACGTTGTGAAAGATGGGATTAAAACCCCTCCTTTTTGTCAGTTTAATGAATTTGGCGCAGGGACCATAGGTCCCTATCATCACCACTGCCTGTGCATTGGATTCAATAATGGTTTCGAGGGCTTTTTCAACATCGAGAGTGCCACGCAGGTAAGACCCCGTACCCACGGGGGCCAATCCATACTTTTTGAGGGCTATCTCGGTCCCCTTTAGCCCATCAAATCCGTAAGTATCCCTCTGGTAGAATACTGCTATCCTTTTCATATGAAGGTTTTTCACGAAATATTTTACAGCAGCAGCAGTCTCTTCATAGTATGAGGCCCGGACATTTAATATATAGTGCTTCGTCGGTTCTCTGAGCAGGTGGGCGCCCGTAAACAGACCGAGGAGCGGAATCTTCTCTCTCTCCACGACATCTATTATTCCAAGCGAGGTTGGTGTCCCCACGTAACTGAAAAGACCGAAGACCTTATCATCATGGATAAGCCTTAATGTGTTTTTTAAACACCTTGCGGGATCGTAACTATCGTCATAGGAAATGACCTTGATCTTCCTCCCATGGATGCCTCCATGTTCGTTAACGTGATTAATATATGACAGGGCGCCATGCAATGTCTCTGTCCCCAGATAACTGGCATGCCCCCCTAAGGCCAGAGATGAACCGAATACGATTTCATTATTTGTGACACCAGGGACTGAGCGCTTTTTTCGAATCTTCTCCCAGTCGGTAACCAGCGCTAATTCCCCGTCTTGGATGCGGGTAAAATATACCCTTTCCAATCCCTGATGGTCATTGGAACTGAAGCTTAAAGGATTGGCAATACCGATGGAGTAGTTATGGATCGATTCCAATGCCTTGATAAACCCCTCCCGGTTCAAATCCCTTCCCGCACGCCTCAACCCTTCTACAAGGACCTTTGCGTTTATGTACCCCTCCAAGCCCACAAAATTTGGCTTGTCTTCAGGGTAATAGCGTTTGAGGAGATTGCAGTATTCCCTTGCTCCCAACAAGAGATTTTGAGACTCAGGGGCCTCGGGAGAAGGAACCACCTGGCTGACCAGGATACCTTCACTTTGTCTGCCAAGCCTCCTCGCCAGTTCATCACCTCCAACAAACGAAACATTGTAAAAAAGGGGGTCGAAGCCTCTTCCTTTTGCCAGCTTGATGAATTTTGCGCAGGAATCATATGTCCCTATCATGACCACCGCCTCGGCATTGGAGGCCATAATTTTTTGAAGACCTTCCTCAACGTCTGAAGTTCCTCTCACATAGGACCCTGTACCCACGGGCGCCAGACCGTATTCTTTAAGGGCCAGTTCAGTTCCTTTTAGTCCATCAAAGCCGTAAGCATCGTACTGATAAAATACCGCCACCCTCTTTATTCCCAAGTCCTCGATCAGGTGTTTAACAGCGGCACCGGTCTCCTGATAGTAGGAGGCCCTTACATTGATGAGATAGCGATGAAAAGGCGCTCTCAAGGCATTGGCACCGGTAAACATTCCAACGAGAGGGATCTTGGCTTCCTCCACCAGGGGGATGATCTTGACAGTGGTAGGAGTTCCTACGTAACAAAAAAGAGCGAAAACCTTGTCTTGAATAATGAGTTTCTGGGTATTGGCTACACACCTGGGTGGGTCATATCCGTCATCATAATCGATGACCCTTATCTTTCTTCCGTGCACCCCGCCCTGCTCGTTTATGCGATTGAGATAGGACATGGCTCCTCTAAGGGTCTGTGTGCCAAGGTACCCGGCATGACCTCCCAAGGCCAGGGAAGTGCCTATCAAGATCTCACTCTCTGTAACCCCTGGCACCTTTACGGCCAATGTAGCCGCGTTATTATTTTCTTTGCATGAGAGTGCAGAAAAGAGGAGAAACAATACAAAAAAGAGAATGTCCTTTCTACTTTTCATCAGCTTGATCCTTTAATTTAAGTGGGCTAAAACTTAGGCAAAGCAAAATCGATGATGTGTTTCACAATTGCCTGGTTGTAAAAACCGATCAGAATTATAGCTGTGGCTATCCCAACCGTAGGGATCAACATGCTGAGAGGTGCCTCGTCTATTTTGTCCATCCTTTCTTTGTCATGAGGATGTCCCTGCATGGAAGACTTAAATACGAACCCTATCTCTATGATACGAAAGAAGAGGATCACATTGATCAGACTTGATCCAAGCAGGGCTGCAACAAAGGGCCATTCTCCTGCCAATATTGCCCCCTGGATAAGGTACCACTTGCTGAAAAACCCGCATGTGGGGGGCACTCCGATCATGGAGAGCGCGCATACAACAAAGGCAGACATAGTGAATGGCATTCTTTTAAAGAGCCCCTCAAAATCTGCCAATCTGCGGCTTTTTATCTTGTGCATGATGATGCCTGCCACGGTAAAGAGCCCTGCCGTCATTACCGCATCATTGAGTATATGGAGTATGGCACCCCGGATGGCAACCGCATTGGCCAGCCCTAAGCCGCCTACCATATACCCTACCTCTGCAACCAGTATGTAACAAAGCATCCTTTTAAAATCTGTCTGGGCCAAGGCCATTACTGCGCCCCCGCATATGGCCGCAATCCCTGCCCAGACCATTATTTTGGTCAGCGGAAATACCTCTACGAACAGAGATATCTCGAATACACTGAAAAGAATCCGGATCATCACATAGATCGATACCTTGGTCATGAGCGGAGCAATGAGGGCGCTGGTGGCGGAAGGGGCCTTGGTGTAAGCATCGGGTAACCAGACGTGGAGAGGGAAAAGGGCCATCTTGACTGCTAATCCCGTGAGGATGAAGGCAATGGCCGTGGCGATGACCTTGGTGTCGTAAAGCTTCTGAATCAACAGGTGAACATCGGCCATGTTGAGGGAACCGGTGGAGATATAGATGTACCCCACACCCAAGAGATAGAAACAGGCCCCGATCGTACCCATTACGATATACCTGAAGCAGGCCACTGGTGCGCCATCTTCTCCAACGGCGATAAGGGCATATCCCGCAAGGGAGGCAATCTCTAAGAACACGTAAAGATTGAAGAGATCACCGGTTATCAGGATACCTAAGAAACCGGTCACCTGAAGGAGGTATAGCGTGTAGAAATATACTGCCTTGCCGGGCAGTTCCTGCTCGATACTCCGGTATGAATAGACTGCCACTGACAGGCTGATCACAGATACGATGACCAGCATCATGCCGTTCAGGTGGTCAACTACCAATTCTATCCCGAAAGGTGGGGGCCAGCTTCCTAAGCGGTAATGAATGCTCCCGTCTGTTAACACCCTATAAAGCGTATTCACAGATGCAAGGGTGCACAGAGACAGTGCAGTAATTGCACAGATATATGAAAGGACTTTTTTCCATAGTCCCATAAGTGGAGTGAGGACTGCAGATATCAAGGGAATGACAATAATCAGGATGGGTGTTTCGACTGACATCTCAACTCCCTCTTTTCCTCCTTAGGCGAATTTCGTCCTCTTCAAGGGTGTCATATCGACGGTAAATCATTATGGCCACTGCCAGGGCAACCCCTAAAGTGGCCACCATCACCACAATTGCGGTGAGCATGAGCACGTGTGGCAGAGGATTTGCGTATTGCATGACATCGACAATGCCGGCCTTAGCCCCTTTATGTGCATATTGCAGTATCGGAACGCTTACTCCTCCGCCTTTTACAGATGTAGAGATAAAAAAGAGTATGATGGCTGACTGGAAGATGTTCATGCCTATGATCTTCTTTATCAGGTTTTTTTTGGCCATCATGGCATAGAAACCTATCATCATAAGGCCGATAAACATCCAGTAATTATAGTGCCGGAGTAAAAACTCGAACATACCCCTCTCCCTATTTTTTCCGTCTTTTTCTCAACAGCAGTATACATGCCATACCGGCAGTAAAAATCACTGTGGTTTCACCTAAGGTGTCGTAACCCCTGTAGTCGGCAAGTATCGATGTAACCACATTGGGCGTGGCTGTATCTTTTAGACTGTTGCGAAGATAGTATGGAGACACGTGTGTGCTGGCTGGAGAGTTAGGGTCCCCCCATCCGGGCATGTCCATTGTCCCGTAAATAAGCAGCGCTCCTACAATCACCGTTGAGATCAGACTCAATATTTTCAATCCTTTGAACTCCTTCTTGTCTTGTCAACCGCCCCGATGAACAGCACTGTCCCAATGCCTGCGCTTACGGAGGCTTCCGTGAAGGCCACATCAACCGCAAGCATCTCTGCCCAGAGGAGGCACATGAAGAAACTGTAGGCGCCAAGAACAATAACCGCACTCAATAGATCTCTGATTGTGATAGATGCAATGGCGCATATGAAGACAAAAAGAATCAGCACAAAATCGAATGTCGGGATCATTTATTTGTTCCTTCCACGTTAGTAAAAGGTTTAACATTGCACCGGAATGCCGCCCTCGAGATGGCATGGGTCGCCGTGGGTTGGGCAAGAAACATGAACACTGCGATAAGAACTATCTTGACACTCGTTATGGAGAAACCTTCATATACCGCAAGACCGATCAGAGAGAAAAGGACTGCCAGGGTATCCCCCTTTCCAGTGGCGTGCATTCTGGAGTAGAAATCGGGCAGGCGCAGCAGGCCCAAGGTGGCCGTTAAGAAGAAAAAGAAACCCGCTGACATAAAAAGCCCGGCAATTATCTCCCTTATGAGCATTATACTTCACCTGTCCTCTCAAGATATTTGGCCAATACAAGGCACCCGATAAAGTTCAGCAGGGCGTAGACCATGCTGATATCTACAAACATCTCCACCCTGTGGTGAATAACGCCTATAATTAGAAGGATGATAAGGGTCTTGGTCCCCACGGCGGATATACCCACGGCCCTGTTAAGGATAGTGGGACCGTATGTCACCCTGAAGAGACAGAAAAGGACCAGAAGACACATGCCAATACCGATAACCAGGAAGAAGGTATTCATTCGTTTCTCCTATCATTCTTTTCATCCAGAGTGAAAATGGCGAAAAAGATGGTGCACATAACAGCCATCACCCCTAATGCCACCCCGATTTCAACCCCTAAGATCCCAAGTGATCTGGCCTCTGCCCGATCAACTGATAGGATCCTGCTGAGGATGCCGTAGTCAAGATACCCCCCCCCCAATATCAGGCAAAGGGCGCCAATCCCCGCATAGATCGATAACCCGATGCTGCTGATAATGACCGCTATCTTTTCCGACATTCGTTTCCTTATGGGCGCAATGCCCTGGGTGACCACCAACAGAATAAAACCGGCCGCCAAGATTACTCCCCCTTGAAAGCCCCCCCCAGGACTGTAATGACCATGCATGACCACATACAGTGCATATATCGTGATAAAAGGCATTAGCAGCCTGGCTACTGTTTTGACAATGACATCATCGCTCTCTCTGATCATGGATTCACCGCCTTGCCGGATGGATTGGAATTTGGGAATTTCTATACACCGAGTGTTTCATATATTCGCGCTGCATCTAAGACATCCTGAACATATAAGTGATCTCCCTCCATGAATATGTGAGCCACTCTGTCTTCCATTTCCCCGCCATAAAGATCGTCTGCAACCATTTGACTCAAGGCATGCACATAAAACTCACCGTCCCTGATATCTATGGTAATTGTACCGGGGGTCAAGGTAATGGAATTGGCAAAGGTAACTTTTGAAATATCGGTCTCCAATTTTGTCTTGAACCTCATAATACGGGGATTAATCGGCATTTTGGGGCGAAGGACGAGGGCAGCCACGTGCATATTGGCAATTAGAATCTGGCCCAACAGCCAGGGGATATACTTGAGGAATCTCCATGCCATCGTATGTATATTGCCGACCCGTACATTTACGAACAGGAGGTCATGGAAGAGGTAGGCAACTGTCAGGGAGCACACCGCGCCAATAGAGAGGTGAAAGAGGTCAAAATGGCCCGAAAGGAGTGCCCAGAAAATGAAAAGGATGATGGCTGTACCGACGAAATTTTGAAACCGGGTTTTTCTTCTCTGGGCTCCGGTAAAAATGGCTCTGCACCTCTTCTCCTTTATGAAACGGTTCTCATCGGCCATTAACTCTATGGTTGTATCCATTATGCCCGCAGCATGGTTCCTCGCATCTTCCAGGATCTTGAATGCGCTCTCTGTTGCCTCTATCAATAAGGTAACTTCCATTCAGGCCCCCCTTTGGGATTGAATATTGAAGATTGTCGGAGCGAAGCGTCAATCGTCAATGTTCAACGGAAATGGGTATAATTAGCGCAGGCACCTCCGCCTCTCTTGCCACCATGCATGCGCAGCTCTTTGAAAAAATCGATCTTATAAAAGGTTTGTAGGAGGTTCCCATGACTATAGAAGTGGCATTATAGTCTTTGGCTGCTAAGATTATCTCTTCAGGCGGCTTACCTGCGTAAATGTGAGACTCGGCATCTATCCCCATGTCGAGGAATACCTTCCTGGTCCCTTCAAGCTTTCTTCTTAAGTTTCGAATATCTCTGACAGCCAGCCTCATATTTATGACGTTGACTATCTCCAACATTCCTATTATCCCTTTGAAATTTGGGAGAAAGTGTTCCAACGCCACCCTTGAGGCACGCGACCAGTCAGTGGCAAATATGACATGATGAAACAAGAGGTCATGGTCTCGGCCAGGGCTCTGCCCGGTCTTACTGAATACAATGACAGGTACGGGTGACTTTTTGAGCAAATTTTTTGTGAGACGACCGTTGAAGAGCATTTTTGCTTTCCCCTTTTGGCTCACTGCAACAAGGGAAGCCTTTTTCTGATGGACCACATCTAATATTTTAGGCAGGGCCGGTTTTTCATATATCAACTCTTCTGACCTTATCCCGTAATCGGACCCAATTGTTTCCCAACCCTCCACTTTATTGGGGTGGAGAACCAGGATCTCCTCAAGCCCTATTTGACGAAGAGTCATCAGGCTTTTGATATGAGCGAGATCCGGTTCGCCAGAGCTGGATACATATAGTAGTTTTCGTATCTCCATGATGCCGCTTAAATCGCTAAGGAACCGTCCAGAATTTCTGTTACAACCTTTGCCAGATATTGAGGTTTGGCTGGTTTCTCAATATACGCCTCAGGCTCGGGCACAATTTGACCATCAAAATCTGTTCTGCCGCTCTGGGTGCGAAGGAACGTTCTCTTCGCTATTCCGGAATAAATGATTACGGGGATATCTTTATAGGATTCAGACGACTTCAGTTCACGATACATCTTGATTCCGCTTTGTTTGGGCATCAATACATCCAAGATAACCAGATCAGGTCTGTTTTGTGTGATCATATCCATGGCTTCCCTGCCATTATTTGCTCCTATGGGGAGGTAACCACTCTCTTCCAGCGCGGCGGATACATATTCCCTTACCTCGTTTTCATCATCAACCACGATAATTACCTTCTTCATTTAGATGCCCTCCTGGGAGGCTATCCGAGAATGGCTATTTTCCCCAATCTCGGCGTCAGGCTTAGATTTTAATCCTCCAAATACTTCAATGTATTCCTGCGGTTAAAATCTTCGCCTTCCTTGACCTTGGGAAAAAATCTCTCATTCTCGGACAGCCTCCTAGAGTCGGAAGCATTCAAAGGTTTTCCGCTAAGAGCGGGACTGAAAGCGGGATTCAATCCCAAAACGCAAAAAAGACAAAGAGCCAAAACAGAAACATGAGGCTTATGAATACGGGGAACCCCATCGGGCCGAAGCTGGCAGTTTCTGGTCCTCTGTACTCTCTGAACTCGTCGATAACAGACCGGTCCTTTCCTATCGCTTTCATGTATGAGATGGCGACCGCAGTCAGCGGTTTTTGGGCAAAGCGGCTCAATGTTTCGGGGATGATATGAACAAAGATCCTCTCGCATTTGCTTGCGGTCCAGGTGGAGAGTCGGATTATGACAACCATACAGAATTTCAAGCCCTTGCGGTAGAACCAGTCCGTATCTATTGAGATTGTTTCTGTCCGCCTGAGAAGCGGGAGGAACAGGAAAAAGACCAGGGCAGAAAACATGAGGAGCTGCAACTGGGCTACCACGTGATTGAAGGTATAGGACTGGTAATGTACTTGGTAAGGTAGGAGTGCATAGAGGATCTGGGGATAAACCCCTAAGAAGATGCAGAGAAATGACATGAACCCCATGGCAAGGAGCATTGACATGTTGCTTTCGCCAGGCCTCAGGCCCTTATCTTTAGCGAAAAAGACAAAGTAGGGGAATTTTATCCCTGCATGGAGGAATACACCTGCCGAAGCTATTTCCAGGACAAGCCAGACCCAAATGAGATGGGCATGAATTGCTCCATCTATGATGAGAGATTTGCTTGTGAACCCGCTGGTAGCAGGGAAGGCGGATATGGAGAGTGCCCCTACAGCGCCAAATATCAGGGTCCAGGGCATGGTCTTGTAAAGTCCGCCGAGATCTGTACACTTGCTCTTCCCTGTCATGTACAGCACCGAACCTGCCGACATCCATAGCAGGGCCTTGTAAATGATGTGGCAGAAGGCATGGGCTACGGTGCCGTTTAGCGACATCATTGTCCCGATTCCGACACCGGTAATCATGAACCCCACCTGATTGATGATACTGTACGCAAGTATCCTTCGCATATCATTTTCGAGAAGGGCATAGATGATACCGTAGATGGTCATTATGCAGCCCACCCAGATCAGGATCTCCCATCCCGGGAATCCCCGCACCAGCGTATAAACAGCTGTTTTTGTGGTGTAGGCGCTCAGAATTACCCCACCTGTTACAGTAGCTTCCGGATATGCGTCGGGAAGCCAGGCCGACAAAGGGGGCGCTGCCGCATTAACCAGAAAACCTATAAGAATGAGGTAACTGCCCCAGTCCGGATTGCCCATGGCACTGAATTCAATGGAACCGGTCTGAGATATATAGACAAAGATCCCTGCGAGAAGACAGAGGCCTCCTGCTATATGGACCAGGATGTAACGCACGCCTGCATCAATAGCCTTTTTAGTTCTACGAGCCAATATGAGAAAAGTGGAGGCAACCGCCATCACTTCCCAGAACAGGTATAAAGAGATGAGATCTCCCGCAAAAACAACCCCAAGGGAACTGCCGATATAGATGAGGGCGGCAATATGCTGGGAACTATCTTTAAGATAAAAGGCGTACACAAAGGCGGCAAATGCGTTCAGGGTAAATATATAGCCGAATACCTTGCTTAGCTTATCCACCCGCAGAAGGGTGAGTTCATGGTCAAAGAAATGAAGGTGCCATGAGACGCCCGAATCCAGTTGCCATATCAGGCAGAAAGCGGCAACCGGAAGGAGAATGGTGTAGCAGTTCCTTGTCTTGCCCTTTAGAAAAGGGACCAGCAGTGCCCCCAATATCAGAATAAGATAGGGAGGGAAGCTACCTGTCATAGTAATCTTCCTTTACCTTTAAAATGAGCCCTACAAGTTTTGAGAACAGTATTAGGGCCACACAAGAAACAAAACCGAGTAATGCATAGAATCCGAAGAAGGAATCTATTCCGAAGCAGGCATGTTTGGTTGTGAACAGGTCTGGTATGAGAGTTAATCCACACACCGCATAAAGCATAAACCAAAGTCTTCTGATGTTTTTCGGCTTATCAAAAAAATCGAACTCTTTTCTTGGCGTCATTTTCGAGTACCTCTCCTCCTGATTTCCGATTGCCATGACTGCCAGGTCCAGGAACAGGCCTACTCCTGAAGGGGCGGGATGTAGGTGTCTGAGCCAAACGCAAAATCTATATGACGGGTCTTCTGTTAGGGATCTACCTGGGTCTTAAAATGGGGGGCAAATCCCCTGTTAGGCAAAGAAGATGATCTTTTGAGACAGATAGAGTTTGTCCGCGGAGTAGATTCTCTGTTAAGGCCAGTCAGATCCAATAGGATGGATAGGTGGAGCGCAGAGGGGAGCACGAGAGCAGTGTAATATTGAGAACAGAGCAACATTTTGTAAATCTCTATCTCTTCAAATGGCTTCATGCACAGGTCTAACAATTGTGGCTCAGGTCAAATGCATTTTGGGAAAACCAACTCGATTCTTACCCTTAAAGTTGGGTTTAATCCACAATGCCGCAACCCGTTACAATCAAGATCCATTAAACCAAACCGTTTGGAATGTATATTACAGACTTCGTTAAGTGGTTAATTAATTGACAATTTCTATATTACCAGATAAGTGGAGGGTTGTAAAGGCGGAATTTGCTGGCCTGAGCCCGACACTCATAATCCCCTGGTGGGACAGGCGAAAAAGGGCCTTCCCGAAATATTCTGAATGGGCTCCCTCGATTTTCACCTTCCGTTAAATTTCTCTTTACCTTGCGACTCTATCCTTCTATAATCCGCGGCCATTGAGAGGAACCGACATCTCTTTGAGCCATTAATTTCCGCATTGCGGGATTTGGTTTTTAGTTTGCAAGAAATGGCAAATTGTTCAATTGATTTACTTTAAATAAAAACACACTCGTCAAGAGGTCAATTTTTTGTCTCTTTATGGGTTTATCAATTCTTAGAGGATCATCACTATGACCAATAACGATAATAAAGAAAGCCGTTTGGTTAATGGCTTGACGAATTCAGATGTATCCCCTGATAAAAAGCTGTCTATGAACGAAAAACCCGGCATTAGAGTGCTGCTGATTGATGATGAGGAAACCCTCGTTGAGTACCTTTCAAAACGCCTTCTGCGAGAAGGCTTTATGGTGAAAGTTACATTTTCAGGTGAGGAGGCCGCGGAAGTAGCCGCCCATGAAGATTTTGACGTGGCGGTAGTAGATCTTAAAATGCCGGGCATAGATGGTGTTGAGACTCAGCAGAAACTGAAAAAGATCCAGCCGTTCCTCCAGAGTATCGTGCTTACAGGGCACGGAGCAATTGACACTGCCTTAGAGAGCGGTCGGCAGGGTGCCTTTAAATACCTTATCAAGCCGACTGAGTACGACAATCTTGTAGAAAGCATCAGGGATGCCTACGAGAAAAAAATTAAATTGCAGCAAGCTAAAGTCCTGAAAGATGCCACATTTTTCGCAAACATATTCATAGATTCACCTATCGGCATTTACATTGTTCAGGATGGGAAATTTGTATTCATGAATCCGGAATTTCTGAGGATCGGGGGATTTGATGAGCAGGATCTTTTGGGTATGGACTCTCTCGGAATTGTGCTGCCTGAAGATAGAGAAAAGGTGAGGCGCAGCGCCGTGGAGATGTTGAAGGGGGAAAGCCACTCCCCGTATGAGCACCGGGTTTTGGCCAAGGATGGTGAGGTGAGGTGGATTATAGAAACGGTTACCTCAATCCAGTTCAAGGGTAAAAGATCAGTCCTCGGATATTTTATGGATCATACAGAACATGAGAGGGCAAAAGAGGCCTTAAACCTGTCAGAGGACAAATTCCGGAAGGCCTTCCGTTCCAGCCCGGACTGGTTTGTTATAAGCACGCTGGAAGGTGGGTTTTATGTTGATGTGAACGAGACCTTTTTACGAGCCACCGGTTATACGAAGGATGAGGTCCTTGGTCGTACATCAAGCGAATTGGGGATATGGGCCGATCCGAATAAGCGGACGGAGATGGTCAAAACGCTCCGGGAAAAGGGTGTGGTCCGGAACCTCGAAGTCGAATTCCGCATGAAATCCGGGGAAATTCGGAACATGCTCTGGTCGGCTGAAGTCATAGACTATGGCGATGAGAAATGTCTTATCGCCGTAACGCGCGATATTACTGCCCGCCATCGTGCCCAGCAGGAACGCCTGAAACGGGAAAAGCTCCAGGGCGTCGTCGAAACCGCCGCTGCTGCCTGCCACGAAATAAATCAGCCTCTGCAATATATTTTTCTCCTGTTGAGTGAGGTCCTGGAAAAATACCCTGAAGACGAAACCTTGAAGGAAATTAAGAGACAGTATGATCGGATAAGGGGTCTTACTACTAAATTTGAAAATATTACCGTATATCAGACAACGGATTACATCAAAGGGGAAAAAATGATCGATATCAACAAGGCATCAAAGGAGAGATAGTCGGGTTTTTCCATGAGTCGAGACGCCGGGCTTCATTCGGGGCCGGGATCTACGTCTTTTCTTTGCATGAACGGCCTCAGGCATGGTGAGCCATTCTTCCTCTGGCTCCATGCATGCCAATTTACGGCCCATAAACTCCTCTATGGCTGGGATGAAAAAGGCATCCCTCTCGTCGGCGAAGCTGATCGATGTGCCAGTGGAGCCGGCCCGACCCGTGCGCCCGATCCTGTGTACGTAATCCTCCGGATCATGCGGTAGCTTAAAATTGATGACATGATCCATTCCCTCGATGTGAATTCCGCGTCCGGCTACATCTGTTGCCACCAGTACCCGTATCTTTCCGGCCTTGAATTCCTCAAGACGGCGGAGCCGTTTTTTCTGGGGAACATCCCCGGAGAGCATGGAGCAGTTAATGCCGTATCGGGTCAGCATCTCCGACAGCCTTCTCACCTCGTCGCGTCTGTTGCAGAAAACCAGGGCACGGCTCAAATCCTGCCGGGTGATGATGTTCAGGAGCAGCGCAAATTTATCGCCCGAGGTCACGATGTAGACAAGCTGCTCCACTGTATCGACCGCGACCTGCTCCGGTTCTATCTCAACGGTTACGGGGCTGCTGGTCCACTCTGAGGCGAGGCGGGTAATCTGTCCGGTCAGCGTAGCGCTGAAAAGCAGGGTTTGGCGCTTCTCTTTTGACGGCGTGCTGTAGATGATCTTTCGGACATCCGGAATAAAACCCATGTCGAGCATCCGATCGGCCTCGTCGATGATCAGCACCTCGATCTTTTTCAGGCTAAGGTCGTGTCGCCGCTGAAAGTCGAGTAGCCTTCCAGGAGTTGCCACGATGATATCGACCGGACCGGCGGTCAGATGTTTTCTCTGCTTGACGTAATCCATGCCTCCAAATACGGAAATGACCTTTATGGCACAGTATTTGGAGAGTTGCCGGGCCTCCTCGGAGATCTGAAGCACTAACTCCCGGGTGGGGGCGAGGATCAGCACCCGGGGCGTGCCAGGTTTTCGTTTTCCTTGGAGGGGGTAATTCAGTATTCGGGTAATGATAGCGATCAGAAAGGCTGCCGTCTTTCCCGTACCGGTCTGGGCCCGGCCGCTTGCATCCTTTCCCGACAGTGTGCTGGGAAGAATTTCAGACTGGATCGGCGTGCAGTACTCAAAGCCAAGATCGCTGATGGCATGAAGGAGCTGATCGTGAAACCCGAAATCGTGAAACCGGGTCTTGCCTTCCGCCGGCGGGACCTTGAACTGTGAAGAGTCCCATCCCTCTTCTAATGCCGCTCCGGTTGTGGGTGTGGGTGAATCCCCGGCCCGAAGAATTTTCTTCCCTTCTTTTCGTGAGGCCCGTCTGCGAAAGGGAGGTCTTTCCCTTTCTGGTCTCGAAGGCCCTGGATTGGCCCCTGTAGTGGATTTGTTTCCCTCCCGGATATTCTTTTTCAGTCTATTTTCTCCTTCTCCCCCAACCTTGACATGAACTCCCTTCCGGAGTCATGAGCGTATCTGAAGAAGTGCTCCACCCTGTCTTCAGTTGAATTGAGCGGAATCTCACAACCGGAGGAAAGGATATAGCCGCTCCCTTCCGCGGCGGTCTCTATACACGCTGTGACCGCCTTCTCCATCTCTTCACGGGTTCCTGTTGCAAACAGGGGGGTTGGCACGTTCCCCATGATCGTTAACTTGCCGTTGGATTGTTCTACCATTTTTTTTAGGGATGAGGGGGCATCCAGACTTATAAAATTGATCCCGGTATCAATGACATGCTCCATAATTGGATCAATATACCCACATATATGGAGGGTTATGGGGGCCTTTTTAGCCCTGAAATATTCACAAAGTTCCCGGTGGCAGGGTTTTATAAAATCCCGGTAGATTTCAGGAGAAATCAGACTGCACGAAGCAAAGGCTTCTCCGAGAGATGGCAAGAATCCTGCCTCTATTACGGCATCGCCCACGGTTCGAACAACCTTTGTGGTGAATTTCATCAATTCATGGACGAATTCGGGCTCCGTAATGCACTCGATCAGGAGTTGTTGTGCACCCCTGAGATGCATGGCCAAGTTCCAGGGGCCTGAATGTCCGAGTCCAACGGCGGCGGTCTTCCTTACCCCGGCAGAGACCCTTTCGCACAATTCAAGAAAATAGGGAAGCCTGCCGTCCTTTTTTGGATCAGGAACCTTTAGGCTAACAAGTTGGGACTGATCCTTCAGTAAGGTAGCCTTTGGGTGAGATATGTTGTCTTCAGGGAATTCCAGTTCACATCCAATAGCTTCAACCTCAAGGTAAATGTCGTTGTATACAATTACGCTATCGGGCTGGAATCTATCGTAGAATGCGAGATGGGCTTCTGCGCTTTTCCTCGCGTCCGTCAGGATCTCCCTTACCGTGTAATTGGTCAGCTTTGAGCAATACGGCCCGATCAATACTGTGGTCGGAATCCGGTCCCTATACTCCCGTTTTAAGGCGGAAACCATATAATGGCGTCCCGTCAGCTTTTCCATAACCTCCCCCTTTAGCCTGAACTACCTGCTTTATTTATTTCCTAACTCTGAGTATATATTACTAAACCTTCGATGTCGACAAAAAGAATGCACGGGCGTTCACCGGTTCCCCCACACTATGTGCGGGGATCTTCGTTCACATTTCCGTTGAAGACGGGGTCTTCGACCAGCAACAAAGCCCAGAGCTCGGAGGTCGGATGTCAGAGCATCCAGCATCCAGCATCCAGCATCCAGTATCCAGAACCCTGTCGGCAATTTTCCTTGAATCGGCAAAACAAAAGTGGTATTAAATAATCTTGTTTTAGTTTCATCCCGCGGTCCTCTTTCACCTCAATAATTGCAAAATGACCAAATCCCAATTAAATATCAGGGCCATAGACCCGGATGGGCTGATCGCCTGCCCTGAATGCGATTTGTTGATCCGAAAAGCCGAGCCCGGTCCAGGCCTTAAATGCTTATGCCCAAGATGCCGGTCAATGCTCTTCCATGTGAAGAGGAACCCGGTTGAACGTACCCTTATTATGAGCCTGACCGGCCTGATTTTTTTTGTGCCTGCTATGGTACTGCCCATCATGACCCTGAACGCGTTAGGGCTTGAGCAGAGCGCCAATATTATACAGTGGGTAAGTGCATTGTTCCGAACCGGTTTTCACATGGTTGGCATTGTCGTACTTTTGACCGTTGTAGTTATTCCACCCCTCAAGCTTCTATTGCTCTTCTATGTCTCTATGGCTATTCGAATCAAGGCCCATTGTAACAACCTGGGGTCCATTTTCAGATTTTATCAACGGATGGATGAATGGGGAATGTTAGAGATCTGCATGCTCGGTATTCTTGTATCAATCATCAAACTAAAAGATCTTGCACAAATCTCTTACGGGATAGGGCTCTTCTGTTTTGTCCTGCTCCTGACGATCACCCTGATTTCATCTGTAACCTTGGACGAACACAAATATTGGTCCCTTATACAAAAAACGTCAAATCGTTGAATCGTTGAGTTCCATCTGAGGCGGGATTGAGTTGGAAAAAGGAATGGAAAAAGAGAGTCTGACGGCACGGGAGGCAGGCCTGCTTAACTGCCTTGACTGCAATCTGCTGACGACAAAAGGAGAAGGGGTCTTGCAAATGCGCTGCCCGCGCTGCGGGGCAAGGCTTCACCTTAGGAAGACCAACGGCATGGCAAGGACCTGGGCCATGCTGATCACCAGTATGATCCTCTTGTTTCCTGCCAACCTCCTTCCCATTATGACAGTGACCTATCTTGGTGAAAAAGAACCTAATACCATTATAGAAGGGATCGAGCATTTCATCCAATCGGGCGATTATTTCATCGCGATTATTATCTTTTTTGCGAGTATTCTGGTGCCCATTTTCAAAGTGGTGGGGATTATGCTCATCATGATCTCAATCCAAAAGCGATGGAAGACATGGTTAAGACACAGGACCTTGATGTTCCGGGTCATAAAGTTCATCGGGCGATGGTCCATGCTCGACATCTTTGTGATCGCCGTTATGGTTGCTCTTGTGAACTTAGGTACGCTCACTTCTATCAAGCCTGCACCTGCCGCCACATATTTTGCGGCCGTGGTTATATCGACCATGTTAGCATCAAATACATTTGACACGCGGCTAATATGGGAGGGCGCTTGACCTGGATAAGTCAGAATTGAGAAATTGGGAATTGAAGAATTGAGTCCCGCGCGTCGCGGGATTGACGGAGGATCATCTGATGGAGTCAAATATTCCGGAACCCGAGACAAAACTGAGAAACGGTATTTCCCCGATCTGGATCTTGCCGATCGTGGCGCTATTGGTTGCAGGCTGGATCGCCTACAAAGCGATTGTTGATGCGGGGATTGATGTAACCATAAGGTTTGACAATGTACAGGGGATTGAAAAGGGGAAGACGCGTGTCATTTATCGGGGAATGCCAATCGGATTAGTAAAAAATCTCTCAATAAATAAGGACTTTAAGAGCACCGAGGTGTCAGTGGAATTCGTAAAAGAGGCGCGTGAACAACTTAGGAAAAACACCCAGTTTTGGATGGTGGCGCCAAAGATCTCGCTTAAAGGGATTACAGGCTTGGAAACCATTTTGAAGGGGAACTATATTACCATGTTACCAGGGGACGGACCGGAAGAGCGCCATTTTGTGGCATTGGCTAAACCACCAGTCACTCTGCCCTCCGAACCTGGCGGTCTCAATATTCAGCTCATTACCGACGAATTGGGTTCACTCTCACAGGGGAGTGAGGTTTATTATAAAGGGATTGAGGCGGGAGAGATCTTAGACTTTTCCCTGAATGAAAAGGGAAAGGTCATCATAGATGTTCATATAGACCGGAAATTTGCCCAGAGAGTATATGAATCGTCGCGATTCTATAATGTCAGCGGCATATCTATTGAGGCGGGTCTATCCGGGCTCAAGGTCAGCGCCGAGGCCTTGAGCACCTTATTGATGGGCGGAATAGCGTTTTTTAACCCTGAAGACGCCAAGAATATCAAAAAAGTGGCTGACGGTGATTCTTTCAGACTTTTTAAGAATATGGATCTTGCTGAACAGGAAGGGAAGCGGATCACCCTCCTCTTTGATGAAGCAAAGGGGATCTACGAGAGGACTCAGATCAAGTATAAGGGAGTCGAAATAGGGAGGGTTTTCAGGGTTGCTCTCAATAAGGAGATAACAGGCATACAGGTAACTGCCTCCATCCAAAAACAGTATCGCTCCCTGCTCAGGGAGGGGACACAATTCTGGCTTGTGGAGCCGAGTCTTGGCCTTGCAGGCGCCAAGAATTTAGAAACGATTGTTACCGGAACATATATCACCCTCCGACCCGGCAAAGGAAAGCCGAAACGCACCTTCAAAGGGCTTGGGGCGCCGCCCACATACCTGGAACCGAAGAAGGGCCTTAAAATTATTCTAATCGCTGAACGGCTTGGTTCGATAAAGACGAATGCTCCGGTCTATTTCCGTCAGATCAGGGTAGGTGAGGTCACGGGATACCGGCTCTCGAAAGATGCAACCTCTGCGATCATCAGTGTAGATATCGAAAACCCCTACGCACCTCTGGTCCGCACAACCTCAAAGTTCTGGAATGTATCCGGGATCAACGTTGACTTCAGCCTGTTCAAAGGTGCAAAGGTGCGGACCGAATCAATGCAATCCATTCTGGAAGGTGGTATCGCCTTTGCCACACCGGAAAAGATGAGTACTACGGTAGAAGAGGATAAATTTACCAAGGCCGGGGGTGTAGTCCTGCAAGAATCAAAATCAAAAAAGACTAAGGCCGAAGGTAAGTCATCCGTAGAGAAGCAGCCCGCTGGAAAGCCTGTAAAAAACGGGGCGAAATTTATCCTCCATAACGAAGCCAAAGATGAGTGGCTGAAATGGAGGCCAAAAATCATACTGGGGAAATGATCCGGTTATTTGAGGGGTGACCTTTTTTTCTGTGATCTACGGTCTGATCCGCTTATCCACAAAGGCTGTCATGGCTTCAGCTTTTCTCAGATATCTACCAATCTTCAAGGCAGCCTCTTTGCTCAGCAACACAGCGGCACCGAAAGCCTTCGATTCTGATATCTCGGCCACAAAACTACTTCCCTGTTTTGAAGAGAAAGTAATCTTGTAATTGCCTGCTGGCACTATTTTGGAGGACTTTAAGTCGTCGCTTTTTTTCTGCTCCTCGTAATAATCCTCGGTCTTTTTCAGCGCTTCCCCAATCATATTTGCCTGGGATGGCGGGATAGACAAGGTTGCCAGTGGGCCGCCCAAGCTTTTTAGAATCACTGCAAGACCCTTAGGGCTTTTTTGAATTTCTATTGTCGCGTTTCCTGCATCCCCAATATACCATGTAAAAATGTAGTCCTTTATAACAAAATCCTCTGCGTGGGCTAAAGGCAAAAATGCTCCCAGACAAAGCATGCAGGCAATCATGATCACTTTTTTAGTCATATTAATTTCCCCCTTCTGTCTTTCTTGGAAATAGTCAAACTTACCATTCTATCATATCATGAATTTCATCCCAATCCCCGACGGATAGAAAAGGATGTTCTTTGCGGTTCCAGGGCTGTTCAAAAACAATCGGCGTAACCGGGCTTCCCTGGATAAGATAGCATGTCTCTAAGCGATCTTCCACAAAATATTTGATTCCATGCTTGAGAAGTATTGGGAGCTTATTTTCGTGGGCGCCTGTGGCCTCGAGGTGAATAGGGTTTCCATCCCCAAGCCCCAATGTTTTCTCGACCCACTCGATGATCGCGTCTCTGTTGGCCCTTGCTGTTACAAGGAATACCGGGCCAAAATATGAAAGGCGCGTTAACACTTCCACAGCGCCAATTATCGGATTTATTCCCATTCCCACCGGGTCTTCCAATATCATTTCAATGATCTCATTGCTTGTTTCTTCGTTAATATCAATAACCTTTCTGAAGTCATAATCCGTGATGGCCTCATAGTCAATTTCAACATTATACCTTTCACGAGCCGTTTTGATAAAGGCCCTGAAGGTATCGGCTATCACCCCATCGATATCAAAGGCCAGTTCGCGAGGTGAGATCTTGTTTGTTCCTGTTTTCATACGATAACGTTTAATGTAATTTCGCAACTCCCCAAATCCCAGGCTCGTCCATCCACTGATTTCCGTTCACGAATGATAACCATTAGCACTCCTTCACGCAAGCTTTTTCATTTCTATTGAGGCCGATCAATGAAAATGATGCATTGGCCCTTGAAAAATTAGTATAGGGCGGGTAATAAGTAGGGTGTTCTTAAGGCAATGTCTCTAAAGAATCTTATAGATGCTGGGGATAGCTCAGAATCGAGGTGGGAACGAAAGGAGCAACTTTTGAAGAATGTCCTTGGCTTAAACAATATTACCGGCAAGAGAAGGGCCTGTGAGGCGGTTAACATGTTCAGAGGCTCCTTTTATAGCTACCTCGATAGAAGGATCAGTCCCAAGAGGCCAATAGCGCGAACCTTTCGCATTGCTGTGAAACTCGCAATACTCTTAGTCCTGGTGGCGATTGGCCATTCCCCTGGGGCAACAAAGCCTTCCTTCCAGGTATGGCTCGCGGATGTAAGGAAAGAAGCGCTGTCGATTGGCGTTTCTGAGGAAACCCTGAATAGCGCTTTCAGGGATCTAAGGCCGATACCTATGGTCATTGAGCGCGACCGCTCTCAGCCTGAATTCAAGCTTACTCTCGACGAATACCTCAACCGGGTGGTTACTGAAAGGACAATCCGGGAAGGACGAAAAAAACTCCACGAGCACAGGGATCTTCTTACACGCATTTCGAAGCAATATGGCGTGCAATCTGAGTTTGTTGTAGCCCTTTGGGGTATTGAGACGCGTTACGGACAGCGCACCGGAAGTTTTCCGGTCCTTGCGGCGGTAGCGACTTTAGCGTATGACGGCAGGCGCAGTAAGTATTTTCGGAGGGAATTCCTCAACGCTCTTAAGATATTAGATGATGGCCATGTTTCAAGGGAAAATATGAATGGATCATGGGCCGGGGCAATGGGTCAGGTTCAGTTTATGCCATCATCGTTTCAAAGCTATGCTGTAGACTATGACGGGGATGGCAGGATCGACATTTGGAATAATGTGGGCGATGCCCTCGCTTCTGCCGCCAATTATCTGGCCCGGTCAGGATGGGAAGGGGATCAGGGTTGGGGCCGGGAGATACAACTGCCTATGGGATTCAACAAAAAGTTTATCAATAGCCGTATAAGCAAGTCGCTCAGTGAATGGCATAGGATAGGGGTTTCGGGCAAAGGATTCCCGCAAAACCCCAACTTGCAGGCATTCATAGTGCAGCCGGACGGGGAGGTTGGCCGCACGTTCCTGACGTATCCCAACTATCGCGTGATCCTGAAATGGAACCGCTCCAATTTTTTTGCAGTGGCGGTAGGAACCCTTGCCGATAGGATCGCAATGCCGTAGGAACTGTCCGGAAATAACTTGAACATCTTACGCCCTGATTCAGGCCGCCTTTGGCCGCTCCTCAATCGCAAAATCCTTGAAATAGTATTACTATTCCTACGGTTTTGCTCAATCGGAGCAGCCAAATCCAACCTAAATCAAAACGCAATTTGGTCCAATTTATTTCCTGACAGTCCCTTAGGAATGGCTATTAGGGGTTTTTTGAGGGTGTAGCCGGTTTAATTTGAGTTCATTCGTATTCTATGATAGATTGGTCCATAAATTGGTTGTTTTTTGGGTAAATCCCAGATTAAATTGGTTAAAGGGGTGAATTTTACCATTTTCAAGGATTCTGCTGGCAGCCTTGTATGGATTTGGCTGGTGTGATGTGCAAGGCTCCGCTATCTCACCTAAAAGGCTCGCTCGGTTCCCCAACATCTATAACCCGGAAAGGTGCAGGAAGCAGGTAAGTTATCCGAAAATCGAGGAACGTCTATTATGAAAATCCTTATCGTTGATGATGAGCTTGTTAGCAGGGAGAAGTTGCGAAAGATAATGGATTGTTTTGGGCAATGTGTCGTGGTTGAAAATGGGGCAGATGCTCTACGAGCCGCTACATATCAAAATCCTCCCGACCTGATACTCCTGGACATCATAATGCCTGGGATGGACGGATACGAAGTGTGCAAGAGGTTAAAAGCCAACGGGAGAACGTCAAATATACCGGTTATCTTCATATCGGCAAAAAGCAGAGAAGACGAGGAGGCCCAAGGACTTGGACTTGGTGCAGTTGATTATATCACAAAGCCTTTTAGCCCATCTGTCGTAAAGGCCAGGGTTCGAACCCATCTCGAACTCAAGAAACACCGTAGTCGTCTTGAAGAACTCGTGAATGAACGCACCTCTGAACTTATAAAAACTGCCAAAGAGATGCAGGTAGAGATAGCAGAACGGAAGCAGGCAGAGGAGGCACTGCGGGTATCGGAAGAGAGATACCGTCTTCTGGTGGAAAACGCAAATGATGCCATTTTTATAGCTCAGGATGAGGTGATAAAGTTTGCAAATTGTAAAACTGAAGAGCTGACTGGCTATTCAGCGGAAGAATTGGCTAAGACTCCTTTCATTAACTTTGTCCATCCTGAGGACAGGGATATGGTTGTTGAAAGGCACAAGAGAAGTTTGGAGAGAGAGAAACCTTCCAATGCCTATTCACTCAGAATAATAAGTAGAGCGAATGAAGAATTTTGGGGGGAGTTCAGCGCAGCCCTAATAACCTGGGAAGGGAGGCCTGCCATCCTCAATGTTCTAAGGGACATAACGCCCCAAAAGAAGCTGGAAGCCCAATTCCAACAAGCTCAGAAGATGGAGTCATTAGGAAATCTTGCGGGTGGTCTCGCCCATGACTTTAACAATCTGCTCATGGGTATCCAGGGACGTACCTCGATAATGCTAATGCATAAGGATTCTTCACATCCGGATTTTGAACATCTCAGCGGAATAGATGATTATGTCCAAAATGCGGCCAATCTTACCAAACAGCTCCTGGGCTTTGCCAGGTCCGGGAAATATGAAGTCAAGCCGACCGACATAAACGATCTGATCAAGAAGAGTTCAATGCTGTTTGGACGGACAAAGAAGGAGATTGCAATCCATTCAGAATACCAGGAAGACGTATGGACACTTGAGGTGGATCGGGGCCAGATTGAACAGGTGCTTTTGAATCTTTTTGTAAATTCATGGTACGCCATGCCCAGAGGTGGAGATCTCTTCATTGAAACAGAAAATGTCACCGTTGATGAGTGTTTCATCAGACCTTTTGAGGTGCAGCCCGGAAAATATGTAAAGATCTCCATTGCGGACACAGGCGTGGGGATGGATGAGGCGACCAGAGAGAGGATATTTGAACCGTTTTTTACCACAAGGAAGATGGGAAGGGGAACAGGACTTGGCCTTGCTTCTGTTTACGGCATTATCAAGAATCATGGAGGCTTTATTGATGTATCCAGTAAAAAGGACCATGGAACCACTTTCAACATCTACCTGCCCACCTCTGAAAAGAAGGCCATGAAAGAGATGGCTTTGGATAGGGACATTGTAAAGGGGTCTGAAGGTGTTCTCTTGGTGGATGATGAAGATATGATCATTGATGTTGGCAAAGAGCTGTTGGGGGAATTGGGTTACGAAGCGTTGTTGGCAAGAAGTGGCAGGGAGGCCATAAAAATCTACGAGGAAAACGAAGAGAAGGTCGATATAGTTATTCTGGACATGATCATGCCGGATATGAACGGTGGAGATACATATGACCGGTTGAAAGAGATCAATCCTGGTATCAACGTTCTTCTCTCAAGCGGGTACAGCATTAACGGCCAGGCAACCGAGATACTCAATCGAGGATGTGATGGTTTCATCCAGAAGCCGTTTAATATAAAACAACTATCACAAAAATTGAGAGAGATTTTGGATAAGAAATAAGCTCAAATACGTGATCCTGATCACCAGCGTTAAATTCAACAATGCCATAAATTATTCATCTTTAGGGTTAAGGTGAATATCACGTGAGAATTGAATCCTCTATTTTAGAGCAGTGTGAACAAGGTGCATCAGAAAGAGAGGGGCGGGAATCAGGGCACAATTGGATGAAAACATAGGTCTTAGAAGAATGAAAAGGCATGAAAACGGATAAGACGATAGAAATTCCCAGAAAGAAGGATGATATGTCACAACATTCTCCTTCTTACTCAAAAATAGAAAAAAGGGAAGCACCTTTGGTAAAGGATGTCTCCTTCGAATCCGTTTCAGAGAGAGAATGTGCCCTCCCTCCCTGGTTATTCAAGCATGAAGGCTTGGTTCACGCCTTGGGCAATGCCAAGGTAGTCGATGAAAAATCCCTGACGAACACCCTAAACCACATTCACTTTGTGGAGGGCCATCTTCTTGTTCAATTACGTCATCCCAAGTATAACGACAGCGTACTTTTGAAGGCCAGGCCTGACCCCTGTCTTGGTAGTGAACTGACCTGCCATTTTGCCAACAAAAGCTTAGCAGAAATAAACCTGAAGGACTATGAATTCCTTCACCTTATCATTGACGATGGACAATCAGTGATATTAGTACCAGCTGCTTTAAATGGGATGGATAAAGATGGTTTCTCTATTCACTTACCCCACGAAAGCTATCGAATTGGTAGACGTCAGATAAAAAGATATTCCTGCCAAGGGGTAGAGGCAGAACTGGTACAGGGTGGTCTCCTCATCAAAGGAGAATTGTTGGATTTTACCCCTGAAGGACTACGGATCAGGGTAGGTCACATGCCTTTCGATACCTTTGACTGGTCGCCCGGTTCGGCTCCATTGACGATGGTTCATTTGCGGAGGAATCAGCAGGTTTTGTTCTCCAACCTCTGTTTTTGTATTCGTCAATCTGAGGCCCCTTCCTTCGAGGAAGTTGTGTTGGCTCCTTCGAGTAAACAGGTCAAACGCTCTGAAAGAAAGCAGCCCAGAATCCCGTCAAAAAAGATTCCGCTAAGATCTGTTATTTTTTTCTCCCATCCCTTTTTTGCGAAAAGAATACAACTCGATGTTTCGGATATCTCTACTTCAGAGTTTTCTGTATATGAAGAAAGAGATGAAAGAGTCTTAATGCAGGGGATGATTATTCCTGATCTAACCATCGAGTTTGCCGGCGCCATAAGAATGAAGTGCTCTGCCCAGGTTATCGGCCGCTTTGAAAATGATGAAAGAACAGCCCGCTGCGACTTTGGCATTCTCGACATGGAGATCAATTCCTACACTCAATTGTCCAACATATTGGCCAATACTATAGACCCGCATTCTCATATCTCGAAAAAAGTTGATATGGACGCGCTCTGGGAGTTTTTTTTTGAAACAGGCTTTATATATCCCAAGAAATACGGAATCCTTCAGCAAAACCGGGAGCGTTTCAAGGAGACCTGGTCCAAGCTTTATCAGGAAGATCTTGAGATTTCCAAACATATCACCTATCAGAAAAACGGGCGGATTTATGGCCACATTTCAATGTTGAGGGCGTATGAACGAGCCTGGATGATTCATCATCATGCCTCCAGGAGTGGGGAAGGAAGGCGGGCAGGATTCATTGTTTTAAAAAGAATCATGGATTACTTAAATGATATGCATGGCTTGCCCTCTGCTAAAATGGACTATGTGATGAGTTATTTCCGTCCGCAGAGCAAGTTCCCTAATGTTGTTTTTGGCGGTTTCGTTAAAGCCCTTGGGAATCGCCAGGGTTGCTCGATGGACCTCTTTTCGTATCTTCCAGATTCAACGCCAACTTTCGGCGCCAAGCTCTCGGAAGGATGGACGCTCAGTTTGTGCTCGCTGTTTGACCTATGGGAGCTCAATCGCTTTTATAGCAACTACTCCGGGGGACTCCTTACAGATGCCATGGGGCTTGGGCATAATAATTCTCAAGAAGTCCCCCTTGAAGAGGTTTATGAGCGCCTTGGTTTCAGGAGAAAATGGAAGGCATATTCTCTCAAATATGAGGAAGAGCTGAATGCCGTATTGATTGTTGATCAATCAGATATGGGATTTAATCTCTCTGAGCTTCTAAACGCGATAAAAATTGTGGTTATAAACTCTGATGACCTTAGCTGGAATGTTCTGGCAATAGCGATTGCACAACTGGAACGAAACTTTGATATGCAAAAAGCACCTATTTTATGTTATCCCTTTGAATATGTTAAGTCCAAAGGTGTGCCTTATGAAAAGCTATACTATGCGTGGGTCCTAAATGTTCGGTACGGAAAAGAATTCATGGAATATATGTACAAGAAATTCAGATTAAAGCCGAGGTAAAAACCGACTGACCTGTCTGTAGTTCCCCTCGCCAATAGGAATAATTTGGAAGATGAAAATAGTCTTGATCAATGTCTTTGAAAACCATTTATGAATCGATCAGGTCAAAGTCGGCAGGATAATTCTTGAAGTAATGAGAATTAAGCCAGCCCTTTCTATAGGCTTGGTTTGCCTTGTAACCTGAATAAAAGCTGGGCAGATTTTTCAAATTGACCAATGACCTTAGGATTCGGTAATGGTATGTAGGGAAACGATAAATAGCATTCTTAATATAATTATTTCCTGTGTATATCATATCCGAACTTACACCTTTCGGCTGGTGGACGACATATGAAAAACGGTATTTGTCCCAATCCTCAGGGAAATTCTGGTAAGTTAAACGATCCTCTTTTTGGAGTTGTTCCATCAGGTTTGTTCCGGGCAGGGGCGTGAGTATGGTGATCTGTACGATATCAATCCCCGATCGAACGATAAAATCGGCTAATGCTTTGTAATACGAAGGGGACTCATGGTCATTTCCGATAATGAACGCACCCAATACGGCGATTCCATATTTATGAAAGAGGTCGACGACCTTTTTGTAATTTTCAATACCAATTTTCAGATTGATCCCTTTTTTCATCCCCCTTAGATGCTCTTTACTAATGGTCTCGAATCCTATGAATACGTACATGCATCCGCTCTGAGCCGCCAATTCAACCAATTGTTCATTATCGCCGGCATTGATAGAGGTCTGCATCCACCATCTTTTTTTCATTCCTCGCTCTATCATCCCTTTAAACAGGTCTATGGCTCTGTTTTGGCTTGCTGTACTATAGCCGATCAGATTATCATCCAAAAAGAAAACATATTCGCCTGCTATTCTATCCAATTCATTAAGCACATCATTGGCAGTACGCTG
>Ga0307424_1000042_pt1 | contig 49819 bp, 48 predicted proteins | sample SalMarWE160320MG_FD_202157 | JGI IMG/M metagenome (GOLD analysis project Ga0307424, IMG submission 202157) | Salt marsh sediment microbial communities from the Plum Island Ecosystem LTER, Massachusetts, United States - WE1603-20 | ecosystem: Environmental > Aquatic > Marine > Intertidal zone >... | reverse complement strand
GATGAGCAGCTCGACGGAGGTGTCGGGCAGGCGGCGACGGATTTCGGTGACGCACCCGGCAAACGCTTCGGCGCCCCCGTTGGGGAGGTCATCCCGGTCCACGCTGGTAATCACCACATGACGCAGCGCCATGCGCTCGACCGCTTCAGCGAGGCGCGCGGGCTCTTCGGCGTCGTACGCTGCCGGGGTGCCGTGCGCCACCGCGCAGTACGCGCAGTTGCGGGTGCACACGTTGCCCAGGATCATGAACGTCGCCGCGCGGTGCTCCCAGCACTCCCCGATGTTGGGGCAGCGGGCCTCTTCGCACACGGTGTTGAGCCGGAGGTCCCGCATGAGGCGGCGGACGTCCGCGTAGTTGGGTCCACCGGGCGCCTTCACCTTCAGCCAGTTGGGCTTCCGGGGCGCGGGGTCGGCCGGGGTGAGGACGGTACCCGTCCGGGAGGATGTAAGGGGTACGAGTTTCATGAAGGGCGAAACATAGTGGGGCCCTGCATTAGCGGCCAGCAGCGGGGCGGGAATTCAACTGGATGGTTGAGAAGAGCAGAGATGGCGGGGCAGCGGGGCAGAGAGAAGGTACTGCGGAGTTCCATCTCCCTTCACGACCTCCCCAAGGTAAACGGAGTTCAGCCCTAGCTTCTCTCTGCCCCGCTGCCCCGCTGCCCCGCTGCTCTGTAGTTCTGCCCCTCTGCTCACGCCCGGACTTCGGCACCCTTCTTGGCCCTGCTATCTCCAAAATCGTCCCGGATCCAGCGGCGCCAAGTCCAACTCGAGGTCGGGACTCGGGATTTCTCGTACCTGCCGGCTGATGATGTCGCCGGTCACGGCCGCGAGGAGCACGCCGTTCCGGCCGTGTCCCGTCGCATACCACAGGTTTGGCAGGTCGGGATCCGGCCCGACGATGGGCCGACCGTCCGGCGTACACGGCCTGAGTCCGGCCCATTTTCGGCGGATGGGGGCTTTGGCGAGGGCCGGATACACGCGTGCCGCCTGGACCGCGAGATCGGCCTCGCCCAGGGGTGTGGTGGAGGCGTCGAACCCGGCGAACTCCATGGTGGCGCCGACGAGCGCTTCAGGCCCGCGCTTGAGCACGTAGCCCCCGGCGCCGTAGAGGATGGCAGGTGGCTCGTTCTCCGGCCAATCGTAGGCCAGCATCTGGCCCCGGACGGGTTCCACGGAGAGGGGGCGGGGAAGGCCACCAAGCCGCCCGGACCAACTGCCGGCCGCGACGACGACGGCGCCGGCCGGCCGCCGGCCCGTGCGCGTGCGGACGCCGCTGACGCGGCCCTCGCTCGACTCGATCGCGAGCACCGTCTCGCCGCGCACGAGTCGTGCGCCGCGGCGCGCGGCGGATACCAGCAGGGCTTCCAGGGTGGCGAGCGGCTCCAGGGCGCCGTCTTCCGGGGCGAGCTTGGCGCCGCGCGCGTCGGGAGAGATTCCCGGGCAGCGCTGGCGCAGCTCGCCGGCCGAAAGCCATTCGGTGTTGAGTCCCTGCTGTCGCTGCCAGGCGACCGCGCTTCTGAGCTGCGCTTCGTTCTCTTCGCCGAACGCGAGTCGCAGGATGCCGTCGAGCCAGAGGCCGATGTCCACGTTTGACTCTTCGCGGAGGACCGGCGCCAGTTCCCGGTACCGATCCCGGCCGCGAATGGCGAGGCCCATGAGCGGCTCGCTTTCGCGAATCTCGACGAGGGGAGCGAGCATCCCGGCGGAGGCCTGCGTCGCGATGCCTGGCTCCGCGCCGCTGTCGACGATCTCGACGGACACGCCCTCGACGGCAAGCGCGCGCGCGGCGGCCGCGCCGACGATCCCGCCGCCAACGATCAGCACCTCCGGAGTCGACATCGCGTCCCGCCTTGAGGTGAAACCGCGACCGATCTACGTTCGTACGATACAACGCCGGCCGCGCTGATGCACGAATGCACATCACCGCGCCGGGAGGAGGAAACCATGCGGACGTTGTTGGGTTACGTGGTTCTCGCGGTCGTCGCGTTCTTCGCCTTCAAGCTGGTTCTGGGGCTGATCGGCTTCGCGATTGGACTGTTCTGGACCGTACTTTGGCTGGCGGCCATCGGGTTCGGGATCTATCTCGTGCTCAAGGTGGTGAACCCGATCGCGGCCGCGCGGGTGCACGCGGCCATTACGGGGCACAAAGCGGACTCCGAGTAGTCCTCACGCCCTTTCCCCTCTCCCTTCGGGAGAGGGGGGACTTACGGCTACCGATCGCCGAGAACCCGAATCGCCCGTCCTCTCTCCGTCGGGCGAGGGGAGACCTACGGCTACCGATCGCCGAGAACCCGAATCGCCCGTCCTCTCTCCTGCGGGCGAGGCGGGACTACCGTTGGCGACTACTGAGATCCGAGAATGAGTCGCGAAGCTACGGGTGGCCCGCGTCCGGCTCATCGGTCGGGGGCGTGATCTTCGTCAGACGCATCGTGATAGCCCCGAACCCGAAGCGACTCTTGATCTGAACGACGATCCGGCGATCGTCGTTGCTGATCCACAGCCGCCCGTCGGCACCTTCCTTGAAAATCCCCCCGCCCTTGATGATGGGTCGCACCACCAGGCAGTCGAACCGACCCGCCGGGACATCGAGCGTGTCGCGACCGACAACTTCCAAGACAACGGGGTTCCGGTCCGGCTTGAAGTAGCGGTTGAACTCGTAGCGCTGTCCGGCGACTAGGGGCACTGTGCGCACGAAGTAGAAGAACGCCGCGTCATCCAGTGGCTGGGGTGATGTGGGGAGCGTGCTGTCCCCATCCTGTCGGTAGAACCCGGAATCGGGGAAGATCTCGTAGTCGTGGTGGGTGTGACGCCCACCCTCGTTGTTGTCTTGCACGAATCGGAGCGACGTGAAGTCAGGCAGCGCGATCCAGGAATCCCACTCGTTGTGGAGCTGGTAGAACGCGTTACCGCCGTCGATGACGAACCGGATGTGGAGCGCCTCGGTCCCCCGAACCGTGTCCATGCCAGCGACGAGCAGCTGGGCGCCGCCAAGCGGAACGACGCCCCAGAGCTTCGCGTCGTATTGGAGGTGTTCGCCGGACCAGGTCCGTGGGTTGACCTCATGAACGGAATCGCCCCCGACGGGTGGTGACTGCGCGGCCGCCCTGGTCGCGAGGAGCAGCAGGGCGAGGACCGGTGCGCTCCGGGTCACGACACCCTCGAGCTGCGCTTGGCGGCTGCCTCGGTTGGCTGGGCCGCCGGAGCCGGCGGTTGCGGTCGCTCGACGTGCGTAGACCGCCCCAGGCCGCGAAGGGCCAGGGCCAGTGCGAACCCGCTTTCGGACGTGAGCCCTTCGGCGGCTCCCGCCGGCAGCGGGACGGCGGCCATCTGGCGGGCGGCCCCCGCCAGCCGAGCCACCAGCTCCGCCCGGCCGGCGGTGCCATCGGCGTCGAGCAAGGCTTCGGTGCGCTCGCGCAGCACGGCCCGCGCCGCGACCAGGCGCACGGCCAGGCACCCGGAGAGAAAATCGGCGACACCCGGGACGCGAATGCCGGGGCGCAGCAGCCAGGGCGTGAGCCGTCGCACCAGGCGGCGCGCCCATGGGCGCGGCAGCGGGGCTTCGCCGATGGCCAGATCGGCACCGGATTCCAGGCGACGCAGGAGGTCCGTCAGGCCGTCCGGGGAGACGCTGAAGTCCCCAGGGATGAGGACCGCCGCGTCGCGCCGCGGACGGTCCGAGCGGCGCACCGCCTCTTCCAGGAGCGCGGCGTAGCATCCGCCGGGGCCGGGCCGCGTCCGTGTCAGCACCGTGAGGGGCAGCGCACGCTGGTAGCGCTGCAGCACGTCGGGCGTTTCGTCGGAGGACCCGTCGTCCGCCACCAACAACTGGCATTCCCGGTTCATCTGCCCGAAGACCTGACGGATCTTCCAGAGCAGAAGGCCAACGGTGCGCGCGTTGTTTCGTGCGGTGACGCAGACGTAGATCATGCCCTATTCATACCTCGAAGTGGTCCCGGCGGTCCCGGCGGTCCCGAAGGTCCGGCGCGCGGGGGCCGCGCGGCGCAGTTAGCAATGTCACCTGAACCCGTGGGGTCGGGCAACGATCGCGGGATGAGCGGGACGTACGGGTCCGCCGGGACCATCGAGTCCGTCGGGACCGTCGGGACCGCCGAGTCTACGCTTTCCTGTCCGTCCGGCGGGTGGCCTCGGCGAGCGCGGCCCGGAGCTCGACCAGGGTGAACGGTTTGCGGAGATGGGGGCGGCTCAGGGACTCGAGGAACTTGAGCGTATCGCCGCGCACGGTGTCGCCGGTGCTGAAGACGACGCGTTCAGCCACCTCCGGGCGCTCGGCCTCCAATTCCGCGAACATCTCGCGGCCACCCAGCTCGGGCATGCGAAGGTCGCAGATGATGATGTCGAACGGCTCCTCGAGCGCCGCGGACAGCCCGGACCGGCCGTCCGCGGCCACCGTCACGGTATGGCCCCAGGCCTCGAGCGTGGCACGCATGTAGTGCTGGATGTGCGGCTCGTCGTCCACCACGAGGATGTTGAGCGGGCGGACGGATGACGTGGAGGCGACTTTGGGTCTGGGCGACGGGGCCGGTGCCCCGGCGGGCAGTTCCACCTGAAACACCGCGCCCTGGCGGCCGGTGCTCAGCAACGTCAGGCGACCGCCGTGCTCTTTGACGATCCCCTGGCTGATCGAGAGGCCGAGTCCGGTACCCTCGCCCGCGGCCTTGGTGGTGAAGAAGGGCTCGAACACCCGCGCGGCCAGGTGGGCCGGGATGCCGGGGCCGTCGTCTTCCACCGTCACGGCCACGCCGTCGAGCCATGGGATCGCGCGGATCACGACGCGGCTCCCGACGCCACTGGATTCGATCACCTGTAGGGCGTTGTTGATCAGATTGACGAAGACCTGCTGGATCTGGTTCACGTCCACGCACACATCCGGTACGCCGGGGGCGACATCGACCTCGGTTTCGACCTTGGCGGCCATGACCTGGTTGCGCAGCAGCATCAGGGTGGACGTGAGGATGCTCTTGATCGAGGTAACCTGGCGTCCGCGTTCCTGCTTGCGGGCGAAGGTGAGCAGGTTCTTGACGATGTTGGCCGCGCGCTCCGCCTCCTGCTGAATCGCGCGCAACGGCTCGATCATCTCGGGGGGCGCCGCATTGCTCGTCTCCACGAGGTAGTCCGAGAATCCGACGACCGACGCCAGCGGGTTGTTCAAGTCGTGGGCGACTCCCGCGATGAGCTGGCCGATGGCCGACATCTTCTCCGACTGCACCAGCTGTTCCTGCAGGCGGCGCTTCTCCGTCTGGTCCGCCACGACGAGGACGACCGACGCCGGGCCGGCCTCACGCAGGGAGAGCGCGGCCAGGTGGAACAGGCGATCACCCGCGCGCAGCTCGGCGACGCCGCGATCGGGTGCGGCGATGGCCATCTGGAGCGTCTCGACCCACGTTGGGGGGATCAGCGTGATCCACGGGCGTCCCGCCACCTCGGTGACGGGAATGTCGGCGAGCCGGCAGAACGCGCGGTTGGCGCGGCGGATGGTGCCGTCGGCGGCCAGGACGCAAATGCCGTCGCCGATGGCGTCCACGGTCTGCTCCCACTCACGCTTGCCCTGGGAGAGGGCCCGCAGCAGCTCCGTGTTTTGGAGCGCGACGCCCGCTTGCGCGGCGACGGCGCGCGCGACGACCGCGGCCCCCGGCGTGAACGTCCCCACCCGGACGGAGAGGCTGATGGCACCAAGGACGCGCACACCGGCATAGATGGGGATGCCGATCCAGCCGACGAGGTCGGCGCCGTCCGCGAAGCCAAGCTCGCTCAACCGGGTGGCCGCGTCGCCGCCGAACTCCAGCGGTCCCCAGTCCGCGGCAAGCGTCAGGAGTACCTGGTGTGCCGCGTCGCTCGTCTCCCCGCGTGACGCGAGCGGATGCAGCCGTCCGTCGGCCTCGCGGAAGCCGATCGCGATGGACTCGGCGGCGGTGAGTGTCGCGACGGCATCGGTGCAGCGGGCGGCGACCGCCTCCGCGGTGCGCGCCCCGGCAATCTCCGGGCCCAGCGCCGCGAGGGTCTCGAGGGCGGGTCGCGCGTCCGGCGGCGGCGCCACGCTCACATCCGCGTCGTGTCCACGGTGGCGAACAGCGGGCACTTCTCGCTGCTGACGCGCGACCACGTGATCCGCATGGCATAGAGCGGGATCGAGCTAATGGCGCTCGAAATAGTCCCGATTTGCGGATAGTCCGGTGGACCGTCGCTGTCGAAAATCAGCACGCCGCGGAACACCTCCGACGAATCGTCCACCAGGGCGACGCCGAAGCCCGGCCGCTCGGGGAAGCCCGCGCCCTCGTAGCCCAGCGTGACCGCGCTGTCCGAACGGGCAACCAGGGCCCGGGCCGTGCCGCGCCCGACGACCCGCGCCGGAACCGTGCCAGCCAGGTCCGATGGGATGTCCGCCATGACGGTCGTCCGGCCCTGGAATTGGTCGAGCACCATGGTGCCCGCGGCGAGCACGGAGAGTCCGCACATCGCGCTGTTCTCGGGGTTGCGGTTGCCGCCGCAGGCAGCGGCCAGCAGAATCAGGGGAATCGTGTATCGTTTCATACCTCAAATGTGCGACAGGAGCGCGCTCGCGGCCATAGGCGGTCGCTTGACCGCGGTTTGGGGGGCGCGTAACCTACCGTTTGGAGACGACAGTTCGTTCAGAGGTCATTCATGCCGACGTACTCGTATTCCTGCGACAAGTGTGGCAAGCGGTTCAGCCGGACCGACACGATCTCCACGCACGAGAAGCACAAGCCGGCATGTCCGAAGTGCCACTCCCGACGCGTGACGCAGGTCTTGCGACCCTTCTTCGCCAAGACGTCGAAGAAGAGCTGATCCGGTCGTGTTCGAGCGCCTCCGCGCGGCCGTGAACGCCGCTCTCGATGCGGCGACACCGCCGCCGGACTGGCGCGACTTGCGGGGCCAGTTGCAGCGCGCGGCAGTCGAGGGCCGCGCGGCCGCGCTGCAGCTCAAGGACGCGCTCAGCCGCACCGATCGCGAGCTGACGATCGAGCGACGCCACTTGGAAGACGCGGAGCGCCGCGGCGCGCTCGCCGGCGATGCCGGCGATCAGGAAACGGTCGACATCGCGAACACGTTCACGGTGCGGCACCGCGAGCGGATCGCGGTGCTCGAGCAGAAGCGATCGGCGCAGCAGGCGGAGCTGGCCCTCCTGGAGCGCGACGTGGACGAGATCATCGTGAAACTGCGCGACGTGGAGCTGCGGGGCGGGGTGCCCGCGGAGGGAAGCCGGATTCAGCCTCCGGTGGACGTAGACGAGTCGGCGCTCGGCGCCCAGCTCGATCGCCACACGCGGGAAGCCGACGCCGACGCGCGGCTTCGCGAACTCAAGAACCGTATGGGTAGGTAGGTCGTCATGGAGATCAAGCCCGACCACATGGTCTATCTCGGCTACGGCAAGTACTGGCGCTCGGACGCCATCGTCGGCCTGATGCCCATCGAGCAGGAACGCGGTCCGGGGCGCCGCACCGAGGTCTACACCGCCACGCTGGACGGGCCGATCGTCGCCTCGCGCTCGGAGCAGTCCATTCTCCAGGACATGGCGGTGTCGTCCGACGACTCACTCCGCCTGCACGAGGTCCTGGAGATCCTGAGCGACCTGTCCGACACGTTCGACGACATTCCCGATGTGATGCGACGCATGCTGCTCAACGAAGCCAAGCTGGACGTGGAGCTATGGCTCCGGCGCATGCGCCGCGTGCTCCGGATGGATGGGGTGCCGGAGGGAGAGATCGGGCAGAACGAGCTGTTCTCGTAGAGCGTTCCCGACGTAGGGAAGCTCCGCACAAGTCCGTGAGCAGGGCGTCGTCACCGCCACGCGGCATCCGCGAGTGAACTCGCGGCTCGGCGGCTGCCGGTGAACCGGCGTCAGGCTGCCGCTTCAGCGGCTGATGCCGAGCGGCGAGTTCACTCGCCGACCACGCGCGGAGCAGGCAGGCCCGGTCACTGCACTTGTGCCGAGCTTCCTTAGGGCGTTTCCCGACGGCCAGCGCGAAGCCTGGCCCCTGTCCCCTCGCCGCTACGCGGAGAGGGGGATGGCATTCCCCGGTTCCCGCTCCACGTACGCGCGGAGACCTCACCTCCCGGCTCCTTCTCCGCTACGCGGCGAGAGGGAATCCGGGGGTGAGGCCGCAAAGTGGCAGGCAGCCCAGTGTCCCAGCGCCACCGTTTCGTCGGGCGGTCGCTCGCGGCAGCGGTCGTCGCGCCGTGGGTCGGGACAGCGCGGGTAGAGCGGGCATCCGGCAATCGCGCCATGGCGGCTGGGCGGGTCACCCAACAGGGGAACCCGCACGTGGTGGACGCGCGGGTCCGGGACCGGCACGGCGGAGAGCAGGGCGCGCGTGTACGGGTGCCGCGCGTCGGCAAACAGCCGGCCGGCTGGCGCTTCCTCGACGATACGACCCAGATAGAGCACCGCGACGCGGTGGGCGACCTGTCGCACGACCGCGAGGTCGTGCGCGATGAACAGGTAGGCGAGGCCGCGCCGCGCCTGGAGGTCCACGAGGAGCGACAAGACCTGTGCCTGCACGGACACGTCCAGCGCGGAGACGGGTTCGTCCAGCACGAGCAGCTCCGGACCGGGCGCCAGGGCGCGCGCGATCCCCACGCGCTGGCGCTGGCCGCCGGACAGCTCATGCGGGAACCGCCGGCGGAAGTCGGGATCGAGCCCCACTTCCTCGAACAACGCCGCCACGCGCTCGGCCGCTTCACGTCCTTTGGCAATCCGATGGACCTCGACCGGCTCACGCACGGCGGTCCCGACGCGCATGCGCGGGTTCAAGGAGCCGTACGGATCCTGGAAGACCATCTGCACGCGCCGCCGGAACGCCTTGAGGTCGGCCCCACGCCACGGGCCGATGTCCTGGCCGTCGTAGGTGATGCGCCCGGCATCGGCGTCTTCCAGGTGAACGATGCACCGTCCGATGGTGCTCTTCCCCGCGCCGCTTTCCCCAACGAGGGCCAGCGTCTCCCCTCGGCTGACCGTGAACGAGACGCCATCCACCGCGTGGACGCGCGCGTCGCGCCGGAGCGCTCGCTCCGCCACCGGATAGGTCTTTCGCAGGCCTTCGACCGCGAGCAACGACGCCGCGCTCACGTCGGCCCTCCCGTGGGGTCGTCGACCAGCCAGCACCGGGCTTGGTGGTTGGGCTCCACCGCCAGCGACGGGGGTTCGTCCTGGCATCTCGCCCACGCGCGGTCGCACCGGGGGCGGAACCGGCAGCCGCTGGGCCACGCGGTGGCGGGCGGCACGCTGCCGGGGATGGCGGCCGTCGGGCGCGCCGGGCCGTCGAGCCGCGGGGCGGCCTTGAGGAGCCCCGCGGTGTAGGGGTGCGCCGGGTGCGCGAACAGCGTTTCGCAGTCGGCCGTCTCGACGATTCGTCCCGCGTACATGACGGCAACCCGATTCGCGATGCCCGCCGCGACGCCCAGGTTGTGCGTGATGAGGAGCATCGCCATGCGGAACTCGGCGGCGAGGCGCGCCAGCAGCTCGAGGATCTGCGCCTGCAAGGTGACGTCGAGCGCGGTCGTGGGCTCGTCGGCAATCAGCAACCGGGGACGCGCCGCCAACGCGATGGCCAACATCGCGCGCTGCTGCATGCCGCCGCTCAGCTCGTGCGGGTACCGGCGTCGCAGCGATGCAGGCTCCGGGAGGCCGACGGTGCCGAGCAACTCGACCGCGCGCGCCCGCGCCGCGCTTCGGCTCACGGACTCGTGCGCGCGAATCGTCTCCTCGATGTGCGTGCCAATGGTCAGCACCGGGTTGAGACTCGCCGCCGGTTCCTGAAAAACCATCCCGATGCCCGCGCCCCGGACGCGCCGCATGGGCTCCGGTGCCAAGCGCAGGAGATCCTCCCCCTCGAACAGCACGCGGCTCGCGGTCCCGATCGTCGCGGGTGGCTCGCGCAACAGGCGCAGCAGGGCGAGCGCCGTCACGGTCTTCCCGCATCCCGACTCGCCGACGAGCGCGAGCGTTTCGCCTGGAGCGATGGTAAACGACACGCCGTCCACGGCGCGCGCGGGGCCGGCGTGGGTGGTGAACGTCACCGAGAGGTCGCGAACGTCGAGCAGGCTGGTCATATGCCGCGCGGATCCAGGCGCGCGCGGATCCCGTCGCCCACGAGGGTGAACGCGAGCACCGTGATCACGATGGCGCAGCCCGCGCTCCCCGCGACCCAAGGCGCGGAACGGAGCACCGCCTGACCGTCCGCCACGATACTGCCCCACGATGCGGTTGGCTGCGGCACGCCGATCCCGAGGTAGGACAGCCCGGCCTCCAACAAGACGACCTGTCCCATGCCCATCGCGGCGGCCACGATGAGCGGTCCGGTGATGTTGGGAAGGACGTGGCGCACCAGAATGCGCAGCGTGGATGCGCCGGAGGCGCGGGCGGCCGCCACGTACGGCAGCGCCCGCGTGGTGCGCACCTCGGCGCGCACCAGGCGGCTGATGCCGAACCAGCCGGTGCCGCCCAGAATCAGCGCCAACGTGAACAGCGATACATGCTCCCACAACGCGAGCACCACCAGCACCACGAAGAGTCGCGGGATGGCCAATGCCGTGTCCACCGCGCGCATCAGGACCGTATCGAGGAGGCCGCCCGCCCAGCCACTCGCCATGCCAACCGCGAGGCCGACCGTGACGGCGAGCAGCATCGCCAGGGCGGCGATGCTGAGGGAGACGCGCGCGCCGTGCAACACGCGGCTCAGAAGATCGCGGCTGTACGGGTCGGTTCCGAACGGGTGCGCGACGGAGGGCGCCGCGCTTCGCAGCGTCGTGAGATCGAGCAGCGCGTTCGGCCCGTAGGGCGCGACCAACGGCGCGAGCGCCGCGAGGAGCACGAGCAGGATGATGAGCACGCCCCCCGCGCGAAGACGCATCAGTGGATGCTCCGGAGACGCGGATCGGCGATCCGCGCGGCGAGATCCGCCAGGAGATTCCCGACGACGACCATGACTGCCGCGAGGATGGCGGCCGCGGTCACGATGGGATAGTCCCGCCGGCCGATGGCGTCGGCGGCGAGGCGTCCCATGCCGGGCCAGCCGAACACCGTTTCCACCAGCACCGCGCCCGACAACAGGACCGGGAACGCCAGCCCGGCGAGCGTGATCGTGGGCGACAGCGCGTTCCGCAACGCGTGCACGAACAGGAGGCGGCGCTCAGGCAACCCGCGCGCGCGCGCGGCGCGGAGAAAGTCCCGGCCCATCACCTCGAGCAACGCGGAGCGCTGATGCCGGGCCGTGTAGCCCGCGGCGGCGAGCCCCAGGGTCAGGGCCGGGAGCACGAGATGATGGAGTTGGTCGAGTGCGCGTCCCGCGAGCGAGAGCGCACCGTGGCGCACGGGGTCCACCGACCCTCCCAACGGGAACCAGCCGAGCGTCTCCGCGAACACGCCGAGGAGCAAGAGGCCGAGGGCGAAGACCGGGGTCGAGTAGAGGACCACCGTGACGACCCCGAGCACATGGTCCCGTTTGCCGCCCGCCCGCTGCGCCTGCGCGATGCCCACGCTGATGCCCACCCCGAAATCCACCAGCAACGCAGCGAGCGCCAGGAGGATGGTGTTGGGGATGGCGTCGGCGAGCGCGGCGGTGACCGGACGATGTTGGGTCAGGGATGTGCCGAGGTCGCCGTGGACGAGTCGGCCGAGATACCGGACGTACTGTTCCGGCAGCGGACGATCGAGTCCGAAGCTGTGGCGCATGCGCTCGAGCGCCGCCGGAGAGATCTGGGGCGCTTCGCTGAGCACGGTGAGCGGGTCGCCCGGCGCCGCGTGCAGCAGCACGAACACGAGCGTGGCGACGCCCAGGACGACGAGCGTCCCCTCGAGCAACCGCCGGCTCACGAACCGGACGAGATCGGAGTCCATGCCCTCCCGCTCCGACGGCCGACGGGCCGACGGGCCGTCGGGCCGTCGGGCCGTTGCCCGCCTTCGTCTCGGGTGGTCCGTCGCTACAGCGACGGCTCGGCTGCTGTCGCTGTAGCGACACGGCTTCCACTCTACTAGCTGCCTAGCCGCCTATCGCCGCCACGTCCACTTTGGATCGGCGTAGCGTCCCCACGACGTCAGGTGAGGAGGCGAAGCCGGGGTCCACGTTCCTTCCCACGCGGACTTGGCGGTGGCGACCACGGCGTCGCTGACCTCGGCGAATGTAACGCTCCGCCGGAGGAGAACGCCAAGCGAGGTCGCGAGCACTGGCGGGGCGACGCCCCGCGTCACGCGACTGACGACGTCCTGGCCGTCCTCCAGCAGGATGGACCCATGCTGGAGGAACGCGCCCCGATCGCGCACCTGCGCGCTCCCCACCAGCTTGCGCCCGCCGACGACCACCTCCCCGCCGGCGGGGCTGGCAAAGCACGCGCCGGCGCCGGGTGATACCGCCCCGGTGTTGGGGGCGAGCGCGGCATCGACGCCGAGCGAGCGGAGCGCGGCGGCGAGCATCTCGTGGATGGCGCGATACGTCGTCGGCAGCGAGCCGAACAGGTCAGCCGGCCCGGCCACGGCGTAGGTGACCTCGGCCGCGTGCCACACGGCTCGTCCCCCGGTCGGTCGACGCACGGTGGCGAGACCACGCCGGTCGATGTCCTCGCGGTCGTAGCGCTCGAGCGCGGGCTCGTTCCGGCCCAGCGACAGGCACGGCGGGTCCCAGCGATAGAGGCGTAGCGCGGCCGTGCCGTCGCGCGCGGTGCGGAGGAGGGTGTGGTCCACCGCCATGTGCTCGTGTCCGGGGCGGCCGACCGGTTCGACGATCAGCGACCAGGCCCCCCTCACCCTTACCCTCTCCCGCTGATGCGGGAGAGGGAGCCCTCACCCTTCCCCTCTCCCGCTGATGCGGGAGAGGGAACTGCCCGTCTCCCGATCTTCTCCCGCCGTCGCGGGAGAGGGACCCTCACAGCGCGTACTCCTCGATCGGCGGACAAGCACAGACGAGGTTCCGGTCACCGTAGGCGGAGTCGATGCGAGACACCGTCGGCCACACCTTGTGGACGCGGGTGGCCGGCGACGGGAAGCCGGCGCGTTCCCGCGGATACGGGCGGTCCCAGGTGTCGGACGCGATCTGCGCCATCGTGTGCGGCGCCCGCTTGAGCAGGTTGTTCTCGCGATCCGCGCTGCCCGTCTCGATTTCCCGGATTTCTTCCCGGATGGCGATCAGGGCGTCGCAGAATCGGTCCAGCTCTTCCTGCGACTCGCTCTCCGTGGGCTCGACCATCATCGTCCCGTGGACGGGGAAGGAGATCGTCGGTGGGTGGAACCCGTAGTCGATGAGTCGCTTGGCGATGTCCTCGACCTCGACGCCCGCCGATTGCTTGAAGGGCCGCGTATCGACGATGCCCTCGTGGGCCACGAGGCCGTTCGCGCCCGCGTAGAGCGCCGCGTAGTACCCCTCCAGGCGTTTCAGGATGTAGTTGGCGTTGAGGATGGCGATCTTGGTGGCCTCGGTGAGGCCGTCCGGCCCCATCATGGCGATGTACGCCCAGGAAATCGGCAGAATGGACGGGCTGCCCCACGGGCCCGCCGAGACGGTGCCGCAGGACTGCTTTCGTCCAAGCGCCACCACCGGGTGATCGGGCAAAAAGTCCACCAGGTGCTGCGCGACGCAGATCGGTCCCATGCCCGGCCCGCCGCCGCCGTGCGGGATGCAGAAGGTCTTGTGCAGGTTCAGGTGGCACACGTCGGCGCCGATGGCCGCCGGACTCGTCAACCCGACCTGCGCGTTCATGTTGGCGCCGTCCATGTACACCTGCCCGCCGTGCTCGTGGATCAGCGCGCAGATGTCGCGGATCGCTTCCTCGAACACGCCGTGGGTGGACGGATAGGTCACCATCAGCGCGCCGAGCGTGTCCCTGTGGGCGGTCGCTTTGGCGCGGAGGTCGTCGACGTCGATGTTGCCGTGCGCGTCGGTCTTGACGACCACGACGTTCATGCCGGCCATCACCGCGCTCGCGGGGTTCGTGCCGTGCGCCGACTGGGGAATGAGGCACGTGATGCGGTGATCGTTCCCGCGGGCGTGGTGGTACGCGCGAATGACCAGCAGCCCGGCGTACTCGCCTTGCGCCCCGGCGTTTGGCTGGAGGGAAACGCCCGGGAGGCCGGTGATCTCACTCAACCAGGCCTCGAGCGTGCTGAACAACTCCGCGTATCCCTGTGCCTGGGCCTTGGGCGCGAAGGGGTGCATGCCCCCGAATTCGCGCCACGTGATCGGAATCATCTCCGCCGTGGCGTTCAGCTTCATCGTGCACGAGCCGAGCGGGATCATGGCCGACGTGAGCGACAGGTCCCGGTCCTCGAGCCGCTTGAGATAGCGCAGCATCTCGGTCTCCGACCGGTACCGGTGGAACACCGGGTGGTCGAGGAACCCCGAGGCGCGGGTGAACGCCGCGGGAATCGCGTTCGGCCCGGCGTCCAGGTCCTCGAGGCGCGGGGCGGTGGTCCCGGCGCCGGCCGCGAACACCTCGACGAGGTCGCCCAGATCCGCCAGCGTCGTCGTCTCGTCCAGCGTCACGCCGAGCCGGGTCTCGCTCACGCGCCGCAGGTTCATGCGCCGTTCGGCGGCGGCCGCTTCGATGGCCGGGCGGGCCTTGCCGACGTCGACGGTCAGCGTGTCGAAGTACGTGGCGTGCGCGAGTCGGAACCCCAACTTCTGCACCACGTCCGCCAGCCGCCCGGTCAATGCGTGCACGCGCCGCGCGATCCGGCGCAATCCCTCCGGTCCGTGATAGACGGCGTACATGCCGGCGACCACCGCGAGCAGCACCTGTGCCGTACAGATGTTGCTGGTGGCCTTCTCGCGCCGGATGTGCTGCTCGCGCGTCTGCAGCGCCATGCGCAGCGCCATGTGTCCGTCGGTGTCACGCGAGACGCCGATGATCCGGCCGGGAAGATGGCGCTTGTAGTCTTCTTTCGTGGCGAAGAACGCCGCGTGGGGACCGCCGTAGCCCATCGGCACGCCGAACCGTTGCGAGTTGCCGACGGCGATGTCGGCGCCCCATTCGCCCGGCGGGGTGAGCAACGTGCAGGCCAGCAGGTCGGTGGCGGCCGTGACGAGCGCGCCGGCGGCATGCGCCCGCGCGCACAGGTCGCGGAAGTCGCGCACCTCGCCGTCCGTCGCGGGGTACTGCACCAGCGCGCCCACGACCGCGCCGCCGAACTGGAAAGTGGCTGGGTCGCCGACCGTGATCTCGATGCCGCGCCAGCGGCCGCGGGTCTGGACGACCGCGACCGTCTGTGGATGGCAGCGATGGTCCACGAGGAACACGGGCCGGTCGCCGTGCTGCACCACGCCGAGCGTCAGGGTGAGGGCCTCGGCCGCGGCCGTGGCCTCGTCGAGCAGCGACGCGTTGGCGATCGGCAGGCCCGTGAGGTCGCCGACCATGGTCTGGAAGTTGAGCAATGCCTCGAGCCGCCCCTGCGCGATCTCCGGCTGATACGGCGTGTACGCCGTGTACCAGCCCGGGTTCTCCAGGATATTGCGGAGAATCACCGGCGGCGTGACGCAGTCCTGGTACCCGGCGCCGATGAAGGAGCGGAAGACCTGGTTCTTGGCGGCGATGCGGCGGAGCGCTTCGAGCGCGTCGCGCTCCGTGTGGGCCTCCGGCAGCCGGAGACCGCGCGGCAACCGGATGCCGGCGGGAACCGCGGCCGCCATGAGCTCGTCCAGCGACGCGTAACCCAACGTCTCGAGCATGGCGGCTACGTCATCGGGTCGGGGACCGTTGTGTCGACTCGCGAAATCGTCGAACGCCGTGAGGGCGGGATCGTGCGTCATGTCATCCTCTCGAACAAACGCCTCGGGAGTGGCTCCCCGAGGCGTGGAAATGCGGTGCGAGACGGCGTGGGGGCAACCCGAACGCGCTACTCGCCGATGTGCTGCGTGTAATCCGACGCCGACAGCAGATCATCCACGTCCGCCTGGCTCCGGATGCGGAGCTTGATCATCCAGCCGTCGCCGTACGGGTCCTTGTTCACCAGACTTGGATCGCGTTCGAGGGCGTCGTTGATCTCCATGACTTCCCCGGCCACCGGGCAGAACAGTTCGGAGACCGCTTTCACCGCCTCGATGGTGCCGAACACCTCGGTGCGGGCGAATTTCGCCCCGACGTCGGGGAGATCGACGTACACGACGTCGCCGAGCTCGCCCTGAGCGTAATCCGTGATGCCGACGATCACCACATCGGCTTCGTCGGTCTTCACGTATTCATGATCTTCCGTGTAGTGCAACTCGGTTGGAATCTGCGACATGCAAACACCCCGGCTGTGAAGGATGTGGACAGCCGCGCGTAGGTTACGGCCGCGTTCTGGACAAGTCAAGCAGCTGTTTCCAGGTCCGTTCGGCCGCCGCGCGCAGGGCGTCGAGCGTGTCATGGTTCTCGATGACGATGTCGCTCTGGGCCCGTTTGGGACCACTCGGCAACTGCGCGGCCATCAGCTTGTCGGCTTCGTCCGGCAACAGGCCGCGCTCGCGGACCAGCCGTTCGCGGCGCACGGTTTCGGGCGCGTCGACCAGCACGATCACGTCGAACTGCGCGGGGTCGAGCACTTCGAAGAGGAGTGGGATGTCACTCACCACCACCCGGTCCCCGCGGGCCCGCGCCTCCTCGAGCAGTGCCGCGCGGCGCGCGAGGACGGCCGGATGGACGATCGCGTTGAGCGCCGCGCGCGCCTCCGGATCGGCGAACACGATACGGCGGAGCGCCGCGCGGTCGAGCGCGCCGTCCGGCAACAACACCGCCGGGCCGAAGCGCTCCACGATCCGGTCGAGGACGGGCGACCCGGGGGCCTGCACCTCGCGCACCAGGGCGTCGGCTTCGATCACGGAGCCACCCCATTCCCGCCACCAGCGCACGACGCTGGTCTTGCCGGCGGCGACATTCCCGGTGAGCGCGACGGAGAGCATCGTCACTGACCTACCAGAGCTGACCTTGATCGGCGTCCATGCGCGGGACCTCGTGGCAATGACGGCAGCGCGCCTCGTACGTCTCGCTGCCGCCGACCAGAATCGTCGGAGAATCGTAGCGGGCCGGCGTGCCGTCCACGAGTCGCTGGTTGCGGCACGCCGGCTCACCACACACGACGCAGATGGCGTGCAGCTTGTCCACCCGCTCCGCGAGCGCCATCAGCTGTGGCAGGGCCCCGAACGGCTCGCCCCGGAAGTCCGTGTCGGTGCCGGCGAGGATGACCCGGACGCCGCGGCACGCGAGGGTTGTGGCCACGGTCACGATGCCTTCATCGAGGAACTGCGCTTCGTCGATGGCAACCACCTCGGTGTCGGTGCGGACGCGGCGCATGATCTCGCCGGCGCTATCCACGGGCACGGCGTCTACCATGAGGCCATCATGGGTCGTGATCCGGCGGACACCCCCGTAGCGCTCGTCGAGATGGGACTTGAAGATCTGGATGCGGCGACGCGCGATCACCGCCCGGCGCACGCGGCGGAGGAGCTCCTCGCTCTTGCCGCTAAACATCACTCCGGAGATGACTTCGATCCAACCGGGTCGCGCACCATGAAGCATGAGGCCGTCGGCGGTAGGCGGAGCGCCCTACGTTACCCGGGGGGCCCAGGAGGCACAAGGCGCTTGCGGTGCGCGGGCCGGGGGCGATATTGCGCAACAACACTCCGGCTGGAGGTCGCATTGAATAAGGGACAGCTGATTGAAGCGCTCGCCGAGGAATCCGGGCTTGCGCGGCCCGATGCCACGCGGGCGGTGGACGCGTTGTTCGGTGAGAGCGGTGTGATCGCACGCGCTTTGCGCGCGGGTGACAAGGTGCAGGTGACGGGGTTCGGCACGTTCCAAGCCCGGGAGCGCAAGGCGCGTACCGGACGGAACCCGCAGACGGGTGAGGCCATCGCTATTCCCGGCGCCTCGGTGCCGGCGTTCAAACCGGGCCAACAGCTGAAGGATGCGCTGAACACTAAACGTTGACCCGACGGTCCTGATGGACCTGACGGACCCGACGGTCCCGACGGTCCCGTGCATTCGAGAGGATGGCGGGACCGTCGCGCGTTTGCCCGGATCCGTCCACCGGGTCCGTCGTGTCCGCCGGGTCCGCCGAGACCGCCCCGTCCGCCGGCTCTTACCTCCGCTCCAGCCGCGCCGTGACGCGGTGGCCGCGGAGCGACGTGCCGGTCAAGCCGCGCGCCGCCCGCTCCGCCTCATCGGCTCGGATCTCGACCAGCGTGAAGTTGTCGCGCAGGTCGATCCGGCCGACGGCGGTGCGGGTCAGTCCCACTTCATTCGTCAACGCTCCCACGAGATCCCCGGCACGGATGCCGTCGCGGCGACCGGCGCTCACCAGGATCCGCGTCCAGCCCGTTGCCGCGGGCTCCGCTGGGCCCGGCGCGGCGTCGCGGATCGCGAGCGCCGCCGCCGCCACCAGGGCGGGATCGAATTCGTCCAGCAGCGGCCCCAGCATGAGCAGCTCCCCATCCAGTTCCCCGTCGGCCAGGCGCGCGCGCAACTGACGGCGCACGCTGAGCGCGCGGTCGAGGGCACGGTCGGCCTCCCCCACGACGCGAACCGGCCGTGGGTCCGCCACGAGGCGGTGCACGTAACTCACCTGGCTCGGTCGCACGAGGAACACCTGGTCCCGCGAGATCTCCGCGAGCGCGGCCAACGCGTCGGCGGACGGAAGGTCGAGCGCGATCACCAAATCCGCCGCGCCGGTCACCCGGACGTCGCCGAACAGCATCACGGCCGGGTCGGCGAGCAGCGCGTCCAGATCCCAGCGGCGCTCCGGGCTGGGATCCCAGAGGACCGCGGTCGCGGGGTGCAAGACGTCGAGCACGGCGGCGACCGCGGCGGCGCGTCCGCCGTCGCCCACCGCGAGCCAGCGGACGGTCCCGGCGCGCGGGTGTTCCGGCGCCCGGGCGGCCGTGACGACGGGCGCGCGATGGGCCACCCGCGTGAACAGGTCGGTGAGGGACAGCAGCTGCTCGTCGGTCGTGGCGATGATCCGTTGGGCCGACTGCGATTCCGAGAGCACCGTGTCGAGCAGGGCGCCCTGCTCCAGCGCCAGCATGTGCTCCGGCCACGCGACGACGACGCGCTGGAGGGCCGTGAGTGACAGCGCCGTCTGTCGGGCGAGCGCCACCGCGTCCGCCGGCGTACAGACGAGCGTTCGCACGGCCCCGTCCGCCAACAAGCGATGCGTTCGCGTGAGTCCGGTGCAGGCTCGGATGGGGGCGCGATCGGCGATCCCGCGGGCGGCGCCGGCGATGTCCACCACGTCCGCGGGGTCGGGAGCGAGGACGAGCGCGTCCAGGGTCGATCCCTCGGCCGAGGGAAGACGGGCCAGCAAGGGGGCGAGCGCCCAGCCCGCGGGCGGGCAGACGTAGATCAGCGGCTTGCTGGATTCCAACGCCGCGCGGTGCGCGGCATCGAACGTCGGTGCGAATTCCCAGGACACGACACCCTCGGTTGTCAAAGATGCGAAGGCGCTGAGCGCGCCCGCGGAGGCGTGTACCCCGGCCCTCCCGCCACGGGAGCGCGGATGGTACCTTCGCCCCTCATAACATACAACGCGAACGATCGTGGATGGGTGGGGGATCCCGAATGCGAACCATGGATATCCGGTGGGCCGTGATCGCGCTCGGCACGACCGTCGTGGCGGGAGGGCGTCCGGTGCACGCGCAGGAGATGCCGCGGAAAAGCGCGCGGGAGCTCGGGGTGATCGTGGGGGTGCTGCCGACCGGACCCCTGAACGCCATCACCGACGTCGCCGGCGTGCGCGTCGGTCACACGACCATCACGGACGGCCGGACCATCAATACCGGTGTCACGGCCATTCTCCCCCACGGCGGCAATCCGTTCCAGGAGAAGGTCCCGGCCGCGATCGTGGTCGGGAACGGGTTCGGCAAGCTGATGGGCTACACGCAGGTCCAGGAGCTGGGCGAGCTGGAGTCGCCGGTGCTGCTCACGTGCACGCTTTGCGTCCCCCGGGTGGCAGATGCCGGGATCACCTGGCTGCTCGGGCTTCCCGGGAACGAGGACGTCCGATCGGTGAACGTGGTGGTCGGCGAGACGAATGACGGGTTCCTGAGCGACATCCGGCGGCGGGCGGTGACGGAGCCGGACGTGCTGGCGGCGATCGCCCAGGCGAAGACCGGTCCGGTGGCGCAGGGAAGTGTCGGGGCGGGCCGCGGAACCGTCGCGTTCGGCTGGAAGGGCGGGATCGGGACGTCGAGCCGGCACCTACCGGCGACGCTCGGCGGCTGGACCGTGGGGGTGCTGGTCCAGACCAACTTCGGTGGCATCCTCACGATCAACGGCGCCCCGGTGGGGCTGGAGCTGGGGCAGTACTACCTGCGCGACGCGCTCGGCGGACCCGGCGGACCCGGCGGTCCCGGCGGTCCCGGCGGTCCCGTCACCGCGGGGTCCACCGAGTCCCTCGGGTCCGCCGGGTCCCTCAGGTCCCTCGGGTCCGCCGGGACCGCCGGGACCGACTCGTCCGCCGACGGCTCCATCATGATCGTCGTCGCCACCGACGCGCCGGTGGATCACCGGAACCTGGAGCGATTGGCTCGGCGCGCGCTCGCCGGAGTCGCCCGCACGGGGTCGTCGATGACCAACGGGTCCGGCGACTACGTCATCGCCTTCTCCACGGTTCGGGTGGCGGATCTGGCCGCCCGGGGACCGCTCGGCAACGATTCGATGAGCCCGATGTTCGAAGCGGTGATCGAGGCAACGGAGGAGGCGGTTTATAATTCCCTGTTCCTCGCGACGACCGTGCGCGGGGCGCGCGGCACGATCGAGGCGCTGCCGCTGGATTCGACCCTCGCCATTCTGCAACGCTACGGAGTCGTCCGACGATGAGATTGTCGCGGAACCTGGAGCATCTCAAGCCGTCGGAGACGTTGATGATCAGCCAGGCCGCGCAGCAGCGGCGGGCGGCCGGCGAGGACGTCATCGATCTGTCGGCGGGTGAGCCGGACTTCGATACGCCGCGGCTGGTGTCGGAGGCCGGGATCCGGGCGATCCAGCAAGGCAAGACGCACTACCCGCCCAACCAGGGCCTGCTCGATCTCCGGGCGGCGGCGGCGCGGCACTTCTCACTGCTCTCGGGTGGGCGCTCCGTGAACGCGGATCACATGGTGGTCTCGAGCGGCGCCAAGCACTCCCTGTTCAACGCCTGCTTCTCGTTGTTCGGTCAAGGCGACAAAGTCCTCGTGCCCGCGCCCTACTGGGTGTCGTATCCCCAGATGCTGCGGTTCGCGCGGGCCGAGCCGGTGACGGTGCCCGGCGCGCCGGAGTGGAGCCTCAAGGTGAGCGTCGAGGATCTGGATCGCGTCAAGGACACGCTGACGCGCGGCCTGATCATCTCCACGCCGTGCAACCCGACGGGCGCCGTGTACACGCGTGCCGAGCTGAAGGCCATTGCCGAGTGGGCGCGAGCGCACGACATCTGGCTGATCAGCGACGAGATCTACCGGCGGATCCACTACGGTCCCGGCCCCGCACCGTCCGTGCTCGATCTCCCGGACGAGCTGCTCGAGCACGTCGTGATGATCACGGGTGTGAGCAAGGCGTACGCCATGACCGGCTGGCGGATCGGGATCGCGCTGGCGCCCGGCCCGGTGGCGAAGGCGATGGCGGGCGTGCAATCGCACATGACGAGTGGGGCCTCACAGCCGTCGCAGTGGGCCGCCGCCGCCGCGTTCGGCGACGACCGGGTCGAGCAGGACGTGGATCGCATGGTGGAGGCCTTCCGCGGCCGGCGCGACCTGGTCGAGGATCTCTTCCGGCGGAAGCTGCCCGGGGTGGAGTACGTGGACCCGGTCGGCGCGTTCTACTTCTTCTTCCGCGTGGACCACATGTTCTCCAACACCGTCCGGTCGGCGTCCGACTACTGCGAGCAATTGATCAACCGCGAAGGCGTCGCGCTGGTGCCGGGCGACGCGTTTGGCGATCCCCGCTGGGTGCGGCTGAGCTACGCCGCGTCGGAAGAGGAGCTGCAGCGCGCGCTCGAACGGGTGATCCGATTCATGGGTGGGTGCTGAGATGGCGCTCGATGCCCGCGTGACCGGGGCCACAGTGCCGCTCGCCGCGTTCGACTTCCGCTGGGACGCGGAGACGGAGATCCTGGTCGGACGGGCCGACGTCCCGTCCGGCGGCTCGGGGTTCACCGGCTCATGGGAGCTGGAAAGCGAGCTGGGCGCGGTCGTGACACTGGAGACCTCGGGCGGTGTCCTCTGCGGTGTCGAAGTCGTCGTCTGGCCCGAGGTGGAGGAGTCGGCGAAACTCGTCGCTCCGCACGACGCCACGCCCGGCCGGGTGGTCCTCGTGCCGCCGGATGACGCGCCCAGCGGTGTGCTCGAGATCGACACGCCCATCGCCGCGGTCGCCGCCACGGCGGACGCCCTCATCCATCTCGTCTTCGCGCCCGCCCGCACCCGCGTCGTGCGGGTCGCGCAGAACGTGCTCGCGGACCTGGACTCGGCCGGCCGGCTGACGGGCCTCTGGCTGGTGGACCTGCCGCCGTTCCCGCAGGGAGGATGACCGGAGACCCGACCGGCCTCGCGGACTATCTCGCGGCGCGCTTCGCGCGTGAGGACGCCGCGCTAGCGGCCGTGCGGGCCGGCCATCAGGCGGCCGACCTTCCCAGCATCCACATCTCGCCGGAGGAGGGAGCCATCCTGCACTTCCTCGTCCGGTTGATCGGCGCCCGTCACGTGCTCGAGGTGGGGAGCCTGGGTGGCTACAGTGGGATCTGGCTGGCGCGCGCGCTGCCGGCCGACGGCACGCTCATCACGATTGAAGGCGACGAGCGCCACGCCGCCCACGCCCGCGAAGCGTTCGAGCGCGCCGGGGTGGCGGAGCGCGTCGAGCTGAAGCTCGGGCCCGCCCTCGACGTGCTGCCGACGCTCGACGGCCCGTTCGACGCGGTCTTCCTCGATGCCGACAAAGCACCGTTGCCAGCCTATCTCGAGCAGGCGATGCGGCTGCTCCGCGTGGGCGGGTTGCTCATGTGCGACAACACGTTCATGAACGGCAAGATCGCCGATGCCACGGCCGACACCGAGGACGTGCGTGGGATGCGCGCCTTCAACGATCTGGTGGCCGCGGATCGGCGCCTGGTGTCGACCGTCATCCCGGTGCGGGACGGGCTACTCGTCGCGGTGCGGGTGGGCGCCTGACCACGCGCGCCAAGCTCCGCGCCGCCCTGACGGCCGCGGGGGGAACGCTGACCCGCGGCACGGCGGTACATCGCGCCCCCCAGCCGATTGCGAAGCCGTTCGCCGACGCGCGCGTCGTCGAGGGGCGTCGCGTGCGCGCGATCCCGGTCGGCGGACCGGAGGCGGCGCCGGAGGGTATCGGGTTCGCGGACGGGGTGCAGCGCTGGAGCGTCGAAGGGCATTTCGGCATCGCTCCGGTCGTGCACGCGGAGGTCGCCGCCGGCGTGCTGGTGCGTGAGGGCGACCGTCTGCGTGGCGCGGTGCGGCGCGCCGAAGAGTTCCTGATCGTGCCCGGCAACCGGCTCGATCCCGCGCTGCGCGCGGCGCTCGACGGGTTCGGGCTGGCGGTGCGTACGGCCGAGGCGCCGCGCGCGCACCCGCTGGTGGATCGGTGGGCGGCGGCCCAGGTCGTCGAGCAACGGCGCGAGGGTCTCGAGCGCGAGGTCTGCGGGGAATTCCTGGCGCATGGGGACCAACCGCTGGTCGTGGACGGTGGGTTGGCGGGCCTCGCCGGCGCGTCCGGCGCCGAGCGCGCCATCGGCGTCGTGAAGCAGCACGAGACGCAGTTCCTGGACGGCGAGGACCTCGTCGTGGCGCTGACCCTTCCGGAGGGGAGTCGGTCGAGCGTATTTGCCCGGACGCTCGCGAACGGCGCCGTAACCCATTCCTGGTACCTCCGACTCTGGCCGTGGAGCGACGAGGACGTGCTGCACGGGCTCGCGCGGGTGGAGCGACTGGCGACGGGCGGTGACGACGACGTCGACCGCGTGAGCCGCTGGCTCCTGGCGGAACGGGCGCCGATCGCGGGGCGGGACCCGCGCTGGGATCGGTTGCTCTATCCGATCCACGAGGTCGAAACGGTGCTCAGAGCCCACTGGGGAGGATGGTCGTGACGGACGGATCGCAGCCGGTCATCGGGCGCGTCGTTGCCACCGAGGCGCTGCCCGCGGGTCCCCACCAATTCCATTTCTGGACGACGCCCGACGCGCCGGTGGGGATCGGCGCGATCGTGCGCGTGGATGGAGGCGGTCGGACCGTGCACGCGGTCATCACGGACGGACGGGCGTACTCGGATCTGGTGACGCCGCTCCACGACGTGATGGCGAGCGAAGGGAATCCCGCCGCGGCCCCGCCCCCGACGCGCCGGACGGAGGTGCGACTCTGGACGGCGGCGGTGTTGCGCCAGGAGCCGGCGGAGCCGCTGCAACCCGTGCCACTCGCGGACGTGCGATCTGCGGACGCCCACGACGTCGAGGTCGCCCTCCGGATGGACACGTACGCGCGCGGGGACGAACGGACCGCGCTCCCGGTGGGCCTGTACTCCGCCGGCGGCACGCGCGCGCCCATCTACCTCGACGCGGACTTCCTGCTCGGACCGGAGTCCGCGCACCTGAGCATCTCGGGCGTATCGGGCCTCGCGACGAAGACGAGCGCCGTGCTGTTCCTGCTCGCCTCGCTGTTCACGCACTTCCCGAAACGGAAGGGCCGCGTGGCCGCCGTGTGCTTCAACGTGAAGGGGCCCGACCTCGACTTCCTCGACCAACCGAGCGACCTCCCGCCGGAGGACGTCGAGATGTACGAGGCGCTCGGGATCCCGGCGAAGCCGTTCGAGCGGGTGCACTACTACGCGCCGTACAAAGCGGACGGGGTGAACCTGAACACGCTGCGCACCCATCCCGCGCTGGTGGATGAGGTCGAGCCGCTGGTGTGGGGGCTCCACGAGGTGCTGGACTACACCGAAGTCCTGCTCAATCGGGACGACATCGACGCCAAGGCCGACGCGTTCCTCGACTTCCTCGCCGATCGCGTGGTCGGGAAACCCTTCGTGGACGAATGGGGCCAGCATCATCTGGTCGAGAGCTTCGCGGGCCTCGAGGGGCTGTTCCGCGCGATCTTCGACGGGCTGGAGCAGGCGGCGGGTGGCCGCGCGGAGATGTGGCGCACGCATCACGTCGCCACGATTCGCAAGGTCCGGAACCGCCTGATGAACGTGTCGACCCGATGCAAAGGGCTGGTGACGGACGAGGTGATGAGCGGCGACCTCCCGTTCGGTGCGTTCGAGGACCGGGCGGTGTACGCCGTGGACGTGGCCGGTCTGGACCAGCTCGGGCAGGACCTCGTGTTCACGCGGATCGTCTCCAAGCTGCGCGAGCATCTGGAGCGCCGCGACCTAGGGGTCGAGAACGTCGTAGTGTTCGTGGACGAGCTGAACAAGTACGCCCCCGCGGACGGACCCGACACGTACGTGCGCAAGATGCTGCTCGATCTCTCGGAGCGGGGGCGGTACCTGGGGCTGGTGCTGTTCGGCGCGCAGCAGTTCCGCTCGCAGGTCCATCGCCGGGTCGTCGGGAACGCCGGCACCACGGTCTACGGCCGCATGGACGGCGATGAGTTGGCAACGCCCGGCTACCAGACGCTGTCGGTGGCCACCAAGAGCAAGCTGGCGACGTTGCCGAAGGGCGAGTTGATGGTGCGGCACCCGCATTTCACCCAGCCCGTGTTCGTCCGCTTCCCGCGTCCGCCGGTGCTCGCGGGCCGTCAGGGGGTGGAGCGGTTTCCGCCGGTGCCCGACGTGCCGTTCGCCGACGCGATCGTCCGGCAGCTCGTCGCGCTCGATCGCGGGATGGCGCCGCAGCGCGCGCACGACCTCATCGCGGGCCGCCGGGAGGACGACGTCCGCCGCGCGCTGTTGGCCACGCGCCGGGCACGGCCCGCGGATGTGCTGGCCTTTTTCACGGCGCGACTCGGCACGGCGGTGCGCCGCCAACGGGTCGATGAGGAGTCGGCCGCCGCCGTGTCGCCGCTCAAACCGCTGGAGGATCCCTATGCTCCCACGTAACGGCTTCTTCGTCGGAGCCCTGGCCGCGCTCGCCGCCGGCGGGCCGCCCCTGCGCGCACAGGAGGCGGTGACCATCCGGTACCAGCCGCCGACCACCCGCGCCGTCCAGACGCGCACGGACGTGCACACGCTCGTCACGCTGAACGGCTTCCCGTCGCTGCCGGACGGCTCGACGCTCGAGGAGGAGGTGTTGATCGGCGCGACGCAGCGCGTGATCGGACCCGGCACCGGCGGCACCGTGGTCGAGGTGGCGGTGGATTCGGTGCGTGGGCGGACGCGGCTCGCCGGCGGCGGCTGGCACGATCTCGTGAGCGCTCCCCTCGAGGCCGGTGTGGCCCGGGCGGTCGTGTCCGATCAGTTCAAGGTGGTTGGGATCCAGAGCAAGGGTGAAGCGGACGCGGACGTGCTGCAGGCGATGGGAGGCTTCGTGATTGGGTTGGGGTTCGCGTTCCCGAGCGACCCAATCCCGGTTGGCGCGACGGTACCCACGGGCGGCCACGTCCGGGTGCGGGTCCAGACCGATTCGACCACCGGGCTGGCGCTCGACGAGGTCATGCTGGGCGACCTCGCCATCACGCTCGACAGCGTGGTCCACCGTCCCGGCGACGACCTGTCGTACTTCCAGTTCCGCGGCGACTTCCCGTCGCGGGAGGGGAGCGAGACATTGGAGTCGGGTGGCCAGACGTCCAGCTACGGCGGCGGCTTCGCGGGCCGGTTCGTGTGGTCTGGGGGATGGAATGCGATCGCCTCCGCCGCGGTCCGGGTGCGTGTCGAGGGGCGCATCCACCTGGACGGACCCCGCGGCAAGCAAGAGGCGCAGGTCACCTGGGATCGCACGCTCATCCACCGCCTCCGACCCTGAACTCGTGAAGCTCGCGCACCTCGCGGACCTGCACCTCGGGTTCCGCCAGTACACTCGCCAGACCCCGCAGGGGATCAACCAGCGCGAGGCGGACGTGGCGCGGGCGTTCCGCGGGGCGCTCGACGACGTCATCGGGCAGCGACCGGATTTGATCATCGTGGCGGGCGACCTGTTCCACTCGGTTCGTCCGACGAACACGGCCATCCTGGATGCCTTCCGGCGGCTCCAGGACGTGCGGGCGCGGCTGCCGGACACGCCGCTCGTGCTGGTCGCCGGGAACCACGATACGCCGCGATCGGCCGAGACCGGATCCATCCTGCGGCTGTTCGAGGCGATTCCGGGCGTGCACGTCGTTGCCTACGAACCGCGACGCCTGGTGTTCCCCCAGATGCAGACCGCCGTGCTCTGCGTGCCCAACGGCGCGTGGGGCGGTGGGTCCAAGCCCGCGGTCGAGCCGGATCCGGACGCCAAGTGGAACGTGCTGGTGACGCACCGCGAGGTGGAGGGGGTGCTCCCGTACGGGGCCTCGGCGGCGCTCAGCTACGGTGCCCCGCCCATTCGGCGGACCGACCTCAACGCGAGCGCGTTCGACTACGTGGCCCTCGGTCACTATCACGTGGCGACCAAAGTGGAGCCGAACGTCTGGTACGCGGGGGCCCTGGAGTACGTGACCACGAATCCGTGGACCGAGTGCCGCGAGCGGGGCGCGGCCAAGGTCGTGGGGGAGAAGGGCTGGCTGTTGGTTCACCTCGGCGCGCGCCTCGCGGTGAAATTCCGGCCGGTGGAGCGCGCGCGCCGCGTGATCGATCTCGATCCGCTGGAAGGGACGGGCCTGGGCGCGGCCGAGCTGGACCGGGCGGTGGCCGAGCGCCTGAACGCGGTGCGGGGCGGGATCGACGCGGAGGTCGTGCGGCTGGTGGTGTACAACGTGGATCGTCTCACGGCGCGCGATTTGGACCACGCCGCGATCCGCGAGTGGAAAGCACGCGCGCTCCACCTCCGGCTCGATCTCCGGCGACCGGAACCGGTTCGCGGCGGGGTCCTGCTCTCGAGCGGGCAGCGCCAAACGCTGCCCGCCTTGGTCGGGGAGTACCTGCGCGCGCGTGACCTCCCGCCGGGCGTCCCGCGCGATCGGTTCGTGGCGCTGGGGACGGAGTATGTGACGCGCGCGGACCGCGAGGACGGCTAGTGCGTCTCGAGCGGCTGCGCCTGGTCAACTTCCGGCAGCACGCGGACACCGACATCACCTTCGGGTCGGGCATCACGGGCATCATCGGCCCCAATGGCGCCGGCAAGACCACGCTGCTCGAAGCGATCGCGTGGGCGCTGTACGGCACGCCGGCGGTGCGGGGGTCGCGGGACTCCATCCGGTTCAACCGCGCGGCCGCGCGGTCGCCGGTCCGGGTCGAGGTGGAGTTCACGCTCGGCGGCCATGCGTTCCGCGTGCTCCGCACGCTGTATGGGGCCGAGCTGTACGAGGACCGGGCGGACGCGCCGGTGGCGAACAGCGCGCAGGAAGTGACGAACCGTGTCGAGCGGGTCCTCGCCATGACGCGCGAGGAGTTCTTCAACACGTACTTCACCGGCCAGAAGGAGCTGGCAGTGATGGCCACCCTGGGCGCCGCGGACCGGGGGCGGTTCCTCTCGCGGTTGCTGGGCTACGAGCGTCTGCGGATCGCGCAGGGGAGCTTGCGCGAGGCGCGGACCGGGTTGCGGGGCGAGCTGCTGGGGTTGGAACAGCAGTTGGGCGACCCGGAGTCGCTCGCCAAGGAGGCGGAGGACGCGGAGGGGCGGCGCGCCGCGGCGGAGACCGGCGTGGCCGAAGCGGAGCGGGCGCAGCGCACGGCGCTCGAGCGGCGCGAGGTCACGGGACCCGCGTGGACCGCGATGGGGCGGTTGCGGGAGGCGGTCCTGGCGCTGGACGGGGACCGCCGGGTGGCGGAGGGACGGGTGGAGGAGGCGCGGCGCGACTTCGAGCGGCTCGACAAGGAGCTGGCGGACGCGCTGAGCGCGAAGGCGGCGCTGACCGAGATGGAGCCGCAGATCCGCGACGTGCCGGCCCTGCGCGCGGAGATGGACCGGCTCGACGCGGAAGCGCGCGCGGCCGGTCGCCGCCGCGAGCTGCGCGGCGAGATCGTCGCCAAGCGCGAGCAGGCGAGCCAGCTCGCGACGCGGCTCGCCGGCCTCGCGGGCCTCGAAGGGGAAGCGGCGGCCCGCGCCACGGCGGTCGAGGAGGCGCGCCGCGCGCTCGGCGAGTGTGAGGCGCGCGACCAGCAGCTCCGAACGCAATGGGTGCGCGACCGGCAGGACGCGGAGACCAAGCGGGAACAGCTGCGCGCCCAGTACAAGACGCTGCAGGAAGACCGGCGGCGCATCGTGGATGCCGGCGCCAACGGCACCTGCCCGACCTGCGGTCGCCCGTTGCGCGAGGAATACGAGACGGTGGTCGGCGCGCTGGACCGGCAGCTCGAGGAGATCGAGCTGAACGGCAAGTTCTACGCGCAACGGATCGAGCAGCTCGCCGACGAATCCGAAGAGGTGGTGGCGGCGCGCACGGCGGCGGTGGCGGCCCGCACGGCGGCGGAACAGGCCACGGAAGCCCTGGCCGCCGTCCGCGCCCGCGAGGTCGAGGCGCGGGACCTCGGCGCCGAGCGGTCCCGCGTGGAGGCCAGCGTCGCCGCGCTCGAGCGCGAGCTTGCGTCGTTGCCGGAGGCGTACGACACGGAGCGGCACGATGCGGTGCGCGATCTGTTGCGCGCGCGGGAGCCGTTGCTCGAGCGGGCCAGCGCGTTGCGCGTGCAGGCGGAGCGGGCCGAAGCCCTGGTGGGCGAGGCGGAAGCGGCGGACCGGAACCTCACCCAGCGGGAGGAGCAGCTCCACGCGGTGGAACACCGCATCGCCGGACTCGGCTTCAGCGACGAGGCGTACGCCGCGGCGCGCACGGCCTATGAAACGGCGGAGATCGCGGTCCAGGAGGCCGAAGTGGCCCTCAAGATGCGGGAGGCCGAGCTGCACGCCGCGCAGGTGGCCGCGGAGACGGTGGCCCGCCGCATCACGGAGCGGGAGCGGCAGGCCGCGCGCGCCGACGCCGTGCGTGTGGAGGTGCGCGTGCACGACGCGCTCGACGACGCGTTCGGCGATTTGCGCACCGAGTTGAACGCGCAGCTCCGTCCGGAGCTGTCGGCGATTGCCTCGGGCTTCCTTGCGGATTTGACGGATGGGCGGTATCACGAGTTGGAGTTGGACGAGCAATACCGGATTCTCGTCCTGGAGGAAGGGGAACCCCGGCCGGTGATTTCGGGAGGCGAGGAGGACATCGCGAACCTCGTGTTGCGTCTGGCGATCAGTCAGCTCGTGGCGGAACGGGCCGGACAGCCGCTCTCGCTCCTCGTTCTGGATGAGATCTTCGGATCGCTGGACGAGCAGCGGCGCGAGCACGTCGTGGCGTTGTTGCGCCGGTTGGGTGACCGGTTCCCCCAGGTGATTCTCATCACGCACATCGAGTCGGTGCGGGACAGCGTCGACCGGGTGCTGCGCGTGGCGGTGGATCCCGAGACCGGAGCCGCGCTCGTCCGCGAGCCCGAGCCGGATCGCGACGATGTGGCGGCCTGAAGACCGCGTGCGGGAGCCGGAGCAGATCGAGGAGCGCGACGTTCCCGCGCTCAACCGGATGTTCACCGACGCCTTCACCGACCGCTACCAGCGGGACGGCATGGTGGGAATCCGGGTGCCGCCGCTCAACCCGGCGGTGTGGAGCTACGCCATTCGGCTCGCGGGTCCGGGGGCCATGCTGTGGCGGGACGAGCACGGCGAGGTCGTGGCGTTCAACCTGGCGCATCACTCCGGCGCCGAGGGATGGATGGGGCCGCTGGCGGTGCGGCCGGACCGGCAGGGGGCGGGCCTGGGACGCATGATCGTGGAGACGGCCATCAGCCGGCTCCGCGCGGCCCGGGTCACGACCCTGGGCCTCGAGACCATGCCGCGGACGATCGAAAACATCGGGTTCTACAGCCGGCTCGGGTTCGTGCCGGGCGCGCTCACGGTCACCTTGGGTCGCGAGGTCAGCCAGCGCACGTCGGCGCAGCGGTCGGTGCTCCTCGGGGAGCTGGAACCCGCCAACCGCACGGCGGTCATGGCCGCCTGTCGCGAGCGGCTCGCGCGCGCCGCGCCCGGCTATGACTTCGCGCGTGAGATGACGCTCACCCAGGAGTTGGAGCTGGGCGACACGGTGGTCATCGAGCGCGGCGGCGCGGTCGAAGGGTTCGCGCTGTGGCATTCCGCGCCCCTGGCGGAAGGGCGGGGGATCGACGAGGTGCGACTCCTCAAGGTCTATGCGTCCGGGCCCGCCGTGTTCCTCGACGTCATCCGCGCCGTCGAGCGCTGCGCCGCCACGCTCCGCATCCGCCGGGTGGCCGTGCGCCTCCAGGGGCGATTCCTCCACGCGTACGAGGTGCTCATCGCGCGGGGCTACGACGTGCGCTGGACCGACTTGCGCATGACGTTGGGGGAACTACCTGAGCCGAGGCTTGGCGAGGGAGAGGTGCTGCTCTCGAACTGGGAAATCTGATCGCGGACTTTGAGGCAGCGGGGCAGAGAGAAGCTAGTGCAGGCACCGGGATGCCTGACATGTCCTTCTCTCTGCCCCTCTGCTCTTCTATCTGGTGTCCGCTTTGGGTTCCGCCCGGTAGATCCGCACCTGCACCTTCTCGACCGTGATCATCCCGCCCCCGATCTCGTCGCCGATCTCCTCCAGAAAGGCCTCGACTTTGTCGGCGGCGTCCACGATCTCGACCACGATGGGGAGATCGGTGCTGAGGCGGAGGATGCTGGCGGTGTGGACGTGGCTGTTCGCCCCGAATCCCTCGATGCCGCGGAGCACGGTTGCGCCCGCCAGATGGCGCGCGCGCGCGGTGCGAACGATCCAGTCGTAGAGCGCTTCACCGCCGTGGCGATCGTGCTCACCGAGGAAGATGCGGAGCAGGAGCCCCTCGCGCGGGATCAGCATCGGGCCCTCACAGCGTTCGAGACAGGACGAGTCCGCTCCAGGCCGCGCATAGCCCCAGGGTTACCTGGAGGGTCACGTTGAGCAGCGCGCGGGCGACGGCCTGCTCGCGGAGCAACGCCAGCGTCTCGTAGCCGAACGTCGAGAACGTCGTGAATCCGCCGAGCAGACCGATGAGCAGAAAGAGACGCGCGGCGGGCGAGAGCACGCCGCGGGTGTCTGCGAGGCCGGCGATGGCGCCGATCGCAAAGCAGCCGAGCACGTTGACGACGAGGGTTCCCCAGGGGAAGCGAGGTGACGGAGTCAGCGCGTACACGGCGCCGGAGAGCCAGTACCGGAGGATGGCGCCGCACATGCCCCCCAAGCCGACCGCCACCGCGTCGCCCAGCCACCGGGGGAACGGCGCGCTCACTTCGTGTGCACGTCGGTGGGAAAGCGCTCGGCGTCGGCGGCCACGATGGCGCGCACCACGAGCAGGACGCCTACGACCAGTGGCACGTGTACCCAGCCGCTCGGGATGGCGGCGACGAACGCCAGCACGATCCACAGCGCGAGACAGGCCACCGCCGCAAGTGCGAGCCACCGACTAAACCGCATCTGCACAGCCTCCGATACGTTCGGAAACCCCGTCGATCCCGTCGATCCCGCCGGCCCATCGGCCCATCGGCCCATCGGCCCGTCGGAACTTACGCTTGTTCCCGCTCCATGCGCAGTAGCCACCGCTTGCGCCAGAGCCCCCCGCCGTATCCCGTGAGCTTCCCGTCCGCGCCAACCACGCGATGGCACGGGATGACGATGGCGATGCGGTTGTCTCCGTTGGCCCGCGCCACCGCGCGCACCGCCTCGGGCCGGCCGATCGCGGCGGCCTGCTGAGCGTAGCTCCGGGTTTCGCCATACGGTATTGCTCTGAGCGCGGTCCACGCCTGCCGCTGGAACTCGGACCCCGGCACCACGAGCGGCACCGTGAAGTCCCGGAGCGTCCCGGCGAAGTACTGCTCGATCTCATCCGCGATCCGGTCGAGCGTGGCGTGGCGGCCGGGGGTGAGGGGTCCCGGAAGCAGTTTGCCCAGGCGGTGGAGCTGGGTTGCGAGCATGCGCCGGTCGGCGAACTCGAGGAGACAGAGCCCGTCGTCGGTGGCGCCCGCGATCATCGGGCCGAGCGGCGTGAGCAGGCGCGTGACCACGACGGGGGTGGCATCTCGGGTGGCGGCGGGCGGGCGCCCGGCGAGCTGCTGGAGGGCGTCGTTGAAGCCAGACAGGGAATCGTAGCCTGAGTCGAACGCCGCGCTGGTCACCGAGGCGCCGTTCTTGATCTGCCCCATCGCCCGGCCCAAGCGAAGGCCGCGCCGGTAGGCTTGGAACGTCATGCCGTAGTGGCTCTTGAACCAGCGGCGGACGCGCGCCGGCTCGAGGCCGCGGGCGCGCAGGTCGTCGTCGCTCCACGGTGCGGTTGGCGCTTCGGCCACGTCCTCGAGCAGCGGCCGGAGCCACGGTGGGGCGGCGCCCGCCGGCTCCAGCGGCCGGCACCGCAGGCATGGGCGGTACCCCGCGAACAGCGCGTCGCGGGCGGTCGGGAAGAATTCCACGTTCTCCCGCCTCGGCGTTTTGGCCGGACACGAGGGCCGGCAGAAGATGCCCGTGCTGGTGACCGCGGTGAGGAAAATCCCGTCGAATTCGGGGTCGCGCCGCGCCACGGCCGCGTACATCTCGTCGGGCGGTGGCAGCATGGTCAGTTGCGTCTGCATGGGATGACGGTAATCGGGACGGCGGTTGGACGCCACCGGAAAAGGAGCGGTGAATTCGAGCAGTGCGGGCAGCGTTGTTCTGGTCCGCCGACCCTAGGGAATGTCGAAGGTAGATTGCGGATTGCAGAAGGTAGATTGGGTAATCACTCTGCACTCTGCAATTTGCCTTCCCCCCGGGAGGAGTTGTGAGACGTTCGATCTTGCTGGTCCCTGCCGCGGTGCTCCTCGCGGCCGGGCCGCTCGGAACCTGCGGCCCGCCGGCCGGTTCGCTGACCCCCACACACGCCGCGGCCATCCGCGACAGCGTGCAAGCCACGCTCGACGCGTTCCGCCGATACTCGGCCGCCGGCCAGTGGGATTCCCTCGCGACTCTCTACGCCGACGACGCCAACTTCCGCTGGCTGGAGCAAGGGGTCGTCCAGTACCGCTCGCCGGCGATGATCCGGCAGGCCTTCGGGCGCGTCGCACCGGGCACGCGCATCGTCACCACGTACCGCGACACGAAGATCCTGGCGCTGGCACCGGGTGTCGGCGCGGTCTCGACCGCCTTCTATACCAAGTTCGTCGAGGGCGGCAAGACCGCCGCCCAATTCGGGGGCGTGCTCGACATGACGCTGGTGCACCGCGAGCCGGGCTGGCGGATCCTGCTCGGGCATAGTTCGTCGCGGGCGCGTTGAGGGGGAAGGGGGTGGGGGGACGGTGATAGGCTAGACGCCGAGACGCCTAGCCCACGTCCTCAATCCCACCTCCGACCACCTTTCACCCGATCAACCAATGTCGTGCGCCTTGCGGAGCGCCTCGATATGGCTCTTGATCGCCGCCACTGAGCGAGCCAGGTCGGGATCGGAGTCCCGCCACAGATCCACGAATTGCTGGTAGGCCGCGATGGCTTTCGCGAACTCGCCCTGGGCTTCGTAGAGCTGGCCCAGCTCGACGTGCGAGAAGATCCACGGCTCCTGTCCCTCCCAGCCGTACTCGACGTGCTCGGTGATCTTCTCGTATTGCTGAATGGCGCGGGCCGGGTCCCCGGCCCGCGCGTAGGCCCGAGCGAGTGGCTCCGCGGAATACGCGGTCGAGGCGCGACTGTTGGCCAGCTCGAGCAGCTCGATGGCGCGCGGCGTGTCGCCGCGGGCCAGGGCGACCTCGCCCCGCAGCAGCGCTGAGGTCGCCTGATCGTCCGGGGTCGGATTGGCGCCGACCGCGCGCTCGACCGCGGCAACGATGGAGTCCGCCGCTCGAAGGTCGCCCGACTGCGCGTACATCTTGCCGAGTGCCGTGAGGAGGAACGGCGGGACGTAGAGTCCACGCGCGCGCACGCGCTCGGCGGCGGCCAGCTCGGTGCGGAACCCCGCGGTGTCACCCTTCGTGCCCAACGCCGCGGCCAGGTAGAGCAGGTTGCGGTACTCGGTCAGGCCCGCATTCCCCGCCGCGCGACTCATCGTCAGGGCGTCGTGGAGCTGGTCGATGGCGGCGTCATACCGGCCCTGGAACATGCGAAGCAGGGCGAGCGAGCGACGCCCGGCGAATTGCTGGGACCGGTCCGCCGTGAAGTCGATCGCCCGTTGGAACGTCGCCTCGGCCTCCGCCAGCTGGCCGGCCTCGACCAGCGCGCTGCCGTACTCGTGATTGATGAAGCCGCGCGTCATCTCCCCGGAATCCAGCGCGAACGCCTGTTGGTACAGCGGAATCGCCTCTTCCGGGCGGTTCGTGGAGTTGTAGCAGGTGGCCATCTGGACGTACGCGGCCGTCATCGTGGAATCGAGTGCCAACGCGTGCCGCAGCGCGGGAATCGCGTCGTCGCATCGCTGTTCGCGCATGTAGTCGGTGCCGAGGTTGAACCAGGCATCCCGATCATCGGGGTACTTGCGCACGTAGATCTCGAGAATGTCGATGGCCTCCTGGCGCCGGCCGCGAGTGCCGGCGATGAGCGCGCGGAGCCATAACCGCTCCCGCTCCGTGAGCCGGTCCATTTGCGCTTCGGCCGCCGCGAAATGCGCTTCCGCCGCCGGACGGTTGTTGCTCCAGGTGTCCGCCAGTCCAAGCGAGGCATGCGCCCACGCAAAGGTCGAGTCGTAGCCAAGGGCCTGATTCCAGAGCTGGCGAGCCTGGTCGAGCTTGCCGGCGCTCCACGCGCGGCTCCCTTCGGTAAATGCCTTGAGCGCGTCGAGCGAGCTGGTCGTGGCGCCCGCGAACCACCCGCCGTTCTGGATCAGATCGAACCGGGTCTCGCCCAGGTCGCGCCGGACGTCGCGCGCCAGCTGGTCGACCGCCTTGAGCACGCTTCCCCGTCCGTCCGCGCGGCTCGTGGCCGTCGCCAGATCCACGCCGGACGCGGCATCGACGATCCGCGCCGTCAACGTGTAGGTCTCGTCCAGCCTGCTGATGGATGGGACGAGGACGACCTTCACGCCCTCCCGGATCGCCACCTCCGTCGCCAGGGCCCGGTCGAGGTGCGTCGTGTCCGGACGTTGCATCCGCACCAGGGTCTGCTGCACCCGCGCCTGCGGATAGACGTTGACGTGCTTCGACTGGGCGATGCTGGCGCCGAGCGCCGCGTCGAGCGCGTGGTCGAACACGGTGTCGCCGGTCTGATTCTCGAATCCCGCCACGAGCATCCAATCGCGGTCCTCGAACGGGACGCCGCCGAAGGGCAGGAGCATGGCGCCGGCGCCGACGAGGATCACGAGCAGGGCGACCCCGAACCCCGCGGCGAACAGGCGCGAGGGGGCGCGCGTGCGTGCGGGCTCGGGGGCGACGGTCGGGCGCAGGCGCTCCAGCGCCTCGCCGAACTGCGCCGCGGTCGAGAACCGGTCGGCCGGCGTCTTCTGCAGGGCCTGCGCGATCACCGCGTCCAGCTCGGGGGTGACCGTGGGACGACGCGCGCTCGCCGGCATCGCCTTGCCGGTCAGCTGCAGCTCGATGACCATCTCCATGGGGCCGGTGAAGGGCGGCTCGCCGACCAGCATCTCATACAGCATGCAGCCGACCGCGTATACGTCGCTCCGCGCGTCGAGGTCGGCGTCGCCCACCACTTGCTCCGGACTCATGTAGCCGGGCGTGCCGAGGGACGTGCCCGCTTGCGTGATCCGACCCTCACGGGCGGCGCCGATGGCGCGCGCGATGCCGAAGTCGGCCACGACCGCTTCGCCGTCCGCGAGGAGAATGTTCTCCGGCTTGATGTCGCGGTGGATGATCCCGCGGCTATGCGCGTGGGTGAGCGCGCTCAGCACCTGCCGCGTGACCCGCACTGCTTCTTCGATGGGAAGCTGCTTCTCCCGCTCCAGCAACGCCCGGAGTGACTCTCCCGGGACGTACGGCATGACGTAGTAGAGGAGCCCAGCCGCCTCGCCGGAGTCGTGGAGCGGGAGGATATGGGGGTGCGTCAGGTTGGCCGCGATCTGGATCTCGCGCAGGAAGCGCTCGCCCCCCAGCGCCTCGGCCAGCTCGGGCCGGAGCACCTTGATGGCGAGCGCGCGCCCGTGCTTCCGATCCTGCGCCAGGTACACCGTGGCCATGCCGCCGCGACCGAGTTCCCGCTCGATGTCGTACCGACCGGCCAACGCCGTCCGCAGCGTATCGATCGTGTCGCGCGATGTCATGAGAGTCCTGAGCCCGGCTCCAAGGTACACCGCGGGAGAGAGAGGCGTCTAGGAAGGCAACCGGGCAGCGCAGCAGCGGGGCAGCGGGGCAGAGAGAAGCAACCAACTGCGATTGGTGATTGGCGATCGGCACTCGCCCGGTGTTACTTCGGGTCCGCCGGGTCCGCCGGTCAGTTCACTTTGACGATCTTGAGCCCTCCCAAGCCTGCCGCGATGATGAGATAGTCGTCCTTGAACGCGACGTGATTGACGGATTCAGCGGTCCCGAATTGGAGCCGGCCGAGCATGGTGATCGTCTGCTGGGCCTCGCTGCCGGTGTCCTTGAAGTTCTGGCTTCCCTGCGCCACGTAGACGCCGGCTTCACCGTTCGAGATGAACAGGAGATCGTCGTCCAGCGCCACCGCGTTCGTCACCACAGCCTCGGGGGCCAGGCCCAGTGAGGCGGGGTCGGGGCGGGCCACGGAGCCGACCACCGTGCCGGTGCTCGTGCTCAGCACCTGCACGCCGCCGGTGCCGGCCGCGATGAACGCCTTGCCACCCGCCAGCTCGAGCGTGGACTTGGACTCGGGAATGTCCGCGCCGGTGAAGGAGAACGTGCCGACCGGGTCCATGGTGCTTTCGTCGAACACGCTGATCTGTCCCGGCGTCCCCTGGAGCACGACGACCCTGCCGTCCCCGACATCGACCCAGCGGGCGTCGTGCAGATCCACCGACGCGAACACCGGGTGGTCGCGGGGATCGAACACGACGAGCGCGCCGGCGTCGCCCGACGTCACGTAGGCTCGGCCGCCCGAGACCACGGAGCTGGTGGCCGCGTAGCTGGTCAACCCGAGACGCCAGTTGTCGTTCAGGATGAGGTAGTTGCCGATGAGAAACAGCACCTCGGCCACCGCGGGGGCCTCGAATCCCGCGTCGCCCGTCGCCTCCGCCGCGATGACGAGCCCGCCGAGCGTCGAGACGGAATTGATGTCCGCGTTCTGGAACAAGGCTTCGGACTTCAGCTCCGGCTTGTTCTTGTTGGAGATATCGAACACGTCGATGGCGCCGAGGTACTCCTCGCCGCGCATGTTGTAGCTCACCACGGCGCGGTCGCCCACGATGGAGACGGACGTGGCCTGCAGCAGCTTGCCGTCGATCGTGGGCGGGGAGACCTCCGCCTTGAGCTTGAGCTTGAGAGACGAAGTGTTGACGGCCTGGATGCTCATGACCGGACCGGAGGCGGACGACAGCGGGTACCCGACGCCGCTGCCCGTGATCGTGATGTCGTCGTCGTGGTACGTCACTCGCGAAGCGAGCGCGGCCTCGTCGTTGGTGATCCCAATACGGTCATTCGACTGATCCGCCGGGGGGGCGGTCGCGTCCCCGCAGCCCGCGTGAATGAGAGCGACGCCACAGATAAACGGTACGACGAACTTGACCATGCGCATGACAGCCCAGCCTCCACTTGTCCAGCTCTGTGAACGCTACGTTCAGGCCTCTAAGACTATGTGGTTCATGGCGGTTGCGGTGTGATGTTGGTCACGACACGGCGGGAGACGGTCACCGCAATGCGCGTCTTGGCGCTGGGCACAGGGGAGGGGCGCTCAGCGCCCGAGCAAGGCGCCGCGCTAGTCGGTGGTACCCCGCCGCACGACTGGGCCGCCGGCCTGCGCCCACGCCCGGAACCCACCACCCACGTGGGCGACGTTCGTGAGCCCATCCGTTGTGCCAGGAGCGTCGCCGGGGCCGACCGGCCGCCGCCCGCGCAGTAGAACACGATGCGCTTGCCGGAGCCAAACACCGGCATGTGCGCCGCGCTCGCCGTGTCGATGTAGAACTCCAACATGCCCCTCGGCGCATGCACGGATCCGGGAATCCAGCCCGACTGGTCCAGCTCGTTCTGCTCGCGCACGTCCACGAACGCCATCGCCAAGGCCGAGGAGTCCGCCGACGACACCTGCCGCCAGGCCGGTGAGGAGCTAGACGAGCAGCGTAAGGGCTACGGGATGCGGCTACGGGACCGACGCGTGCCAACCAACACAGTCCGCTTGTCTGCGATGCGAGGAGCCAGGGACCGGTGGCAGATCGAGCAATCGGGAAGCTCGGGTCGGTTCGCCCCTTCCGCCTCCTTCTTGTGGCACTCCATGCAGTTCTTGTGCATCGCTTCCATGTAGCTCACCGCCCACGCGAGGGTGTCAGACTCATCGTACTCCGTCGTCCAGTCGGTGTTCTCCTTGTGGCACTCCAGGCAGTGTTTGGCGGTGCTGGCGGCTTCGGTCTCACCCTTCGTGTGGCAAACCGTACAGGTGTGGTTCTCGGGGAAGAGCCCCGCGAGCTCCTCCTTCTTTGCCACGGCCACTGTGTGGCGCGCGTGGTCGAAAATGAGGGTCGAGTCGACCATATGCCGGTGGCAGCGGGAGCACGGTGTCGTCTCGTCGCCCGGGAGCGACATGTGATGGCAGTGGACGCAGGAGGTGTCTCCTCCAAGGCGCTCTTGGTGGTCGGCATGCGGAAATATGGTCTCGACTCCGCCCCCGTTGCCGTCGATGCGGAGGCTATCCCGGGTCACCCTGAACGCCGGCGTGACATCGGGCGGCTCCTCCGTGTGGAAGGGCGGATACATGAGGGCCCACGCCGGAGGGATGACCAGCACGGCGACGAGCGTGGCCCGTTCCATCCCGCCTCGCAGCGCCGCATACCAGACGCGAGACAGGGAGTCGAAAGAAGCTCCGAACTTCCGCGTTCTCCCTGCTTCCACGACGGGCGTTCGGAAGATGGGCATCGTCTCGGCGAAGAACAGGAAGACCAGGGCTGCTGCTGCCACCACCCCCACCGAGACAGCCCACTCGATGAGGGAGGGGAAGTACACTTCGCCGGCGTCCTGGAAGTAGCCGAAGATCCCCGCGTCCAGCCGGTTTAGCACCAGCCCGGCGGAGGCCGAGAATGCGGCGATCCCGAGGGCGGTGGGCGAGCCGCGGGTAGCTGGGAGCCAGACGAGGAGGATGGGGAGCACAGCGACGATCAGCACCTCTCCCGTATACAGCCAGCTCTCCCAGGTTCCTTCGAGGAGCGCCTGCCAGGACCCGCTCGCTATCAGATTGAAAAGTTGCAGGAGGAGGTATACGCCCAGGATCCCCGTCCCGATGGAGGCGAGGCTCGTCAGCATGGGCATGTCCGGCCCCGCGGCCACCGGACGCCGCTCCGCGCCATTCCGCTCTTTGGACCGCACGATGAGCAGCTCGTGCTCCACACGGCTCGGTCCGAAGACGGCCTCGCGGTCATACCAGTGGGCGTGGAGGATCCGGACCAACACCACGAACATGATCCCCGCTCCCATGGCGGAGAGGATGAACAGGAGCGGGAGGAGAGGCGTGTACCAGAGCGGGTGGAGCCGCTCCGGGGTGACCAGGAAGAGCGATCCCAGCGAGGAGTGATGCAGCGAGGACAGCGAGATCCCCACCACGACGACGCCGAACGCGACAGGATGGAGGATGGCAGCTGCCTTCTCGGCTTTGAGCTTCTGAAAAATCGTCGGGGCTAGCTCGATCGCCGTCACCGTGAAGTAGAGGATCACGCACCAAAAGACTTCAAAGAGGAACGAGTGCCCGTTCCACATGACGAAGGGGTGCCAGAACCGCCACGGGAGGCCGATGTCGAAGAGCAGAGCAGTGCAGGAACACCCGTAGCCCAGGAAGGCCACCAGGATGGCGGGTTTCATGAGGGGGCGGAAGCGTTCCAGCCGCAGGACGTAGACGAGGAAGCCCACCGTGAACCCGCTGGTGGAGATGGCGACTCCCGCCACCATGTTCAGGATCTTCCAGAGTCCCCAGGGCACGCGGTCGGTGAGGTTGGTGGTAGCGCCCAGGCCGAACCGGAGACGGAACACCGCCGCGACCAGGCCGGCCAGTGCCAGCGCCCACAACACGTCCTTGAGTCCCCGTGTCCGGTCGCTCATGGTCCGATCTCGTCGGTCTCGGACGCGCGGCCGTCACCGTCGTGCGGGCCGTTTCCGTCCCGAGCGAGCTTCATTCTTCGGCGGATGACCCAGTTGATCCCCAGGAGGCTCCCCATGACGCCGAGACCGATGACGGGCGTCTTGGCGATGAGAGGCTCGGTGAGGGAGGGGATCGACTCGGTGCCGGGCGCCGGCCATCCGAGCACGCCCAGATCCACATCGGATACGTAGAGGACGCACGTGCCGCCAAACTCATGCTCGCCCCACACGCGATCCAGGTACCGCCCTTCACCGGAGCCGATGAGCGCGTGGGCGTCCCTGAGGAGCGCGTCGCGGTCTCCGAAGGACAGGGCCTCGTACGGACAGGCCTCCACGCACGCCGGTACCTGCCCGTCGTTCTGTCGCCCGGCGCACATGTCGCACTTCCGCATGAAGGGGACCGGGCTGCTCCACTCGTAGCGGGGAATGTGAAAGGGGCACGCCAGCATGCAGTAGCGGCACCCGATGCACTTGTCGGGATCGTAGACCACGGGCCCGTCTTGCGTCTTCGTGATCCCACCCACGAGGCAGGCCGACACGCAGCTCGGCTCCAGACAGTGCATGCAACTCAAGCGGACGAAGCGTCCTTCCTCCACTTTCGGGACGCTCAGGAAGCGGTTCTCCGAGAGGCCGTCTTTGGTGACGGCTCGATCCACCTGCGCCTGGACGGGATCCAAGTCGTTCGCTTCGATGCAGGCGGCCACGCAGCGCTCGCACCCGGTGCATCGCGTGGCATCCATGAGGATGGCCTTCATCAGACCCTCGCTTCCTCCCCGTACAGCGCTTCGGCGATCTTCGCACCCGCCCCGGGGCGAAGCTGCCAGTACACCGCCGAGATGCGGTCGAAGAAGAAGAGCACCACGTGCACCAGCTTCGTGAACGGCATGAGGACGAACAGCAGCTCGGCGCTCAGCAGGTGCGTGAGCATCATCGCGTTCCAGGGAAAGGGATTCACACCCGGATGTCCGGCCACGTAACCCGACAGGAATGGCAGGATGACCAGCGGGAGCAGGAGAAAGTCTGTTGGCCGGCTCACCATCCGATGCCGGGCGGCGAACGTGCGAAGACTCAGGAGCAGGAGACCGCACGCGATGGTGAGCAGGGTGAGGACGTCGGCCGTGTCCCGCCCCAGCGCCGGCAGCCGCACGCCGAGGAAGTGCTCCCAGAGCACGATGTGATCGATGAGTAAGGGAGGAACCAGGACGATGCCGATGTGCATGAGAAACGACGATGCCGTGAAGAGTTCGGTTCCCGGCTGCATGTGACGGACGGGTACGGCCCAACTCAGCGTTTCCCTGGCGACGCTCTTCCAAGGGACCCCGCGCAGCCTGCGCCCCTTCTTGGAGGAGATGAAGTACAGCTGCAGCGCCACCTGGCGCCCTAACCCGAGCATCATGATGAGGAAGCTCAGGGCGAAGAGCGGACCCTTGGCGAACGCGATCCAGGCGTCCACGCTCATCAAACTTCCCCTTTCTCTCAGACCTCGAGCAGGGCCGCGGCTTCCTTGCGCTCGGCCGGGGGCGTGCCCCCGGGGATGTCGATGGCCCGCAGGATGAGGTCGTGAAGACCCACCACCCTGCACGGAAGGTGGTAGTGTTCCACGATCTCTTTGAGCTGTTTCTTGCAGTTGGCGCAGGGCGCCACCACGAGATCGGCGCCCGTGCGCTCGATCTGCTCCGCCTTCACCTTCCCCGCGATCTCCATGCGGAACTCGTGGAGCTCGTCGATGGAGACGAGCCCACCCCCACCACCGCAGCAGAAGTTGTCGGCGCCCCTGGGGGTCATTTCCACGAAGTCGGGGATAAAGGAGCGAAGAATCTCCCGAGGTTGCTCCACGATCCATCCCGAGCGGGCAATGTTACAGGGGTCGTGGTAGGTGACTCGCTCCGTGATGACGTCAGGGTCCAGCGTGATCTTCCCCTGGCGGAGGCAGTCGAGGGTGTATTCCATGAAGTTGTAGACTGGGGGCGCCGACTTCCCCATGAACGCGGGGATGAAATCGTGGGCCGCGCGGGACGCGTGGCCACACTCGCCGATCAGGATGTTCCGGCCTTGCAGCCGGTGCACCTCCGAGACGAGCTGCTTGATGATGCTTTCGAGGTGCCAATCGCTGTAGAAGAGGCCGTAGTTGATTCCGTCATAGTTGCAGAGGCCGATGGTCCACCGATCCCAGTCCCCGGCGGCATAGAGGACCGCGGCGTTTCCCATCAGCGTGTCGGGCTCCATGAGGTAGTCGCTGACGGCGCAGAAGAAGACGTAGTCTCTCCCCGTCTTGTCCGTGGGGAACTCCAGCTTCACGCCGAGACTCTCCGCCATCTCCTCCGAGAGGAAATCCAGGACATCCAACAGTCCCGCTCGCGGTACCTTCGACGTGTTGTGGGTCTCGCCCAGGAGCTGCTCGCGTACGCTCACCTGGAGCGCCTTGGGGACGATGCCGATCAGGCTCAGGAGGTAGCGCCCCAGGCGCGTGATCAAGCCATGGTCGAAGCCCAGCGGGCAGGAGCGGGTGCACCGCCGACAGACTGTGCATCGGTAGAAGACGTCTCCCATCTCATCGATGAGATCCTCGGTGAGTTCGAACGGAGTTGAAAGCCGCGAGCTCGCCCACCCTCCGAGGGTGAAGTACCGCCGGTAGATGTCCAGGAGGATATTGGTCCGGTAGCAGGGGATGTCGCGCGGGTCACCGGAGGCCAGCAGAATGGGACAGGCCACCGCACACCGGTTGCACTTGGCGGTGGAGCGGCTGTAGCTGTCCAACAGCGGCTTGTAGTCCGTGTATTCCAGCACCCAGGCAAAGGCTTCCAGAAACCGGTCCACCAGCTTCTCATCGGGGCGCTGCAACACGTGGTAGGGGAAGACGCGTCTCCGCGGGCTCGGTGCCTCGCCCTGGTACCCGGCTTCGGCTTCCATTCCAGAATACCTCCCGGCATGCGTGTGCCACGTGACCGATGGGCAAGCGGCGTACCATATGAGCGCCGGTTTCGACTCGTCGGCGAGTGGTTCGCACGTATTGCTGCATTCCACTTGGATGAACGCCAGAGCGGGATCGCAGGAGGCGCGCGGATTCGGGCTGCCGAGCGCGTGGCGAGAGCACTCGATCATGTTGCGAATGTTGCAACCCCATGGTGCACTGCATCGGAGACTGCAACGCCCCACGAGAGCACGTCGCGGCCAGTGCCTCTCCTCGGCGTCCGCTGAGCGAGGTACTTCCGGTGTTCTCGCCGTCAACGCGGGGCCACGAAGGCACGGACAAGCCCGGGCACGCGTGTTGCCGTTCGCGTTCTCGGACGCCTGCTGCAAGGGAGATCATGCGCGTTGGGATCCCGCTCCTGGACGACCGGGTCGCCCCCCGGTGCACCTTCGCGGACTCCGTCCTCGTGGTAACGACCAAGCGACGGCGGATCCAGGACCAGGTCGTGGTCCCGCTTCCTGGAACCACGTGGGCCGACCTCGCCGCCGTTCTCTCCGAGCACGCGGTGGACACCTTGGTGTGCGGGGGAATCAGCCAATCCACGCGAGAGTCGATGGACGCCCGCGACGTGGCGATCATCGACAACGTGGCAGGAACCACGGATGAGATTCTGGAGGCACTTCGCAAAGAGCGGATCTACCCGGGCTTCGGCCTGACTCCCGCGAGCAGCGGCGGAGACGGTGGGATGCGGGGGCCGGCTGCTGGGACAATGAGGCGACCGGTGGCCAGGACGGCCCTGAACTGCCTGGAATGCGCCGACCGACGCTGCTTGCGGGGGGAGCCGTGTCCGCACGTTTCCGTGCCGCCCAGCGAGGCGTCGTCGGACGAGAGCCAGACCATCCTGGAAGCCGCGTGGGACGTGGCCCTCGAGAAAGAGCGGACCCTCTGCCGGTTGGCGGAGGTCGTGTATTTCGCGCTCGAGATGGGATATCGGAAGGTGGGCGTCGCCTTCTGCGTGGACCTCCAGGAACCCGCCGCGATCCTCACCGGAGTCCTGCGACGGTTCTTCGACGTGGTGCCGGTTTGTTGCCGTGTGGCGGGAATCGTCCCGCCGGGAGGGGCAACGAACGCGGACCATGCACCGAGTGGCGAAACGCTGTGCGACCCGCGGGGGATGGCGTGGGTGCTGAACGACGCCAAGACCGACCTCAACGTTCTGGTGGGCGTGTGTGTGGGAGCGGACTGCGTCTTCAATCGGGAAGGCAAGGCACCGGTGACGACACTCTTCGTGAAGGACAAATCGTTGGCGAATAACCCGATCGGGGCCGTGTACTCTCACTATCACCTGAACGACATCTGACGAGGTGCCCGGCCCCAGGCACCGAGTGTACCCTCGGAAGGAGTGTTCCTATGGTCACCGCCGCGCTGAACGCCGTCGGATTCTGCGCCCACTATTCCCAACAGGGAGATTGGGCCTTCGACTACGCCCTCGAGCTTTCCAGGAGCCACGAGATCCAGCTCAACGTCTTCCACTTCCTGGCGGATCCCTACGATCCGAAGGCGGTGGCGCCCACGTACCTCTCCCCCGCGGACCTGCGGCGGCTTGTGGTGGAGCGCGAGCGCGAACTCCGCATGTACTACGACGAGCGGGCTGGCGACTACCTGGAGGTCGGCTTCCGCCTGTGTGAAGACAAGGAATGGCTGGAGCTTCACCGGTGTCTGATGGAGCGGGAGTTTGAAATCCTGGTCCTGGGGTACGTGGCCCAAGAGGCGAAATTCGCCGGGAAACCGATCGAGGAGTTCGCCGAGAGCTTCGTGTGTCCCGTGGTCCTTGTGGGTCCCGACCATCCCCGTCAATTTCATCTTAACGGGCCGGCGACGCTCGTCAGGGGGAACCTGGGACTTCCAGAAGGGAGCTGGGAGAGGATCGGGTTGGTGGCGCGGTGAAGCGCCTCGCGGATTCCCCCCCCGCCGCGAGGGGGAGGCATGGAGCGAAATGCGTGATGTTAGCGAGCTGATCTTCCAGAGCATCAGCGACGGCGTATTCACGGTCGATGAGAATAGGATCATTACGGCCTTCAACAAGGCCGCGGAGCAGATCACGGGATTCGGGGCGCGGGAAGCGGTGGGGAAACACTGCTTCGATATCTTCCGCACCGAGCTTTGCCACACGCGCTGTCCCCTGAAGGACACGCTCCAGCATCATGACATGGTGGAGGACGCCCGCGTTTCCATCCTGACCAAGGAAGGATGTGAGCTCCCCATCAGCGTCTCGACCGAGGTGCTGAAAGACGGGGAGGGACGGGTCGTGGGGGCGGTGGAATTCTTCCGAGACCTCTCCCACATCGAAGACTTGCATCGGTGTCTGGCTGAGAAGAAGACGCTGGAGGACATCGTCAGCGTCAACCACGAGATGCAGGAGCTGGTTCGGCTGCTGCCGGACGTTGCCAAGTCCGAGTGCAACGTGCTGATCGAGGGTCCCAGCGGTTCGGGAAAGGAGCTGGTCGCTCAGGTCATCCACAACCTGAGTCCCCGAAAGTACGGCCCCTACATCAAGATCAACTGCGCGGCCCTGCCGGCCACCCTTCTGGAGTCGGAGCTGTTCGGGTACGAGAAGGGAGCCTTCACGGACGCCAAGCGCGACAAGCCCGGCAAGTTCTGTCTCGCCAACGGCGGGACGCTCCTGCTGGACGAGATCAGCGAAATGGAACCGCCGCTCCAGGTGAAGCTTCTCAGGGTCCTGAACAATGGCGAGTACCAACCCCTGGGTTCCACGAAGACCATGCATGCCGACGCGCGGATACTGGCCTCCACGAATGCCGACCTCGAGGCGTGTATTGCGGCGGGCACGTTCCGGGGGGATCTCTACTTCCGGATCAACGTCGTTGGTCTGCGGATCCCGCCATTGCGGGACCGGCCGGGGGACATTCCCATTCTCGTGGACCACTTCGTGAAGCAGTTCCGACGGAAGACCAGGAAACCCATTCGGCGAGTGGCCCCTGAGACGCTGGCGATCCTGCGACGCTACTCCTTCCCCGGCAACGTGCGGGAGTTGGAGAACGCCGTCGAGCACGCGTTCGTGATGTGCCACGGTGAGGAGATCCTGCCGCAGCACCTGCCCGCGGCCGTCAGCCGGGAGGGCGCTGCCGTGAACGGTGTCACGCCCAAGAAGCAGAGCGAACGGGAGGTCATCCTCGAAGCCCTCAGCCGGAACAACGGGAACCGGAGCCAGGCGGCGCGCGAGCTGGGCATCCATCGTACCACTCTCTGGCGGAAGGCGAGGATGTACGGGTTCGGCGAGTGAAGAACTCGCGACGGGGAATCGACGCCGTGTCATCCGCCGCGACGATGGTGGACCCCGGTGCCTGCCACATCCGGACCATCCTAAGGCGCGAGAACCGCCACTGCGAGATCGAGCCACGGAGCAACCGCAACGTGGCGTACGGACAGCCTACGCAACGAGTCGCTCGACGGCAGTGGTCTCCAGCATGCCGAACAGGAGGATGACGATTGAAGACGACCGTGTTGGTGACTGGGGCGAACGGAGAAATCGGTCACGGACTCATCAGTCACCTGGCGGATATGGACCATGTCGAGATCGTGGCGCTGGACCTGCATCCACTGGACGCACCTATTGCCAGGAAGTGCATCCGCACGGTTGTCGGCGACATTCTGAATGCCGGGGTGCTGGAGACGCTCTCGACGGCGCACAATTTCGGAACCGTCTATCACTTGGCCGCCCTGCTCTCCACGCGGGCCGAGCGGCAGCCGGTGTTGGCCCACCGGGTGAATGTCGACGGGACCGTCAATGTGCTCGAGATCGCGCTCACCCAGGCGCGCCTCCAGGGGCGCGAGATCAAGTTCGTGTATCCGAGCTCGATCGCCGTGTACGGACTGCCGAGCCTCGAGGTCAAGAGCCAGGTTGGGGCGATCGGCGAATCGGAGTGGTGTGCCCCACGGACGATGTATGGGATCAACAAGCTGTACTGCGAACAGTTGGGAAATTACTACGCGAGGTTCTACCGCCAACTCGACGCCGAGCCGCGGGCGGAGCGCGTCGACTTCCGGTGTCTTCGGTTTCCGGGATTGATCAGTGCGGCCACGTTGCCGTCGGGTGGCACGAGCGACTACGCATCGGAGATGATCCACGCCGCGGCACGAGGAGAACCGTACGCGTGCTTCGTTCGTGAAGATACGCGCATTCCGTTCATGGCCATGCCCGACGCGGTGCGAGCGCTGCTCACCCTCGAGGCGGCTCCGAGCAACGCACTCTCACGCCAGGTCTACAACGTCGGCGGTTTCAATCCGTCCGCTCGCGAGTTGTACGACCTCGTGCGCCGGGATTTCCCGACGGCTCAAGTGTCGTTCCATCCGGATCTGAAGAGGCAGGCGATCGTCGACAGCTGGCCAGAGGATGTCGATACCACCGCCGCGGTTCGTGATTGGGGTTGGGAGCCGCAGTATCCGCTGGAGGGGGCGTTCGGGGACTATCTGCTTCCGGCAATGCGTCAGCGCTATGGCGTTGCGTGATGCACTGCACCGGCACCAGGGCCGCACCGGCCGCAGACGATGGCGGCCCGCAAGCGCGCTAGATACCTCACCGCGTCTTCTTGGCGGCTTCCTGCTTGTCGAGGTAGGCGACGTGATGGGCAGAACCCTCCCGCACAAGCGCCTTCCCACACTGCGGGCAGCGCTCATCGAGGCACCGTACGCCGGGCTGATGAGGCCTCCTGGTACCGCAGTGCAGGCAAAGGCAGTCTCCACCGGGACCTGCGGATTGTCGCTGATGCATGTGGCTTCTCCGTGCCACGGTCGCGGGCCGTCTTGGGATCCGTGAGGTTGTGGGAACACGCCGCTTCTCAGCGCTCCTGACTTGGGATCACTTCCACGAAGCGCGCGAACTCCGCCGGGCAACGCATGACGCTTCCTCCGGTCGCCACCTGCAGCACGTTCGACGGACGGCCCTCCAAGAGGGTGATGCCATCCCCCTCATGCAGCCCCCGCGCGGCGCAGTAGGCTCGCAGGCTGTCGAACAGAATTTCATGGACCGTTACTGTCTCGCCCCGCGCGATGTCCGCAAGGCTGGTGTGCTTCCGCATGGTCGATTGGTCTCCTTCTTCCTCGGACGGGCCTCCGCCCGCCGGCACCCCGATTTGCCCCAGTCCACATTCAGGCGTTCACCGTCCCCCCATGGGAAACGCCATGTCCTCGCAGCGCCAGCACCCCTGTGCTTCGAAGTCGGCGTGCGGATCGATGTCCTTGTCACACAACCAGCCGTTGCCATCGGCGTCCTTGAAGTACTTCAGCGGACGTGCGGGCTTGTGCGTCTCGGTCGTCACCAGTTCTCGGGTATCGGTGGACACGGTGAACTCCTTGCGATTGGTGATCTCTGGAAGCTTCTCCGGCCAACGAACAGTGACATACTCTAGAGTATGTTACTACCGTAGTTAGCCGGTGTCAAGGCGATTGTCAAGCTCGCTGGTGTGTAGTTGACTCCTTGTAATATATATAGTTATGATATATACCAGCTCATTACCACAACATACGTATTAGTAGGTATCTAATGACAACTGCGCGTGCGGAGCAAACGAAGCCCGAGGGAACCAAAGCACCGCCAGCCCTGCTCGAGGCGGCCTTTCGCGTCTTCGCGGCCCGGGGCTACCGCGCGGTGCGCCTGGAAGAGGTTGCCGAGGCCGCCGGGGTGACCAAGG